>Ga0209624_10001626_pt1 | contig 17349 bp, 14 predicted proteins | sample JacPinW_OM2H0_O1_FD_188565 | JGI IMG/M metagenome (GOLD analysis project Ga0209624, IMG submission 188565) | Forest soil microbial communities from Algoma, Ontario, Canada - Jack Pine, Ontario site 1_JW_OM2H0_O1 (SPAdes) (version 2) | ecosystem: Environmental > Terrestrial > Soil > Boreal...
CATCGTCGTTATGGACAACCTCGGCAGCCACAAGGGCCGCGCTATTCGCGCCGCGATCCGCGCGGCCAAAGCCAAGCTCTTCTTCCTGCCAGCCTACTCGCCAGACCTCAATCCAATCGAGCAGGCTTTCGCCAAAATGAAGACCTTGCTGCGCAAGGCCGACGCCCGAACAATCGAACAGACCTGGCGAACCATCGGTGCGTTGCTCGATTGCTTCACCCCGACAGAATGCGCAAACTACTTCAGAAACGCAGGATACGCTTCAGCCTAACCAGATCGCGCTTTAGACACCCAGCGCCTGATCCAAATCGCGAATCAAATCGTCGGTCGTCTCGAGGCCGATCGACAGCCGGACGACGTCATCGCCAGCCCCCGAGGCGGCGCGCTGCTCGTCGGTGAGCTGCCGATGCGTGGTCGACGCCGGATGCAGGATCAGGCTGCGCGTGTCGCCGATATTCGCCAGATGCGAGAACAGGCGCACGCCCTCGACCAGCTTGACGCCCGCCTCGAAGCCACCCTTGACGCCGAAGGTGAAAACAGCGCCCGCGCCTTTCGGAAGATATTTTTGCGCGAGCTTGTAATACGGACTGTTCTGCAGGCTCGCGTACGACACCCAGGCGACCTTGGGATGCTTCGCGAGAAACTCGGCGACCTTCCGCGCGTTCTCGACATGCCGCTCCATCCGCACATGCAGGGTCTCGACGCCGGTGATGGTGAGAAACGCGTTCATAGGCGCTAGCGCGGGGCCGAAATCGCGCAAGGCCACCGCCCGCGCCTTCATGGTGAAGGCGAAATCGCCGAAATTTTCGAAAAACCTGAGCCCGTGATAGGCCGGCTCCGGCTCCGTCAGGGAGGGAAAGCGGCCGCCTTGCGACCAGTCGAACTTGCCCGACTCCACCACGACGCCGCCCAGCGAATTGCCGTGGCCCGCGAGGAATTTGGTCGTCGAGTGCACGACGATATCGGCGCCATGCTCGATCGGCCGGCAGAGATACGGGGTGGCGAGCGTGTTGTCGACGATCAGCGGCAGACCCGCCTCATGCGCGATATCCGCGACCCGCTTGATGTCGACGATAATGCCTCCGGGATTGGCGAGGTTCTCGATGAAGATCGCCTTGCACTTCGGCGTCAGCGCCTTGCGGAAGTTTTGGGGCTCGGTCGGATCGACGAAATGGCAAGTCCAGCCGAGTTTCTTGAACGAGAGGCCGAATTGGGTGAGCGAGCCGCCATAGAGGTTGCGTGAGGCTACGAACTCGTCGCCCGGCTCCATGAGGGTGAAGAACGTGAGAAACTGCGCCGCATGCCCTGACGAGGCGGCGATCGCGGCGCGCCCGCCCTCGAGCGCCGCGATGCGCTCTTCCAACACCGACACGGTCGGATTGGTCAGCCGCGAATAGATGTAGCCGAAATTGTGCAGGTTGAAGAGCGAGGCGGCGTGGTCGACGTCGTCGAACACATAGGCCGTCGTTTGATAGATCGGCGTCGAGCGCGCGCCGGTGGTCGGGTCGGGCGCGGCGCCGGCATGGATCGCGCGGGTCTCGAAGCCATACTCAAGATTGCGCGCGGGCGCTGGGCGGCTCTTGATGCGACGGGCCAACGGCGCCGTCGGCGGGCGGTTCTGGATGATGCCGCTGTTGACCCCACTCCACGACAATTCGCCGCCGAGCCGCCCGAATTCGATCTTCGGGCAGCGGTTCATGATCACTTCCAGCCCGGCGGCCTCGGCCGTCTTCGCCGCCGCGTCGTTGCGAATTCCCAGTTGCATCCACACGACCTTCGCCCCGATGGCGATGGCGTCCGCGACGATGGGGGCCGCGTCCTCGGACCGGCGGAACACATCGACCATGTCGACTTTGTCGGGGATGTCGCGCAGCGACGCATAGGCCATCTCGCCGAGCAGAGGTTTCCCGGCTATCCCCGGATTGACAGGGATGACGCGATAGCCTTTGCCTTGCAGGTACTTCATCACGAAGTAGCTGGGCCGGTTCCAGTTCGCCGACGCGCCGACAAGCGCGATGGTCTTCACCCGCTCAAGGATCGAGCGGAGTTTCGCGTCAGAATAGGAAATCGGTTCCAAGTCGGCCATGCCTGCGCTCTATATGAAAGCGCGCACGCTAGCGCAAAGTCGCTCGGGCTTCAGGCCAAGCCATGCCGCTATGGGCGCGGCTCTGGCGCGCGCTTCTCGACCGGCAGGCCGGCTGCCGCCCAGCCATCCGAACCCTCCGGGTACCAGGCGACATTGGAATAGCCCAACGCCAGCGCACGCTTCGCCGCGTTCCAGGACATCCAGCAATCCTTGAGGCAATAAAACACGAGGGGACGCTGGCGGCCGTCCAAAGCTTTATCGAGCCCGCGCCGAAAATAATCGACCATGACGGGAGCAAGCTCACCATATCCGGTGTCGGGCAGCCACAGACTGCCGGGGATGTCGAAACGCGGCTTGTCCCGCCAAACGACGTCGGCGGGCAAATTCTTGGGACGCGGGGCCTGCGGCAGGACGTCGATGAAAGCGGCTTCGCCCCCGCGCCACATCGCCGCCGCATCCTCTGTCGTGAGCACCCGCGCGCCCTTCAGGCTTCCGGGCGTCGGCGCGCGATAATCGCTCTGCCGATAGGAATCTGGCTCAGGCGGCGCGTCGCCAGCTACCGCCACGAACGTTGCGAAGAGAGTGAAGCTGAGAGCCGCGACGACGGCCGACCGCAGATTGGTTCTCGTCATCGTAGAGTGGCGGGCGTCCCTGGTGGTCTGTTCAGCGCTGGAGCCTGCCGCAGCGGTCGTGAAGCGCTTGCCGTCTCTCAGACTCCTCCATTCTGGCTGCGGCGCCTCAGAGCCCGTGAGGTCATGGCCGGGCTTGTCCCGGCCATCCACGTCTTTGCAGCAGGCGGCGTTTGACATACGGTCGAGCGGATGCGCGGCGGCTGGGTCTACATCATGACAAACCGCCCCAATGGCACGCTCTACACCGGTGTCACCGCAGACCTCGCTCGCCGCACCTATGAGCATCGCAAAGGGCTCTGCGTGGGCTTCACGAAGCGGTATGCGCTCAGGCGGCTGGCGTGGTATAAATTTCATGAGGACATCACAGCAGCGATGCAGCGTGAGAGCAACATGAAGCATTGGCCTCGCACCTGGAAGGTTCGCTGGATCCTCGCCATGAATCCCGAATGGCGGGAGCTCTATCTCGAACTGAACAGTTGACTCGCCTCGCCTTCGTGGATGGCCGGGACAAGCCCGGCCATGACGCTTCAGGGCCGCCACAGGTCTCTTTCCGTAGCGCCATCCCCTGGCTGCTCGGCGCCCTTATCACGCTCCTCGTCTTCTCGGCGCCAAGCGCCTTGCGCGCCGACACGCTCTCACCGCTGCCAGTCCAGGAAGTCGCGCCAGGCGTGTTCGTCCACACCGGCGAAATCGCCTTAATGAGCGAAGAGAACCTGGGCGATATCGCCAATATCGGCTTTGTGATCGGCGACAAGGGCGTGGCCGTCGTCGACACGGGCGGCAGCGTGCCGATCGGCGAGCGGCTGCTCGCCGCCATCCGCGCCCAGACGAATAAGCCCATCCTCTATGTCATCAATACCCATGAGCATCCGGATCACGTCTTCGGCAACGCCGCTTTCGATGGGATCGGGGCGACCTTTGTCGGCCATCACAATCTGCCGCGAGCCTTGGCGGTGCGCGGCGAATTCTACCTCAAGGCGTTTCGCCGGATCATTGGCGACAAACTTGTCAACGAAGTGAGACTCATCCCCCCGACCGTGACCGTAGCCGATCGCCTTACATTGGATCTTGGCGGAAGGAGTCTCGAATTGCAGGCCTGGCCGACGGCGCATACGGATTGCGACCTGACTGTGCTCGATACGACGACACGGACGCTGTTCGCCGGCGACCTCGTCTTCGTGGGGCATCTGCCGATCATAGACGGCTCCTTGAAGGGGTGGCTTGGCGTTCTCAATGCGCTAGCGCAGGTTCCCGCCGTGCGCGTCATTCCCGGCCATGGCCCCGTCGGCCTCCCTTGGCCTCAAGCGCTCGACAGCGAGCGGGCGTATTTCGACCGCCTCGCGAAGGACGTGAAGACGTCGATCGCCAAAGGCGAGCCTGTCGAAGCGGCCGACAAATCGGCCGGACAATCGCAGCGGGATGACTGGCGCCTGTTTGATGACTATAATGCGCGCAACGCAACGGCGGCCTATTCGGAATACGAATGGGACCAGTAGACGGACCGATACTGGGACGGAGGCGCTTCAACGGCGCGCACACTTAACCGACGACAGACTCTCGCCAGCCTCGCGCTCCTCTGTGCGACGGGCGGCCGCGCTTTCGCTGAAGACGACCAGGAGCCTGATTCCTGGCCCGACCTCGTGCGCTTGTTCTTCAACGATGCTTCGATCGTAGAGGACCAAGGCCTGGTCAAGTTCGAGGCGCCCGCGCGCGCCGACGATGCGGCGCTGGTGCCAATGTCGTTTTCGGCCAAACTGCCGGAAGGCGACAAGCGACGCGTCGTCAAGCTGACGCTCGTCATCGATCAGAATCCTGTCCCGCTCGCGGCCGTCTTCACCCTCGGCGAGAAGACGGGGGACACGCGCATTTCGACCCGGGCGCGGGTCAATTCCTATACCAACGTTCGTGTGGTCGCGGAACTCAGCGACGGCTCGCTCCATATGGCGACCCGTTTCATCAAAGCATCTGGCGGGTGCTCAGCGCCCATGGCCAAGAGCATGGAAGAAGCGTTGGCGACGCTGGGCCTGATGAAATTCCGCATCCTGCCCGCCACCCCCGAGACGCCGAACGAGGCGCTCCTCATGATCCGCCATCCCAACAATTCCGGTCTGCAGATGGATCAGGTGACCCGGCTTTATACGCCGTCGCGCTACATCGACAAGCTTGCGGTCTATCAGGGACAGGATCTCGTTTTCTCAATGGCGGCCGGCATATCGATCTCCGAGGACCCGAATTTTCGCTTCACCTACAAACCCAACGGCGCCAAGGAATTTCGCGTCGAGGCTGAGGACACGGCGGGCAAGACGTTCTCGGGCGCATGGCCCGCGACGCGCGACGGGGCGTGAAATGGCGTTGAATTGATCTCGTCGAGCGGCGCGTTCCGGCTCAGCTCACTCGACCGCGTCCCCGACCATCTTCCCCCTAGCCGCCACGTAGAGGCCGCTACCGATGATGATGGCGTTGCCGACGATAATCGGCAGCGTCGGGGCGTCGCGCCAGACCAGCCAGCCCAGGATCGCCGCCCACAGGATCGCCGAATATTGCAAGGGCGCGAGCACCGCGGCGCGGGCCAGCGCGAGCGCGCGGACGATGAAGATGAAGCAGGTCATCGATACGGCGCCGACCAGGAACATGAGGCCGAGATCGAAAAGAGTGGGCGTCGTCCATGCCCAGGGAACAGTCGCCGCCCCGATCAGGCCGCCGCCGACGAATTGCCAAAGGACAAGCGGCAGCCAGTGGATGCCCCGGAGCTTTCGGGTGATCGTCTGGCTGAGCGCGAAGGTTGTCGCTCCGAACAGCGCGATTGGCGCGGCGTGGGAGAACATCTGCGGCGAGGGCCTCAAGGCGATCAGGACGCCAACGAAGCCGATCAGGACGGCGACCCAGCGAAAGCGCTCGACCTTTTCGCCGAGCAGCGGCGCGGACAGCGCCGTGACGATGAGCGGCGTCGCCATATAGAAGGTCATCACGTCGGCGAGCGGCATGGTGCGCGTCGCGTAATAGAAGGCGAAAGTATCCACGGCCGCGCACAGGACGCGCACGACCTGCAGCCAGGGCTGGCGCGGATCGATGAAATTGACGCGCCGCGACAGGATCATCGGCGCCAGCACGACGCCGGCGCCGATCGAGCGCAGCAGCATCAATTGACCGACGCCGTAATCCGCAACCAGCCATTTGCCGAGCGCGTCGTTGACCGCGAATAGAGCTACGCCGGCGACATAGAGGACGACGCCGAGGCCCGCGGTTCCGGAGCGAGGGATCGGCATGGAATCCTGCGGGTTTGGCGGTTGTGCGTCCGCCCCGCCATCCACTCGCGAAAGCGGTCTGGCGGCCGCCGCAGCCCTTGAGTTCTAGCAGCGGCACAAGCCCCAGGCGTCACGGGCCCGAGACGATGGTCAGCGCGAATAGAACTCGATGACCAGGTTCGGCTCCATATGCGTCGGATACGGCACCTCGGAGAGCCCGGGGACCCGACTGAGTTTGGCCGTGCCCTTGGCGTGATCGACTTCGACATAGTCGGGCACGTCCCGCTCGGCCAGTGCATTGGCCTCAAGCACAAGACCCAATTGACGCGAGGATTCCTTGATCTCGACCAGGTCGCCCACCTTGACCTGATAGGAGGCGATGTTGACCCGCCGCCCGTTGACCTTGATGTGGCCGTGGTTGATGAACTGGCGCGCGGCGAACACGGTCGGCACGAATTTCGCGCGGTAGATCAGAGCGTCGAGTCGGCGCTCGAGCTGGGCAATGAGATTGGCGCTCGAGTCGCCCCTCAGGCGACGCGCCTCGACGTAATATTTGTGGAACTGGCGCTCGGAGATATTGCCGTAATAGCCCTTGACCTTCTGCTTGGCCTTGAGCTGGGTGCCGAAGTCGGTCGCCTTGCCCTTGCGCCGCTGGCCGTGCTGGCCCGGCCCATATTCACGCTTGTTGAAGGGACTGCGAGGGCGTCCCCAGATATTCTCGCCCATCCGGCGATCAATTTTGTATTTCGCTTCCGCGCGCTTCGTCATCGCGATTCCTCTTAATGTCGGTTCGGGTTCAACGAGGAACGCGCCCTCCTGTGCGCCAAAGGCGCCGACAGGCCAGGAGCCGAGCAAGGCTTAAGGCCACGGGTGCGTCAAACAACAAACGCGCTCCCGTTGGCCGAGAGCGCGCCTGAAGTGCGTCCTGGTAAAGGGCTCCGCCGCAGCTGTCAAACCCTATTCGGGAACGCGGGGTCGAGAGGGAGGCCGCGCCAACGCGCGCATCGAACGACTCAAGGACCTATCGCCTATGGGAGCAAGGACAGCTCGACATGCAGCCGTGCTATGCTATAATAGCATGTCTTAGCGGCCTCAGATCACGGATAGTTAATTTTTTTCTGCATTTAAGTGCATAATTTGGCTGATATCTGCAGCTCTTAACCTGGATCATATGCAGTTTTCACATTTATGTGTGCGCCGCAGCATTGACTTTTGCAGCGCAGCAATCTAGGTAAACGCGGTCTAGGTAGGGAGCGATTTCCATACGCGCCTCGTTCGTAGAGGCTGAAAACAGGAGGGCGGTCAACCAAAAGGACACCGCCATGAAGATGTTCACTCGATTCCTGCGCGCCCGCCGCGTCTATTGGAGTGTATTGCACGAGCTTTCGGCCTATTCCGATCGCGAGCTGCACGACATCGGCATCGACCGCGCCGACATTCACGAGATCGCCCGCCTGGCTTCCAGGGAAGAGGCATAGCCTCCATGGCGGCGCTCACGGCGCCGCCATCGCCTCATTTCCGGTCGTAGACGTCGTCGATTCGAACGATGTCATCCTCGCCGAAATAACTGCCGGTCTGAACCTCGATCAGCTCCAGGTCGATCTTGCCGAGATTCGCGAGCCGGTGGGTCGAGCCGATCGGCAGGTAGATCGATTCGTTCTCGTGCACATGCTCAATCTTGCCGTTGAGCGTCACCTCCGCGGCGCCGCGCACCACCACCCAGTGCTCGGCGCGGTGACGATGTTTTTGCAGAGAGAGACAGCCGCTAGGTCGCACGACAATGCGCTTGACCTGGTAGCGCGAGCCTTGGTCGATGCTCTGATAATAGCCCCAGGGCCGATAATTGCGCCGATGCTCGGTCGCTTCCGGGTGGCCCTGCGCCTTGAGGCGCTCGACGAGCTTTTTAACCTTGTCCGTCTGTGACCGGTCGGCCACCAACACCGCATCGCCGGTGGCTATGACGACTACGTCCTTCAGGCCGATAACAGCGGTCAATTGCTCTTCCGAGCGCACCAGCACGTTCGAGGAATCAATCGCTACCGCTCGTCCGCGTAAACTGTTGCCGTTAGCGTCACGCGGGCTCAGCCGCCAAACCGCCGACCACTCGCCGACATCCGACCATCCGACATCGGCTGTCAGAACCACCGCCCTGTCGGTTCGCTCCATCACCGCATAGTCAATTGAGGTCTTCGGCGCTTTGGCGAAGGAATCCTGGTCGAGGACGAAGAAGCCGAGGTCCTTTTTCACGGCCGACACCGCCGCCTCACTCGCCGCCGCGATCTCCGGCTCGAAACGCTGAAGCTCCTCCAGCATGACGTCGGCGCGGAAGACGAAATTGCCCGAGTTCCAGAGATAACCGTCTTCAATGAACGCGCGCGCGTGCGTTTCGTCGGGCTTCTCCACGAATCGCTCGATCCGGCGCACTTGTGGATCGGACGCTAGCGGGGCGCCCGGGTGAATGTAACCATAACCGGTCGCGGGATGGTCGGGCGTGACGCCGAAGGTGACGATCTCGCCCGCTGCGGCAGCCGAGTAGGCCTGAGCGCAAAGCTGAGCGAATCGTTCACCCTCCTCAAACACATGGTCGGCCGCGAGCACGGCAACGACCGTCTTCGGATCACGAGCCGCCGCCCATGCGGCCGCGGCGCCAACGGCGGCGGCGCTATCGCGCCGGTCCGGCTCGAGTAGAATCACCGCCTCGGCGCCGATCTCCCTCAATTGCTCGGCGACGCGAAAGCGATAATCGAAATTGGTGATGACCACTGCCGGATCGAACACGGCAGGGTCGCTAACCACGCTAACGATCGATTGAAAGGTCGAGCGCTGGCCGATCAGGGGAATGAACTGCTTGGGCAGGCTTTCGCGCGATTCCGGCCACATGCGGGTGCCTGACCCACCACACATGATTACCGGCATGATTTTGGCCATGCATTCCCCGGGTTGGCGGGCGACGTTCCCAAATCGCCAGCCGTGCTTCCTCTGCAATAGCGGCCGCGCCAAGGCAATGCCCAGATTGGGGCGTCAAACCAGCGCCGTTTAGACTTTGCGGTGTGAAATCGCAACCTGGCTCATGGCGGCAAAGACGGCGGCGGCTGTCGCCGCGAGCGCCAGCGCGAAGGCCGCGAATGCAATCGGTAGCGATAGCGCTTGCGCGATGGCGCCCGTCGCCAGCGGCGCGGGCAAACGGGTCAATGCGCTGAACAGCGAGGCGGAAGCGAGCCCGACCGCGGGTCCGGCGGCCGACTGGCGCGCCGCCAGCGCAAAGCCGCACGGAACGATGGGGCCGGTACCCACTCCGATCAAGGCGAAGCCCGCAACACTCACCGCGAACCCGGCCTGTACGCTGACCAGAGCGAAGCCCAAGGCCGCGACCGCGAACGAGGCAACTACGATGCGAAGGTCGCTGATGCGAAGGCGAATCGCGTCGGTGTTGAAGCGCAGCGCTGCCTGGCAGGCGGCAAAGAACGCTGCGCCGAGGCCAGAAATCGCCGCGAGCTTCGGCGCCTCCTCGCGCAACAGCAGCGTCGACCACAACGACGCCGCGAGTTCCGCCGCGATCGAGACCCCGACCACAACGCCGAGCCCAAGGAGAGCCGGCGCGAAGGACAATCCGCTTCGCCCCCACACCCCGACCGGCGCCGGAGCGGGAAGGTCACCCCGCGCCGCGCGATGGTAAGCGCCGCCGGCAAGCGCGAGCATGAGGGCGGCGAGAATGCCGGCCGTCCAGGGCGCCGTGCTGGCGGCGATCAAACTGCCGAGGATCGCGCCGAGCGCCATGCCGGCCGACGCCGCGGCGTGCAGCCGGGCCAGAATCGGGCGGCCAAGCCAGTGCTCGATTCGCGCGCCCTCGGCGTTCATGAGAACGTCAACCACGCCGCCGAGGAACCCCGCGACGATCAGGGCGATGGCGACCGAAGCTTGGCTCGACGCGTTGAGCAGCGCGCACAGCGCTGCGCCAAACATGATCGCCGAGACGGAGAGCGCCTGCCCTACGCCAAAACGATGCGGGAGCGCACCGCCCGCCGACATCGCGATGAGATAGGCGCCGGTGTAGACGGTCAAGAGGGCGCCGAACGTGGCCGCGTCGACGCCCGCACGAATCAAGATCGCGCCGGAGGCGCCGCCCCAGAGGCCGACCCCGACGCCGAAGGCGAAGAACATCGCGGCGACGGCCGCATGCAACGGCGCGCGGACGCGAGAGTCGCCGAGCGGCGGGAGAGCGCTCAAAAGTCGGTCGGCGCGCCGCCTTCCGCCTTGCGGCGGGCGACGAAGGCCGTGAGAGCCTCAAGGCGGTCGGCTTCGAGCGGCGGCGCGATGAAATTGCGCAAACGGTCGGCGACGACGCGCTCGGCCGCGTCCACCGCGGTCGGCGAGCCGGCTTCGCGCCAGGTCTCGTAGTTGCGCCAGTCAGAGATGGTTGGCGGGAAAAAGGCGGTGCGATAGCGTGACTGGGTGTGCTCGGCGCCGAAGAAATGCCCGGCGGGGCCGACTTCTCGCATCGCCTCAAGCGCCAGCTCCGCATCGTCGACGCGCAGCGGGTGTAAGAACTCGGCTACCATCGCCAAGAGATCGGCGTCGAGCGCCATCTTCTCGAACGAGGCTTGCAACCCCCCCTCCATCCAGCCCGCGCCATGCATGAGAAAATTGACGCCTCCCATGATCGCGCCCCAGAGCGAGAACACGCTTTCGTAGGCGGCCTGGGCGTCGAGCGAATTGGCGGCGTTGGTGTTCGACGAGCGATAAGGCAGGCCAAGGCGGCGCGCCAGTTGCCCGCCGACGATCGCGGTTTTCATATATTCGGGCGTGCCGAAGGCCGGAGCGCCTGACTTCATGTCCACGTTCGAGGTGAATCCGCCGTAGACGAACGGCGCGCCTGGCCGCGCTGCCTGGGTCATGACGAGGCCAGCGAGCGCCTCGGCGTGCTGTTGAGCCAGCGCGCCGGCAAGCGTCACCGGCGCCATCGCGCCAGCGAGGGTGAACGGCGTCATCACCACCACCTGCTTGCGGCGCGCCATCTGAATAATGCCCTCAAGCATTGGCGTGTCGAGCCTCAGCGGCGACGACGAGTTGATGACCGTGAACAGCGATGGCTCGCGCTCCAGCGTTTCGTCGTCAATGCCGCGCGCGATCTTGACCATCTCAATCGCGTCCAGGTTTCGCTCCCGCCCGAGGCTGTAGGCGTGGACCGGCTTGTCGGACAGCGTCAACATGTCGAACAGCGCGTCGAGATGGCGGACGGAGGCGTGAATGTCGATCGGCTCGACCGGATAGCCGCCAATGAAATGAATTGAGTCGAAACTCTGCCCGAGGCGGATGAAGTTCTGATAGTCGCGCCTGTTGCCTTGCCGCCGCCCCCCCGCGCGGTCGAACGAATTGGGGGCGCTCGCCACCGTACCGAAAGCGACGTGCCGTCCGCCAATCGAGAGAGTGCGCGCCGGATTGCGGGCGTGCAGCCTGAACTCTTGCGGCGCGAGGCCGATGTGCGCCTCGACCAAATCGGGATCGAAGCGAACGCGGCGCGAGGCCGGATCGACGTCGGCGCCAGCGCTGTCCAGCATTGCGCGCGCCTCGTCGTGCAGGAAGTCGACGCCGATCTCCTTGAGCACGGTGAGCGCCGCCTGATGGATCGATTCGAGCTCGTCGCGCGAGACGAGGTCGAGCGGCGCGAACGGCGACTGTGGCTGGCCCAAGGGCTGAGCGGCGCCGGATCCTCCGCTGCGCTCGGCCGAGCGCCTGCGGCGGCGCCCCGTGTCCTGCGGCGGCGAATCCGTGGTCATTGCGTTCCTTAGATTCCTGTCGGCTAATCCGCCCAAACGGCTCCGACCGCGATTCGCGGCTGGACCCGTTTTAGCAGGGCTACCCGTGCCGTCCCGCGTCAAAATGGCGTCGGTCCATGCCAATTCGCGGCCGAGCTTCTCGGGCCCCTATTTCGCCGCGCGCAGCTTTGGCGCTTCCGCCGTAGTGGCTTCCGGCTCGGGCGGGCGAGCCGGCGCGCCAGCAGAAAACCGCGCGATGAGCCAGGAGCGGAACAACGCCACCGCCTCGTTGCTCAGATCCTCGGGATGAGTAGTGAGGTAATAGCCGTAACCTTCGTCAAGCCAGAGGTCGAAGGGGCGCACCAGCCGGCCGGCCTTGATCTCCTCGTGGAACAAGAGCGGATCCAGCAGCGCCAGCCCGTCGCCCATCATCGCGTACTGGGCCGCGAGTTGCTGAGTGTCAAACACCAGGCCGCGATCGACGGCGAGATCGGGACGTCCGATTGAGCGCACGAACATTTCCCAGAAGAAGTGGCGCGGCCGGCCGTCGATCTTGAGATGTAAAAGATCGCTGGCGGCGATGAGCCGCCCGGGATCGCTGGCGTCGGTCTCTTCGAGCAGCTTCGGGCTGCACAGAAGAGTCGAGCGCACCATCCATAAGAGGTCATGGATCGCGTCGGTGACGCGAGGCTCGGAATAGACGATGGCGATGTCAATATCGCCGTCCACTTCCGGCCCGGTCGTCGGCTTGGAGACGATTTCGAGCGAGATGCCGGCATTTTCGGAGCGGAAATCGCGTAAGATTGGAATCGCGAGTCGGTGAGCGAACGAGGTCGGCAACGCGACCTTCAGCACCCGCTTTGGTCGCCCCTTCTCCTTGATCACCTCGCCGAGCGCCTGATCGATGCGGTCGAACGACTTTGAAACAACGGGAAGGATGTGCCGCCCAGCCTCAGTGAGCACCAGCTGTTGCGGGCGCCGCTCGAACAGCGCCACGCCGAGAAAATTCTCGAGCACGATCACGTGACGGCTGACCGCGCTCTGCGCGACCGTCAGGCTATTGGCGGCGGCGGTGAAGCTGAGATGTTGCCCGGCCGCTTCGAACGCTCTAAGCGCGTTGAGCGGCAGCCACTTGCGATCCATTCCTCCTCCGCGCGCGGCGCATTCATTTCACCCATGCTTTTGCCAGCGCGTCAAGATTGAGTTCATAACCCATTCCGGCGCGATCGGACAATACAATCGGGGCGCATGAATTCGCTTTCAACAGTTCGGCGGTCAGACAGTCGGCTGGAGTCCATTCTTCGCGATCGCCTCCCGGCCGGAGCAAGCCAGACCGACTGGCGCGCTAACCGCATTGGAACGCAGCTGTCGTCGCCGGGCTTCCCCTGGGGCCTGAGCCGCACTAAGTAAAGGGCGCTCCTTCCCCACAATTCAAAGATTATGACTGACCCCAACCCCGTCGCGCGCCGACGCACCTTCGCGATCATTTCGCACCCGGACGCGGGCAAGACGACGCTGACTGAAAAGCTGCTCCTCTTTGGCGGAGCCATTCAGCTCGCCGGCGAAGTGCGCGCCAAGGCCAATCGTCGCCAGACCCGCTCCGACTGGATGGGCATCGAGCGCGAGCGCGGCATTTCTGTCGTGACCTCCGTGATGACGTTCGAATACGGCGAGTGCGTCTTCAATCTTCTGGATACGCCCGGCCACGAAGACTTTTCCGAGGACACCTACAGGACCCTCACCGCCGTCGACTCGGCCGTGATGGTGATCGACGCCGCCAAGGGCATCGAGGCGCGGACGCGGAAACTGTTCGAGGTCTGTCGTCTGCGTGACATCCCGATCGTCACCTTCATCAACAAGATGGACCGCGAGACCCGCGATCCGTTCGATCTCCTTGACGAGATCGAGAAGACGCTTGCGCTCGACTCTGCGCCGCTGACCTGGACAATCGGCCGCGGGCGCTCGCTCGCCGGCGCTTACGACATACGGCATAGCCGCCTGACGCCGCTCGGGAAGGACGCGCAGCCGTTTGCCGTCAACGGCCCCGACGATCCGCGCGTCGCCGAGCTGTTACCCGAACACGAGCGCGCCCAGGCGATCGAAGAGCTCACCCTCGCCGTCGAGGGCCTCAAGGCTTTCGACAAGAAGGCGTTCCTCGAAGGCCATATGACTCCCGTCCTGTGGGGCAGCGCGCTCAAGGATTTCGGCGTCAAAGACCTCATCGACGCTTTGGCCGAATTCGCGCCGAGTCCGCGCGCACAGGAAGCTCAGAGCCGCACGGTGAAGGCGGACGAGCCCAAGATGACCGGCTTTGTGTTCAAGATCCAGGCGAACATGGATCCCAACCACCGCGACCGCATCGCCTTCATGCGCGTCTGTTCGGGCAAGCTCCAGCGCGGCATGCGCGCGAAGCTCGTGCGAACGGGCAAGCCACTCACCCTGTCGGCGCCGCAATTCTTCTTTGCTCAGGATCGCTCGCTGGCGGAAGAAGCCTTCGCTGGCGATGTGGTCGGCATTCCCAATCATGGGCTTCTGCGAATTGGCGACACGCTCTCCGAGGGCGAGGAGATCGTCTTTCGCGGCGTGCCGAGCTTTGCTCCGGAAATTCTGCGCCGGGTCAAACTTTCCGATGCGATGAAAGCCAAGAAACTGCGCGAGGCGTTGCAGCAGATGGCGGAAGAAGGCGTGGTGCAGGTGTTCCTGCCGCATGATGGCGCAGCCGCAATCGTGGGCGTCGTTGGCGCCCTGCAGCTCGACGTCCTCACCGAGCGCCTCAGTGCCGAATACGGCCTGCCCGTGACTTTCGAGCCAAGCCGCTTCGAGATCTGCCGCTGGGTCTCGTCAAGCGAGAAGGCCGAGCTGGGGAAATTTCTCGACGCGTATCCGTCCTCGATCGCCGCGGATCTCGACGGCGCTCCGGTCTTTATGGCGTCGAGCGCCTTCAACCTCCGCTACGAGCAGGAACGCTGGCCAAAGATCGCGTTTACCGACATTAAGGACTATCAGAAGGCAGCCGCCTAGCGCCCACCGATCTGGTCGATCTCGCGGAAGCGATCGCCGTCGACCTCGTTCACAAAAATGACGGCGGCAATGTTGTCGCCCTTGGCGTCGAAGGTCTCGGGCGCGGCATAGGCGACGCCTTGGAACTTTATGTCCTTAAGCGCCGCCACCACATCGGCGCGATCCGGCATGCCGCCCTTCTTCGTCGCCGCCGCCTCGATCGCGTTCATGACGACGCGCGCGCTGTCATAGGAGCTTGCGGCATAGTTGTTGATCGGACCGAAGCGGGCCACATATCGCTCGGCGAACTCGGCGGAACCTTTGACCTTGCCGACTGCAGGCGCGGCCGAGAGCACGCGGACGCCCTCCCCCGCCGTCGATGCACCCTCGGCCGGCTTGATGAAACCGCCAACGCTCCAGCAGCCGTCGCCACAAGCGAAGACTTGATTGAGACCAGCCTTGCGCATGTCCTTGAGGACATAGGCGCCTTCCTTGATGCCGCCGAAAAACAGCACGTCAAAATCCTTCGGCAATTCCGCGACCTCGGCCGTGAAGTCCGTCTGGCCCGCCTTCGCGGTCCAGCGCTTGACGACCGCCCCTCCGGCGGCCGCGAAGCCGGTGGAGAACTGGTCGGCGATCCCTTTGCCATAGGGCGTGCCGTCGTCGACTACGACGGCTACTTTCTTCCCCATTTTGGTCCTGAGCCAGCTCGCCAGAGCGGGACCCTTGTGATCGTCGCGGTTGGTGAGGCGAAAGACATTGGCCAACCCCTGCTCGGTAATGGCGGGATTCGAGGCCATCGGCGTGACGATTGGCAGGCCGCAGTCTGCGTAGATTTTCTCGCTCGCGAGCATGACCCCGCTGTTCACGTGGCCGACGACCACGAGCACACGCGGATCGTCGCACAGCATCTTGGCGGCGGCCTTTCCCTTCTCGGCGTCGGCCGCATCATCGATCACAGCCGCAACGATCTTTCCGCCTAATACGCCGCCCGCTGCATCTCGCTCGTCGATCGCGAGATCGACTGCCTGGCGCATCTCAAGACCGAAAGTCGCCGAGGGCGTGGTCAGAGGACCAGCAACGCCCACGCGAATTTCCTGGCCGGTGAGGTCCGCCCCAGAGACTGTGACTGGCGCGGAGGCGAACACTGCAGCGAAAATCGCGGAGAATTTGCGCATACTAACCTCCCATAACAATTTTAAGGGTTAGCATATCACGCGCAACAGCCCAGGCAAGGCGCATTCGGACCGCCGCCCAAAGATCGCGTTTGCCGACGTCAGGGATTATTTGGTGCCGATGGCGTGGCGGGCGGGCCGCTTAAGCGCTTCGAGCGGAGACAAGTTCCCATGCCAATTGCGCTGCGCGACGTCGCTGTTCCCGACTTTGGCGTTCCGCACGAAGCTCCCCGCATTCCCGCCGCTACTTACGAGAAGCGATGTCGCGGCGCCTATGCGGGAGCGCAATGCGATTGGCTCGTCGTCTACGCCGACCGCGAACACCTCGCCAATGTCGCTTTCCTCTCAGGCTACGATCCGCGGTTTGAGGAGGCGCTGCTGCTGCTCGGCCCGCGGGACAAGCGTGTGCTCGTCGTCGGCAACGAGGGTGAAGGGTATGCGCCCTTGGCCGGGCTTCCCGGACTCAACGTTGTGCTCGCGCAAAGCATGAGCCTCATGGGTCAGGATCGATCGATGAAGCCCGACCTTGCGGCCGTATTGAGAGAAGCGGGCATGAGCCGTGGCCAGACGATTGGGCTCGTGGGTTGGAAATATTTCGAGCCGGCGGAATGGGACGAGGCCTCGCCCGGCCTGTTTGCTCCCCACTATCTGGTGACGATGCTGAGCCGAATTACGGGCCGGGTGGAGGCGTTGAAGGAGGCCACGCCCGTGCTCATGCATCCTGTGACGGGCCTGCGTTCGACGATCGACGTCGATCAGATCGCCTTGCACGAATGGGGCGCCGCGCGCGCCTCCGCGGCCGTTTGGCGCATCGTGACCGGAACGCGGCTCGGCCTCACCGAATACGAGGCGGCGAGCGTCATGGGCTACGCCGGCGAGGCGCTTTCCGCCCACATGATGTATGCGACCGGCGACTTGAGTCATCCGGTGATCGGCCTGCGCTCGCCCATGAGCCGCATCATCCAGCGCAATGATGGCGTCACGGCCGGAGTTGGCTTTTGGGGCGGCCTGTCCGCCCGCGCTGGGTTGATTGCGGACCATGACGAAGCCTTCCTGAAGACCGCGTCCGCTTATTTCGACGGCCTTGTCGCCTGGTACGAGGCGGCGGAGATCGGAGCGACAGGCAAGGCCCTGTTCGAGTCGGTTGCGGCGGCGCTGGCGCGCGGCGGCTTGCGGTCGGCCCTCAATCCCGGCCATCTCACCGGCCACGACGAGTGGATTCATACGCCCATACGGCCCGGTTCCGACGAACGCATCGCGTCGGGCATGCCGTTTCAGGTCGACATCATACCGACTCCCATGCGAGCAGGCTGGGCGTTGAATTGCGAAGATGGCGTCGTTTTCGCGGACGCTGGGCTTCGCGCCGAACTGAAAGCCCGCCATCCGACCGTGGCGGAACGGATCGAAGCCCGCCGAAGATTCGTTCACGACGAACTCGGAGTTTCGATCAAGGAT
>Ga0209624_10001627_pt1 | contig 17345 bp, 8 predicted proteins | sample JacPinW_OM2H0_O1_FD_188565 | JGI IMG/M metagenome (GOLD analysis project Ga0209624, IMG submission 188565) | Forest soil microbial communities from Algoma, Ontario, Canada - Jack Pine, Ontario site 1_JW_OM2H0_O1 (SPAdes) (version 2) | ecosystem: Environmental > Terrestrial > Soil > Boreal...
TCGCACACGGCTCGCTGCGCACCACGCACGTGCGCAACGAAACTCCCAGCTACGCAGTCGTTGCTACCGGAATCGCTGCGCTGTTGCCGGTGCTCGTGCTCGCGGCGCGTGGCGCAAGTGGCCTCGACGTTTATGGTTGGCTCGGTTCGCTGGCAACGTACGGTTTCATCGTGGCCTATGCGCTGGTGTGCATCGCGCTGCCGCGCTATTTGCGCAACCACAACGCGTACACTCCCGCCGCGCAAATCCTTTCTTGGCTCGCAGGCCTTGCAATGCTGCTCGCGCTCGTTGGTAATCTGTATCCAGTCCCCCCAGGCCCTTACGGCAGGCTTCCGTACATTTATCTGGTGTATCTCGCCGCCGGACTGCTCTGGTTCGCAATAAACAGCCGTGGCAAAAGTGCGCCACAGGAAAAAATCTAGGCTTTGCTCTTCTACAACCGGCTGCGCCAGCGGCAGCAAAATGCGAAATATGCTTTGCCCGCCGATGCTCCCTGTGGAAATCAACCATAGAAATAATTGATACCTGCCATAGATTAAAAATACTTCGCACCCGGAAAAAAAAGGCGTACCGTGCCTCCATCTTCGGGGTGAAGTAAGGAATCTGGGCAACATCTTTTATAAAGCGCAGATATTTACCGTGCGAGTTTTCGCGCGGCATTCCCGTTTGGAACTCTGTCCGCATCGATCGGAGGAACGAATGTTTCACAGGGTCCGGCTCTTGATTTTCTGCCTCGCGTTGTGCGTTTGCGCAGCTCTGGTGTTCGCGCCAGGCGCCTCCGGGCAGCAAACTCTGGGCGGCATCACCGGCACGGTCACGGATACATCGGGCGGTGTGCTCGCGGACACATCGGTCGCGCTCGTCGGCGATCAAACCACCCTGACCAGGACGCAAAAAACCAATTCCAGCGGCTCGTACGAATTTGTGAACTTGCCGATCGGCACCTACACCCTCACCTTCAGCCACGCCGGTTTTGAAACGCAGAAAATTCCCTCGATTCTCGTGCAAGCCGATCGCACCGTGAGCCTAAACCCGGCGCTGAAGGTCGGCCAGGTGGGCACGACCATCACCGTGGAGGAAACTCCTCTGCTCAACGCGGTGGATACGACGAACGGCTACGTCCTCGATAAAGCAGAACTGGAAGCCATCCCGCTGCCGACTGGAAGTTTCACGGGACTGGCGATTCTTTCCCCGGGCGTTAGCGCGGAACTCCCTGCGGGAACGGGCGCCAACGCCGGCTTGGGCAACCAGCCCATCTGGGCCAACGGCCAACGCGATACCAGCAACACTTTTTTGTTGAATGGCGTGGACGCCAAGAATTTGTTCAACGGCAAGAGCACCAGTCAAGTGGCTTCCGCCCGCATCGTGAACAACACCGGAGTCAGCGGCGCTGCCAGCGGAAACGGCGGAGTCGTACAGAGCACCGCCTCGCCCTATCTCGCCGTCGGTCAGTCTTTACCCACTCCCGCCCCTGAAACCATTCAAGAGGTTCGCGTCAATACTTCGATGTACGACGCGCAACAGGGCTCCACCAGCGGCGCGCACATTGACATGAGCACCGCCTCTGGCACCAACGCAATCCACGGCACCGCCTACCTGCATCGCGGAACGGACTGGCTCAACGCCGCCCCGTTCTTTTTTAACCAGGATCCCAATCTTCCCTCCAACCTGAAAGTTCCCGAACAGCATCGCTACACTTTGGGCGGAGCCGGGGGCGCGCCGATCATCAAGAACAAACTGTTCGCCTATCTCGGCTACCAGCACATTCACAGTTCCGATCAGGAGATCGGCATTGGACGCGTGACCGTTCCATTCGGCTTCAACGCGGCCAACTGCGGAGCTACTCGCGCCACGGGAACCATAGCGACCTGCCTGGCCAACATTTCCAACGCCCAATTCGGCTCGACCCTGGACGGATCCGTCGGCACAGGTCCAAACCAGATTAATCCGATCGCCTTGGGCATATTTCAGTACAAACTCCCGAACGGCCAGTACCTGGTGCCTTGGGACGACGGCATCACTCCGACGCTCAACTTTCCGGAAAACGCTCTTTCCTCCGGCACTGCTTATTTCTTGTCGGATCAAGCGGTGAGTGACCTCGACTGGATCGTCAACTCCAAGGACACGCTGGCTCTGAAGTATTATTACCAGCACGATCCCAGCATCGCGCCCTACGCTTATTCCAGCGTGCCCGGCTTTACTCAACACCTCGATGCCGGCAGCCAGGTGGCTTCCATCACCAACACACAGATCGTTACGACCAACCTCAACGTTGTCGAGGTCTTCGGCTTCATTCGGGAAAAAGTTTACAGCACGATTGGGCAACCGTTCACTCCTGCGCAATTCGCCAGCTTCGTCGAATCATCCACCGGCGCATCGCCGGCCGAGTCCACCATCAACACTTTCGGCTCCAATTTCTTTCCTGGCATGACCATCGTGAACATGCTGGGGACGAATGCAAACAATGTGAACGCGGCGACCTTGACGATCGGGCAGGGAGGGCAAGCGCAGGGCGCCAACACTGGGATTTTCCAGAATCGCTTCATGCCCTCTGCCAGCGCCACCTGGAGCCACGGTAAACACTCGGTTTCTTTTGGTGGCTCTTATTCCTACACCCAGCTCAACACGCGTGACCAAAGACCCGGCACTGGCATGATTGGCACCGTGGATCTTTCGCAGTTCCTGCAAGGCTTTGTCACACCCTATACGTCGGATGAATATGCGACCACCAACGTCTTGCAGGGCAATGCGAACCGCTATCTTCGCGCCAATGAATGGGGCGCGTACGTTCAGGACAAATTCCAATTTCGTCCCAACCTGAGCTTCACGGTGGGTCTGCGCTTCGACGACGATGGTGGTCTGTCTGAAAAGTACGGGCGCCTCTATAATTTCGATCCCGCGGACTATGATTACGACCCATCCAGTGACACTCTGGTTTCGAACGGCATCGTTGTTGCCGGCAACAACCCGCAGTTCGCCACCAAAGGAGTGAGCCCCTCCACATTGACCGGCCGCCAGTGGGGTCTGGCTCCACGCTTAGGCTTGGCCTGGAGTCCTGCAAGGTTTAACAATAGGCTCGTGGTTCGCGCCGGTTGGGGTTTGTACTACGACCGTGGCGAGCTCTTTACCTATCTCTCGCCGGGCTTTGCGGCTGGAGTCGTTACCGGTGGACCATTCGGTGTGAATCAGGCGCCGCCCTTCGTTAGCGCGACCGAATGCACCGCTTCGTCGTTTTATCTGGGCTATATCCCGACCTGCGACCCGACAACGTACGGATTCACCAATCCGTGGGGCACGACATTGGGACCTCCTCCGACGGGTAATCCAGCTTCGATTGACAGCTACCTGCCAAATACCGGAGTGCCGGGCGTTGGAATCGGCGCTGGCATTCTCGAAGGGCAACCACTGTTCCCCTTCGGCGTTTACAACCGCAAGAACAAGCTGCCCTACACCATGAACCAGACTCTGGATATCCAATGGCAGCCGCGCCGTGACTTGGCTATCGATGTCGGTTACGTCGGCAACTTCGGCCGTCATGAAGTGATTCCTGTGCCCTTCAACCAGGCGCAGATCGCAACACCGACCAATCCGATCCGCAAGGGCACGCCGTTTCAACAGAATTACACCTACGGCTACACCGTGCAAGGTCCCCCCGGCTGTACCACGGCTTGCGCGCCGATAACTCTTCCCGACGGTTCCACGATGCTCGACAACTACGAAGGGGGCAATGTTGATTTCCGTGTTCCCTACCTGGGCTATTCCGCCGAAGCGCTTTCCTACACCGCCGCCGGCGTTTCTGCCTACAACGCTTTGCAGGTCCACGTCGAAAAGCGCCTCAACCACGGATTGCAAGCGGGCTTCTCCTACACTTACTCTCACGCCTTGGACGAGCAAAGCGCCATGGGTTTGTTTTACAACGGAAATAACCCGCTCGACTTGCGCTCCGCCTACGGCAACTCCGATTTCGATCGCACCAACGTAATCAATTTCACGCTTCTTTACCAGTTCCCGAACGTCGCTGCGGATTCTTCTTGGAAGGGAAAGATTGGGAATGGCTGGGCTGTTGAGGGCATTGGTGTTTTCCAGAGCGGGCAGCCTTACAGCATCGTGGATTACACGGGTGCGGTCGGCAGCATCTTTTACGGCGTCAACGACGGCATCACCAACCCCATCGTGCCGCTGGCGGCGGGCTGCACGCCGAAGAGCGCGCTCACCGGCGTGTCGGGAGCTTACGCTACTCCCACTACGCAGCAGTACGCTCTCAACTCCAGCTGTTTTACCCTGCCGCTGCTTGCTGCCGGTGCCCTGAATGGCGCGATTCCGGCAGGCGACACGTTCGAAACCAACTTCACGACGGGCCAGCGCAACATCTTCCGCCAAACCGGGCAAAGGCGCGCGGACATATCCATCGTGAAGAACACCAAAATCACCGAACGCGTCTCGCTGAAGTACAGCTTCGACGTCTTCAACTTGACCAACACGCCGAGCTTTGATCTTCCGCTCGATGATGTCTCGCAGAACCAGTTCTACGACAATGTCCCCGTGGAAGGGACGGATGCGTTGCCAAACAGTTGCCCGACGCAAACCAACACTTCTTTCTACAACTGTCCATTCGGTTTGGGCGTCGTAAACAAGACGATCGGCAGCCCGCGGCAGATTCAGATGTCTCTCAGTCTTCAGTTCTAGTCCAGCCCACGCGAGCGGGGACAGCGGCCATCCCATCCCGGCGGCTGTTCCTGCTCGGTCCATTGCATCCGCCCTGAGCGAACCGAATTTCCAGCCTTCGCCGCGCGCCGGATGCGGTTAGAATGCCGCCCATGTCCGTGCTCCCCGCGCGCAGTCCCCTGCAACGGCTCAGCGAGCAGCTCGCCCGTGGAGAGCTCACGCCGCGCGCCGCAGCCGAAGAGGCGCTTCTCCGCGCGAACAGCAACGCCGGGCACAACGTCTATATCGCGCTCGATGCCGAGAAAGTGCGCCAGGAAGCGGACGCGTTGCCCCGGCGATTTCCACCCGTGGGCAGGCCGCTTCTCTACGGCGTACCGGTTTCGATCAAAGATTGCTTCGACGTTGCGGGATTTCCGACGACTTTGGGGTCGCGATATTACGCCGAGCGCAACGGCGTCGCGCGCGAAGATTCTGCCGTCGCGGCTCGTCTGCGTTCGCAGGGCGCGATCATCATCGGCAAGTCGCACCTGCATCCGCTGGCCTACGGCATCACCGGGGAGAATCCGGATTACGGCGACTGCGCGCAACCGCGCGATGCGCGGCAGCTGACCGGCGGGTCTTCGAGCGGCGCGGCGGCGAGCGTACAAGAGCAATCGGCTGCGGCGGCGATCGGAACGGACACCGGAGGCTCGGTGCGCGTGCCCGCCGCGCTGTGCGGAGTATCCGGGTATCGTGCGTCGGCGGAGCTGGCGCAGGAAAGTGGATTGTGGCGCGGAGGCGTTCACCTGGCGCCCACGTTCGACACGCTGGGATGGCTGTTCGAGGATCTGCGCGATGCGCCTTTGTTGGCTGAGGCGCTGTTTGGATTGCGCGCGCCGCACAGGCCGGAAACGCGCGTCCGCATTGGCTGCGTGAGCGAGGAGTTTTTGCACGATTGCGATGCGCAGGTGCTTGCTGGTTTGGGGGACTGGAAGCGAAAACTCAGCGAGAGCGGGGGGACCATGATTCCGGCGGATACGGGATACTGGGAGGAGGCGCAGGAGATTTACGCCGCGATCACAGCGCACGAAGCTGCCGCGATTCACGGCGCGAAAACCGGCGGTGATTTTTCGCACTTTCCCGCGCCAATCGCTGAACGGCTGGCATGGGGCGCGTCCATTTCGGCGGACGAAATCGAGCAGTTCCGCGCACGGCATGCGCGATTTCGCGAGCACGCGGATTCGCAACTGCGCCAGTTCGATTTCTTCCTGGCGCCTTGCGCCGCGCTGCACGAACTTGCCGTAGGCACCGATCATACGGAATCGCGGCGCGCCATTCTGCGCTACACCACACCGCTGAGCCTGGTTGGCGCGCCGGTAGTGACGCTGGAATGCGCGAGCGGCGCGGGCGTTCAACTGATTGCGCCGCGGAACTCGGACGCTCGGTTGCTGGGGTACGCGCGGGCCGTGGGAACGCGCCTGGCGTAAGTGGCTTGCCGCGCACGGTACCAAACCTTCGCTACGCGTTGTACGCTGATCTTCTTCAGGTCATGGCCCGTGTTGGTCACCTACTCCTCTCCAATGTCTTCGTTCCATACGGCGGGGTGCGCGCGAATGTAATCTGCGAGGAGCGACGCACATTCGGCGGAATCCAGATCAATCACATTGACGCCGAGCGAACGCAGCCAGTCCGCGCCTCCCTGAAAGTTGCGGCTTTCGCCGACAATGACGGTGCCGAAACCAAACTGGCGTACCAGCCCGCTGCAATACCAGCAGGGCGCGAGCGTCGTAACTATAATAAGGTTGCGATAACTGCGCTGGCGGCCGGCGTTGCGGAATGCGTCCGTCTCGCCGTGCACCGAGGGATCGCCCTGCTGCACGCGGCGGTTGCGCCCGGAGCCGATCAGCTTCCCGGTGGTGGAATCGAAGATGGCCGCGCCGATGGGGATGCCACCTTCGGCAAGGCCGGTGCGCGCTTCTTGCAGGGCGACGGCGAGCATGGCGGGGTAATCGAGAGCTGTCATGGTCATCTTATACTCGCTGCGGCGCTGCTCTGAAAAGCGCGAATTGCGGAGTCGCGTCTGGCAAATGCGGCACATTCTGTCGGCTTACGACGCCGCCTACCTGGCTCTTGCTGAAGCGCTGGATGCTCCCCCTATTACGCGCGACTGCGCGCTGGCCAGGACCCGGCAGTTGGGGGCAGGTTGAGTTGCTATACATTCGGTGTTTGCGGCCAGTACGTATCGACTATTCTTGCCGCAGGATTGGATCGGTCTGCCCTTTGGGATTCCTCTTTTCAGCCGATGACATTCCGCGCAGCAGCGGTGTTCGGCTAGACGTCGCCGTACTTGTTGATTTTGGCGGCGGCGCGGAGGATCAGCCAGCGCTGTTTGCCGTCCATGCGCGCGAATTGTTTGGCGAAGAGGCGGAGCTGGCGGGTGGTTTTCTTGTCGAGACCCCAGATGGAATTGGGTTGCTGTTTGGGGACGCGCAGTTTTTTGACGGGAGCTTCATCGTCGGTGAAGAGCTGGTGGAGAGGAACGTCCAGGGCGCGCGCGAGTTTTTCGAGCGTCTCAATAGAAGGAACGGTGCGGCCATTCTCCAGGCGCGAAAGGTAACAGCGGAACAGGCCGGTGCGTTCCTGGATGTCGCCTTGCGAGAGGTTTTGGGCTTCGCGAAGCCGCTTGAGCCTTTCGCTGATGACCATGGCGAGAGCTTACAATATCTTGCCTTACCGACTCAATTATTGTTGAAGCTGAGAGACCGTGAGAATCACAGGGCGGGTGAGGCCGGCGCGCGCCCGTTCCGCGTTGGCGCATCCCTGCAGCCTGGTTCCCTGTTTCCATGGCCCGTGGCGTTTTGGGCGAGGTGCGAAAAGTGACTCATTTTGAACAGATTTGAAAGCGGGCGTGAGTCATCATTCGCAAGTCAAGTGGTACCTCCATCCGCGCAACCCGCAGCAGCCAAGCCATACCGGGCAATCGAAGGATGATCAGGAAAGGCAACGAAAAATGCGTATGTTCCGCTCGATACAATATTTTTTGCTCGCGCTCGTAATTTTGGCAGTGCCGGCGACGTCCCGGGCGCAGTTCAGCGCGTCCATCACGATCGCTCCGCCAGCACTGGTCGTTTACTCGCAACCGATCTGCCCGCAGGAAGGCTATCTGTGGACGCCGGGCTACTGGTCCTACGGCGACGAGGGCTATTTCTGGGTGCCGGGCACGTGGGTTGAGCCGCCCAGCGAAGGCTTGCTGTGGACTCCTGGATATTGGGGATGGAACAACAACTTGTATGCCTGGAACGGCGGGTATTGGGGCAATGAAGTCGGATTCTACGGCGGCGTGAACTATGGATACGGCTACGGTGGCTCGGGATACGAAGGCGGCTACTGGCGCGACAATCACTTCAGCTACAACCAGTCGGTCAATAATTTCGGCGGCCGGAATTTCAGCAACACTTATAACAAGAGAGTGAGCGTCAGCACCTCGAGCCATGTCAGCTATAACGGAGGACAGGGTGGAATCAGCGCCCGTCCCACGCCAGCGCAAGAAACCTTTGCTCGCGCAGCGCACACGCCAGCGACGGAAGCACAATCAGGACAGCAACGCGCTGCCGCTGGGAACCGTGAAATGCTCGCGTCGGTGAATCACGGGCGTCCTGCGGTTGCGGCAACGGCCAAGCCGGGCGAGTTTTCCGGCACGGGCGTGGTAGCAGCGCGCGGAGCTCCGGCGGCGGGCCGCGCGAACGAGACAAAGGCCAACGAAAATAAGGCCGAAGCGAGCAAGGCCACTGAGACAAAAGCGACGGAGAACAAGGCCATCGCGAGCAAAGCTGCGGAGAATCGAACAGCTGAGAGCAAAGCGAACGCGAATAAAGCCGAAGCAAGTAAGGCAGCCGAGACGAAAGCGACTGAGAACAGAGCCGCCGAAAGCAAGGCGAATGACAACAAGGCCGCGGAGAATCGCGCGGCTGCGAGCAAGGCGACTGAGAACAAAGCCGCAGAAAATAAAGCTGCCGAGAACAAAGCGACGGAAAACAAGGCTGCGGAAAACCGCGCAGCCGCAAAACCGGCGGCCAAGCCCGAACATGTGAATACGACGCCAGCGGCGCACAACGCGACGCGTACGTCACAGCCAGCCGCGCATGCCGCCACACCTCACACGGAGTCCAAACCCGCATCGGCTGCGAAACCAGCTCCCGCTGCTAAGCCAGAGCGTGAGCCTGCTCCTGCGCACACAGAGGCCGCGCCGAAACAAGCGGCTCCGCAACAGCATCAAGCAGCGCCACAACAACATCAGGCTGCGCCACAAAAGCAGGAGGCCCCGCCGAAGGCCCCAGCAGAGCGTCCGACGGAAGAAAAACCAAAATAAGCCACGCCCGCCAAGACAGAGAGGTCTGGTGGGACCAATTGCCTCATCCCCGTGAGCGGTTCGTGGAAAAACACGAGCCGCTCACATTTTTTTTGCGCAGGCGCATCCGTCGTGAGATGAAACAGCGATTATGCGGCGACAACATATCCTCATTCGTAGCGCAGAGAGACCATAGGATCCACCCGCATGGCGCGGCGCGCGGGGATATAGCAGGCCAGGACCGCGACTCCAGTCAGGACCGCCGACACGACGAGGAACGTTACCGGATCGCTTGCGCCAACACCGTAGAGCAGGTGCGAGAAACTGGAAATCAGCCGGGCGAGAATGAGGGCGGTCGCGGCGCCGATCGCGACTCCAGCCAGAGCCAGGCGGAGACCCTGTCCGATCATCATACGAAAAACGTCGTGCCTTTCCGCGCCCAGCGCCATGCGAATTCCGATCTCGTGCACCCGCTGCACCACCGAGTAGGAAATCACGCCATAAATTCCGATTGAAGCTAGCAGTAGCGCGAGGCCCGCGAACACGCCCAACAGAACCATTGGAAATCGCTGCGATGATAGAGACTGTGCAAGAGCCTGCTGCATTACCCGAACTCCATAAATTGTCTGGTCCTCGCTCGCGCCGTAAACCGCCGCGTTGATTGCAGGCACCACGGCCGCTGCATCGAGGGGCGTGCTGACAACCACCGTCAGTCTCCGATAGAAGATCGGCGCCCAGTCACCAGGAAATTGGTTTATAGAAGCGTAGATCTGATTTTGCGTGTACGCGTCGCGTTCATCCAATCCCCAATGTCTGACGTGGCCTACCACGCCGATTATCCGGACGGGTCCCCAATGCGGAATGACCATGGCCTGCCCCACGGGATCTCTGTCCTGGAAATACGCGCGCGCCAGGACACTATCGATCAAAATGACCGGCTGGGAACTGGCAGTGTCTGCCGCGGTGAAGTAGCGACCTTGCAGGAGCGGTATTTCCATAGCGTGGAGGTACTCCGGTCCCGTCCAATAGAAAAGCGCCCGCGGAGCCTGCGCACTGGACGCGGGTTCTTGCGAACCAACCCAGAAGGGCCCGATATTTTGGTGCTCACTCAATGGAGACAGCACGGTAAGTTCCGCCGCCTTTATACCGGGAACAGCGCGAATACGTTCGATCAACTGCTGGTAGGCAACGCGCATGCCGGAAGTAGTTTTGATCGCTGAAGGTGAAAGCCCCACGTTGAAAGCGATTGTGTGCCGTGCATCGAAGCCGGGATTGACTTCCCACAAGCGACGGATGGTGCGGAAAAGCAGGCCAGCGCCAACCAACAAGACCAAGGTGAGCGCCATCTGGACAATTACCAAACTGCTTTGCGCGCGATGATGCGGGCTGGTCGAGCCGCGACCGCCCGATTTCAGCGAGGCTTGCAGGTCTGCCCGCGAACTCTGCAACGCGGGCGCGAGACCAAACAGAATCCCAACCGCGACAGAGACGACCAGCGCGAACAAGAGGACGGGGACGTTGACGCCGATGTTCTCAGTGCGCGGCAGACTACCCGGCAGCGTTGCGAGCACCGGACGGACGCCCCATTTTGCCAGCGCGAGGCCCAGCGCGCCGCCCGCGAGCGAAAGCAGCACGCTTTCGGTCACCAATTGCCGGACGATGCGCGCGCCGCTGGCTCCCAGCGCCGCGCGAATGGCAAACTCGCGCGTGCGCGCCGCCGAACGCGCAAGTAAGAGATTCGCAACGTTGGCGCAGGCGATCAGCAGGACAATCCCTACGGCCCCCAGCAGCATCAGGAGTGTTCCGCTCACGTCTGCAACGAATTCGTGTTTGAGGGGCTTGACGTTTGCTCCCAGGCCTGCATCAGCGGAAGGATAGAGCCGATCCAGGTGCTCCTGAATCGCACCCATCTCCGCTTCCGATTGTGCAAGAGTGACTCCGGGCTTCAGGCGAGCGACACAGAGGATCGGATGAATGGTGCGATCGCCGAAGATCAGGGGATCACCCTGTCCGGGCGGGACGTAAACATCGGCTGCCTCTCCGAGAACACGAAAGTTTTCGGGGAGGACTCCGACAACTGTGTAGTCTACTCCGTCCAAAGTTACAGACTTGCCCAAGGCCGCCGTGCTAGCGGCGAAACGATTTCTCCATAGGCGATTGCTGATGATGACGGCCCGCAGGCCACCGCGCTTGTCTTCCTCCGGGGAAAATTCACGGCCGAGGATCGGCTTTACGCCCAGGACGCTGAGAAATCCCGAGGAGATTTCTTTGCCGGCCAGATGCTCCGGCGTCCCGGGACTTGTGAGGTCACGGTCTTGCGAATCGAATGCCGCCATTTGTTGGAAGGAGCGTGCATCGCGTTGCCAATCGAGAAAGTCAGGGTACGAGACAGAGATCGGATGCTTCAGCGTCAGATTGTACTGCCACACCAGGACCAGGCGTTCGGGCTCGCTGTATGGCAACGGAGCCAGCAGGACGCCTTGCACCACGCTGAAGATGGCCGTATTGGCGCCGATGCCGAGAGCGAGGGTGAGGATGGCGACGATGGTGAAGCCTGGAGACTTGCCGAGGATACGCAGGCCGTAGTGGATGTCTTGCAGCAAATCCTGTAGCCAGATGATTTGGCGGGCATCGCGACATTCTTCCTTGCGTTTTTCCAGGCCGCCCATTTCTAGAAGCGCTGTGCGGCGGGCTTCTTGCGGGGCTCGGCCTTGGGCGATGTATTGCTGGGTTTTTTGCTCGAGGTGATAGCCAAGCTCTTCGTCCAGCTCTTGGTCGGCGGCCGGGCGATGGAAGAGCGAGCGCAGACGCAGCGGTAGTGTGTACAACCAGTGTTCCGGTCGCACTGTTTCACCTCCTGAGCGCTCGCCGCGCTCGCTTCCTCATTCGTAGCGCAGAGCGACCATGGAATCAACGCGCATAGCGCGGCGCGCGGGGATGTAGCACGCGAGAAGCGCGACGGCTGCGAGAAGGACGGCAACCGTTAGGTAAGTGACGGGATCGCTGGCGCTGATTTCGGTGAGCAGGTGCGCGATGGCGCGAGTGAGCGCCCACGCTGCGGCCGTGCCGATGGCGATACCGGCGATTACTAAGCGCACGCCCTGCAGCCATACCAGATTGAGGATATCGCGCGAGCTTGCGCCGAGGGCCATGCGGATGCCTATCTCGTGGGTGCGCCGGCTTGCGGCGAATGACACGACGCCGTAAACCCCGACGATCGCCAGAATCAGCCCGATGACTCCGAGCACGGCAGCGAATGTGGCAGCGAGGCGGAACGCGAAGAAACCGAAGGCCCCTGCGAGCAATTGATTCATGGTTTCGATATCTACGATTGCCAGTTCCGGAGCCAGCCGAGTGATTTGTTGCTTCACCGGCGCAGCGAGCGACTCAGGCGGGCCGAGGGTGCGAATTTGCAGAGCGAGCTTCGATGCGAAATTCTGCGCGAGCGGAACGTAAAAGAACGGCTCGGCGTCTTCAGCGACGGTTTTGTATTTGCCGTTAGCGGTGACGCCGACGACTTCCATGAACGGGCCTGTGTTACTTTCCATGCTGAAGCGTTTCCCGATGGCATCTTCGCGCGGCCAGAAGCGGGTGGCCATTGTCTGATTGATGATGGCGACGCGCGGCGCTGTCACGTCGTCCGCGTCACTGAACGTTCGGCCGCGGAGAAGAGTGATGCGCATGGTTTCAAAATACGGCGGGTCAACTGTGTTGGAGAGGACACTGGGAGCTTGATGGCCGGGAGGCGTGGGTTGTCCCTCGAGTGAAACTGGCCTGCTATTCGGGAAGCCGCCCATCGGCACGTAGGAGGCAAGACTCACGGCTTGCACGGCGGGCAGAGAGCGCACGCGAGATTCCAGTTCGCGATAGAAAGCAGTGGCGCGCGAATCGTCGTAGCCGACTTGGCGCGGGTCCAGCGTTGCGTTGAGAACGTGGCTGGGATCGAATCCGAGATCGAAGGCCTGAACTTTTTGCAGGCTGCGGACGAAAAGCCCGGCGACCACTAGCAGCGTGAATGAACCCGCCACTTGCGCGACGACCAGTAGATTGCGAAAGCCGGAATGATGGATACCGAAAGAATCGCGCTGGCTGCCTTCGTGCAGGGCGGAATTCACGTCCGCAGCAGATGCACGAAACGCCGGCAGCAGGCCGACAACGAAACCTGCGAGCAGTGCGGAGGTGGCGGCAAATGCGAAGATGCGCCAATCGAAAGTAGCATCCACGTGGAGCGGGAGACTTTGCAGATGAATCGAGCTGGTCAGACGGCTGGCCCACATTCCGAGAATTATTCCAGCGGCGCCGCCGAGAATTGCGAGCAGGACACTCTCCGTGAGCATTTGGCGAATGAGTCGCACCCGTCCTGCGCCCAGAGAAGCTCGAATAGCCATTTCGCGTTGGCGCGCCGAGCCGCGCGCGAGCAGGATGTTTTCCACGTTCATGCAAGCGAGCAGCAAGACGAAGGCGGCCAGAAGCAGGAACAGGCCGGAAATCGCGACGAAGAAATTATTGGCATAGGCGATGGGACGCGCAGATTTTTCCGGAATGACACGGATGGTGAACCATTTGTCCGTCGCGGGATATTGGCGGGCGAGGCGCGCGGTGATTACGTCGAGGGAACTTTGCGCTTCGCGCAGGCTGATTCCGGGTCTGAGGCGCCCGAAGGCCAGAATTCTGCGGCGATCGCGGTTGTCCCAAAACAGGCTCGCGGATTCTTCCTGAGTCATCGCGCTCATGGGGAGATAGACGTGCGTTTCAAAGATGGAGTACAAGCCCTGGAATCGCTGCGGCGCGACCCCGATGATGGTGGCGGATTTTCCATTGATGAGGATTTGTGTTCCGACGGCGCGCGGATCGCCGTGGAATCGTTTCTGCCAGTAGCCGTAGCCGAGAACCACGAGGAGCGGTTCGCCGGGCGTTTCGGCCTCGCTGGGTAGGTAGAGACGACCGGCGGCCGGTTGCAGACCCAGCGCCGAGAAAAAATTCCCGGAGACGTAGTTTGCGGAACTTTCCTCCGACCGATCGTTTGCGTTGAACTGTACGGTGCCGAGAACGATTCCAAATAGATTGGCAACCGTGCCGGCTTGTTTGCGGAAGTCAACGAATTCGGGATAGGAAAAACCCGAGGAACCGATGGGCGCGTCTTTCTGCTGAATCGCGAGCACCGTGATTTGCTCGGGCGAAGTCACCGGCAATGGGCGTAGCAGGAATCCATTCACTACGCTGAAGATGGCTGTGTTTGCGCCTACACCGAGCGCGAGCGCGATCACGACGACCGCAGTTACGCCGGGCGATTTGTGCAACATGCGAAAACCGAAGCGAATATCGCGGGCGAAATTGTCCAGCCAATGCACGTGGCGCGCGTCGCGGCATTCTTCTTTGCGTTTTTCCAAGCCGCCCATTTCTAGAAGTGCTGTGCGGCGAGCTTCTTGCGGGGCCATGCCTCGGGCGATGAGTTGCTGCGTTTTTTGGTCGAGGTGATGGCGGAGTTCTTCATCGAGTTCCTGGTCTGCTTTCCGGCGTGCGAAGAGCGAGCGCAGGCGCAGCGGCAGTTTGTAAATCCAGCGAGCCGGTCGCATGGTTTTTTCACTTGAGCGCTTGCCGCGCTCGGCGGTCCTCTACTTGAGCGCTTACTGCCCTCCGGATATCTAATCGCAGCGCAGCGCGACGATTGGGTCCACGCGGGCGCCGCGGCGAGCTGGGATGTAACACGCAGCGAGCGCTACCAACCCAAAGAATGCGGCGACGGCCGCGTACGTCAGCGGATCGTTTGATTTTACGGTGCTGAGGATTGCGGCCATGCCGCGCGCGATTGCGGCGGCGGCGAGCAGGCCGCAGGCGATGCCGGCTGACGCGAGTTTCAATCCTTGCGCGAGAATCATCCGGATGACATCGGACGAATTTGCGCCCAGGGCCATCCGGATGCCGATTTCGTGCACGCGCCGCTGGACGGATTGGGCGGTGACTCCGTAAATTCCGAGGGCGCCGAGCAACAACGCGAGAAAGCCGAAAAACGTGAGCAATTGCGTGAGAATACGGTTGGGCGTGTTGCGCTCAGTGATCAGATCGTCCATGGTGCGGACTGCGGAGACGGGCTGGTCGGCATCCACGGACCAGACCGCGGTGCGAATGGCGGATGCTGCTTCGGTGTTGGGGCGCGAAGTGCGCGTGATGACGGACATGTACGCGCTCGGGAATTGCGCGGCCGGGACGTAAATCTGGCGCACGGGCCGGTCGCTGAGAGTAAATAGTTTAGTGTCGCGCACCACGCCGACGATGGTACAGATGTCATGCGTATCGCCGACTTCCAGCTGCTGGCCGATGGGATCTACTTTTGAAAATTGCTGGCGCAGCAGAGTTTCGTTGATGACGACTGCTTTGCGGGAATCCGGACCGTCGCTCGATGCAAAGGCGCGCCCGCGCAGCAGCACCATCTGCATGGTTTGAAAATATCCGGGAGTGATCGCGGAATACTCGGCGCCGAGAGCTTCGCCCGGCTGCGCGGGCGGACCTCCGACGATGTGGATCGTCTTTACCTGGTTCGAATCGCCGAAGGGCATGTATTCGCCGGCGTCGGCCGAGACCATTTCGGGAAGAGCGCGCACGCGTGCGAGGACTTGATCGTAGAAGCCGCGAATCTGCGCATCCGTTTTATATTTAGCGGGCGGGAGGACCAGTTGCGCGATCATCAGGTTGCGCGACTGGAAGCCAATGTCGCCGTAAACCATGTGCGCGAAATCCTGCACGAGCAGCAGGGTGCAAACCAGCACGACTACGGCGAGTGAAATTTCGCCGGTTACGAACAAATTGCGCAAACGGTGAGTCGCGCGGCTGCCGGAGATTTGTCCGGCCGATTCTTTGAGGGAACGATTTACGTCGAGGCCGGAGCTTCCGAAGGCGGGCGCCAGTCCGAAGATGATGCCGCAGAGGATTGCGATGCCGAAGGCGTAGGCGAAGGTCGGCACGTCGAGGGTTCCGCGCCCGTAGTTGACGATATAGCCGCGAATACGATCGGGGATGGCGTTCTCGATCCAGTGCACGCCCCAAATTCCGAAAAGCGCGCCGGCCGCGCCGCCGAAAGTAAACAGCAGCAGCGATTCTGTGAGCAATTGCCGGGCGAGCCGCCAGCGCCCGGCGCCCAGTGCTCCGCGCACGGCGAATTCTTTGGCGCGGCTGCTGGCGCGCGCGAGCATCAGATTGGCGACATTGGCGCAGGCGATCAGCAGCACGAATCCGACGAGGCAGAAACAGATCATGATCTGCTGCGTACCTTCGTTCTTACCGATTTCAAAGAGCATGGAGCTGATCAGGGTCGTTTGATTGGTATTGGTTTCCGGGTAGAGCTTTTCCAGGCGCGAGGAAATTGCGGCCAGGTCCGCGCCGGCCTGTTGCGGCGTGACGCCGGGCTTCAGCCGGCCGAAGGCTGAAAACCACGAGGTGCCGCGATCGTTGCGCTGCTTGTCGTCCATGGCGAGCGGCGCCCACAGGTTGGAAATGCCCATGAGCGAAAACTGAAAATTGGCAGGCATGACGCCGACGATGGTGTAGGTCTCGCCCTGCACCGTGACAACGCGGCCGATGATGCGCGGATCGGCGGCAAAGCGGCTTTCCCACAGTCCCCGACTGATGATGGCCACGTGGCTCGAGGCCGGCTGGGATTCCTGCGGCAAGAAAGTCCGGCCAAGCATCGGCTGCGCGCCGAGCGTCTGAAAGAAATTCCATCCCACCAGGCCGCCCAGGACGCGGTCCGGAGGCCCGTCGCCGGTGAGATTGAAATACCAGCTGGTCCACGGAACAAGTTGCTCGAAGGAAGAATTTTGCTTCTCGTAGTCGAAGTAATCGGCGCTGGAGGTGACGCCATTGTTGGTCCAGCCTTTTTTTGTGTCGTGCGAGAGCAGGACCATTAGCCGATCAGCTTGTGGAAACGGCAGCGGCTTGATGAGCCACGCATTCACGTAACTGAAGATGGCGGTGTTCGCGCCAATGCCGAGAGCCAGGGTGACGATCGCGATCGTGGCGAAGCCGGGAGATTTTCGCAGCATGCGGAAACCGTAGCGGAGATCCTGGACGAAAGTTTCAAGGAAGTAGATGCCGCGCGTGTCGCGACATTCTTCTTTGCGTTTTTCGATGCCGCCCATTTCGAGCACGGCCGCACGCCGAGCTTCTTGCTGAGTCTTGCCTTGAGCGATGTATTGCTCGGTCTTTCGTTCGATGTGATCGCGGAGTTCTTCGTCTAGTTCTTCGTCCGCTTTCTGGCTGTGGAAGAGCGAGCGCAGGCGCAGTGGCAGCTTGTAAATCCAGCGTTCCGGTCGCATCGTTTGTTCTCCCGGGCGCTTGGTGCGCGCGGCCTCCTCGC
>Ga0209624_10001628_pt1 | contig 17322 bp, 14 predicted proteins | sample JacPinW_OM2H0_O1_FD_188565 | JGI IMG/M metagenome (GOLD analysis project Ga0209624, IMG submission 188565) | Forest soil microbial communities from Algoma, Ontario, Canada - Jack Pine, Ontario site 1_JW_OM2H0_O1 (SPAdes) (version 2) | ecosystem: Environmental > Terrestrial > Soil > Boreal...
CATTGACCCCAAGACCAGGCAGGCCACCGCCGTGGGTCCTGCCTCTGGAAAAATGGAATAGATACCGGGCGCCACGAAAACGCAATTGTTCGTATCCACTATCATTTGTTCTTGCCCGATTCTGGTCCATCTGCGTTGCGCAGCATCTTCGCCCAGCTCTGTCCTCGATGCCGATCCACCAGAATTTTTCGATCTTCCATTTATTGGGGCTTCCCCAAGATGCATGACCTCTGTCCGACATGTGGTCTCCACTTCAATCGCGAGCCGGGATATTTTCTCGGTGCCATGTACATCAGCTATGGCTTGGCCCTCACCTTCATCTTTGTTCTTGGCGCTGCACTCTGGGCCCTAACTGCTTGGCGTTTGGATAAGATCGCTATCTGGGCGGTAGTGTTGTTCCTCCCCTTCGCCCCCATGCTGACGTTTCTTTCACGCGTGCTTTGGATTTATCTCGATCAGAAGATCGATCCCGAGCCCTTCTAGGCGCGTTTTCATTGCCTTGCCAGCAGAAGATGCTTCAACATGCCAAAATGTCCTAGAGCATTCTTCTTAGAACCGTGAGACTGTTGAGCGCGTCTCTCAATTTAAGATGTTCCTTAGACTGCGCAATCGGCAATGCGCGTAACCGTTGATGGATCGCCTTCTCTGCCACATCGATGCTCGCTGGCAACTTGGTCCGGTCGAATTCCAATGCTGCGACTCTATAATCTCTGAGCCAATCCCTGTCATTGTGCTTCATTGATGGCGTCTCCGCGCACGAACCTTCCACTTCGAGGAATTTGTCTTGGGTACGGACAAACAAGCACCCGGTTGCAGAGAACCGTTCGGGGGTCGTCAACGCTCTCATTGGTTCAGGGGAACGACATCACTTCAGCTTCGGATTGTGTCGAAGCGTGGCGATACCCCATAGTCCGCAAGCTAGGAACGAAATGAACGCGAATGCGCCCAACCCAAGCCAGCAGTCAAACGCGAATCGGAACAGAGGTTCTAGAACTCGCCACAACATAGTTCTTCTCCCGGCAGAGATGGGGGAGGGTCATGAACATTGCTCGACGGTCGATCCCGTGGGATGGAGGTTAACGGTCTCTTCTGATGCACAACCGCCCTACACCGAGCGTGGGAGGCAAACAGAAGTCACTGCGCTTCAATCTGGCAAGTGTGGGGCAGTTTTGATGCCAAGTGCAATGCGCGTGAAGATGTGGCAGTCAGGACAGTTACGGGCATTATTACCTTTTCTTGTGGCAAGACGTGTGCACTTAAGCGCACATTTTCTGCTATCGGAGGACCCTTACGGTGTTAACGCATCCTCGTACGGGACCGTCCATTTGGCACCCGAGCCGCTCTCCTGACAATGTTCGAAGAACTCTTCCCGACTGGACAGAAAGTATAATTCTCGACGCTATGGACGATGAACTGCGCTTGATGCTTGCGAAACTTGCTCAATTCATCCTCGCTCTGGCCGAGGAGCAAACAAAGATTCGTGCCTCGATAGACGTTCTAAAATTCGCCGTGATGCACTTGAAAGGGATTCCAGAATCCGCTCTGCGTGAGTTTCTAGACAGTCTCGCCGACTCTGAATCACGATTGATGGCCCAATCCCCAAACGACCAGACAGCTCAGCAGCTTCGCGCCATAATTGCGCGTCTTGAGAGCGGCCATGATCCCGGCAAATTAGACGCTTAGATCGCCCAGTTTGGAGAAATAGCGGACCTCACTGAGTTGCGGACGCAACAGAAGCGATCTTGAATACCAAGCCATCGAACATTTGTCCGCCCGATTCTGCGCCACCATACAGGTTGCCTTCACTATCGAGTATCACTCCACCAGGGAACGCGCCATCTACGCCGCCAGTAAAGGCATGGAGAATCGACGTTTTCCATTTCGTTCCGGTAGGGGATAGCTCGAAGACTACGCCACAACCCACATCCGTGAGCACCTGGCAGCTCTGAAGACCTCCTCCACCCGCGAAAGTGGCACCGTAGAGGTTGCCAGCGCTGTCCATTACCAACGCGGAATTCGGATAAGCACCATCGAGTCCGACACCAGTGAAGCTGTGCAGTACGCTTGTCTTCCACATTCCCGAGCTTTGCGACAACTCAAAAACCACGCCGAGTCCCTTTGCTCCGCCTCCCGTCGCGGTACCGTAGAAATTTCCAGCCACATTCATCAATAGCGCCGCATCGGGATTGGCGCCGTCGCCTCCGCTAAAGTTATGAAGGACCGTTTCGCTCCATTTCCCCGAATCATTCTTTAGCTCAAAAAGGACGCCACAGCCTCCCTTGCACTTTGTGCTGGTGCCTCCAAGACTGGTGGTGCCGTACAGATTGCCCGCTGCATCCTGAATGAGAGCCGCCACTTGCCCACCCGCTGTATTTATTGTGTCCGCACCGTCGCGACCCGTGAAATCGTACAGATGGGTTAAGGACCATCGCCCCTCAGAGATGGAAAGTTCGAACACGTATCCGAGGTTATTGGGCCCGCCAGTAGCATTTGTGCCATACAAATTGCCCGCCGCATCCAGAATCAGGGGGCTGGGAGCATTCCCGTCAAGGCCGCCCGTGAATTCATGAAGAACAGTTGCCGTCCACCCTTCAGACCCGCTATGCGTTACTTCGAACACATTGCCGAAATAGGTTACGCCATAGAGGTTGCCCGCTTGATCCATTGCCAGGGAGCCCATCGGAACGGCACAGTCCAGGGTTGTTCCGCAGTCGTAAAGAACAGAATAATTCCAACCTTGTTGCCCGTTCGGCGTCAGTTCAAAAATCGTCCCCCAATTGCCCGTGCCTCCGGACGAGTTCGCACCATACAAATTACCGTCCTGATCTGCGAGCAACCCGCCGTAAGGAATTCCACCACCGGAGTTTGGGTTGAAAGTGCGAAGGGTCATATATTTGGCTGCCGCTTGAGCACAGAGGGTCAGCCAAAGGGTAGCGGCCAGTACTGCGATGAGCCTCAACATTCTCGACCGGTATCTGCTTTTCATGAAGTGTCCTCCTTAAAACAAAGGGGTTCCGGCTATTTGAACTGGAATTCTTGGACTCGAAGAGCAGGCGCGAGAACGTTCAACATTCGGTGGTAAGACGATTCCATTCGCAAAGGTCATAAAGCCAAAACCCGAGGGCTCCGAGATCATCTTTTCTCGCGCATCCAGGAGAATCATCACAAGCTGAACTATCAAGCTTGCCCATATAAGTTTGTGCGGCCGCGGAAATGGTTGCCTTTCATCAGACAAGGCGGGCACTCACCGCGACTGTCGTAAAAAGTGTGGCTATCTTTCAGTTCTGAGTCTGTGTCGAAGTGATCAGTTCATGGCATTGTTTGTGGCAGACGGAACATGTCGAGATTTGGTCGAAAACGCCTAAGTGGCGGGAGCAACCAGATTCAAACCAACGGCTGATGTATCTCGCTCCGCTAAAGTTCGCCGATTAGCAAGAGGAATATCGGTTTCGCACCGAGGCGCGCGTCGGGATCCGAAGTCCGCGGCAGCACTGGCGTAACTTGCACCAATTCAGTGAATAAAAGAAATTCTCAATAAGCCTTTCAGCTACGCCTTCGCGGTGTTGGCACTGATACACGTTGGACTTCAATTCGTTCCGGAGTACTTCTAGGTCGTGGATACTCTGATCACATACGGGATTGGCGGCATCATCTGTTTCTTCTTTCTGATGATCTACCTGAAGAGACTGAAGAAGAGGGAAGCCCAGGCGCAGAAAGCGGCTGAAAAAGGCAAGCTGTTTTCGGAGGGACCGAAGGCACAGCACCCACACATCGACACAGACTATTGCATTGGCTGCGCTACATGTACAAGCGTCTGTCCCGAAGGCGACGTTCTGGCGATGATCGGCGGAAAGGCGGTCATCGTCAACGGACATAAATGTATCGGCCACGGCCTGTGCGCGGATGCTTGCCCGGTCGGCGCTATCACGATGGTGCTGGCCAGCCCGAGCATGGCGGGCGACATGCCGCATCTGACGCCGGAGTACGAAACCACGATTCGCAATCTGTTTATTGTTGGGGAACTTGGCGGACTCGCCCTCATCAAGAATGCCGTCAATCAAGGCCGTGACTGCGTGGACACGATCGCTACCCGCCTTAGAGCTGGCGGGACTCAGGTTGCTCCGAGCGTGCATGATCTTATCGTGATCGGAGCGGGTCCTGCGGGCATCAGCGCCTCACTCCGGGCCATCGAACAAAAGCTAAACTACCTCACGATCGAACGTGACGAGGTCGGGGGGACAGTGGCCAAGTACCCACGCCAAAAAGTCGTCATGACCAGCCCGGTCGAGTTTCCTATGTACGGCACATTCAAAAAGATGCAGCTTTCGAAAGAGCACTTGCTTGCGTTCTGGGACATGATTTTGAACCGCTCGGATTTCAATGTGTCCACCAGCGAGAAGGTCGAAGACGTGAAGAAAGGCGAGGATGGCATCTTCACGGTCGTCACGGTAACCAATGAGTATCGTGCGCGCGCTGTCGTATTGGCGCTGGGACGGTCCGGCGAACCGCGCAAGCTCGGCGTGAGAGGGGAAGAGCTACCCAAGGTGATGTACCGGCTGATTGAAGCTGACCACTATATCAACAAGAAGATTCTGGTGATCGGTGGAGGTGATAGCGCTGTCGAAGCGGCCATGGGACTCGCCAATCAAGCGGGCAACCAAGTGACTCTTTCTTATCGTAGCGAGCGCTTCAGCCGCATTAAGGAGCGCAATGCCAAGCGCATGGAAGAGTGCATGCGAGCCGGCAAGGTGAAAGTGCTCTTTAACTCGAACTCAGTCGAGTTCAAGCCAGAGTCGGTCGTTCTGGACGTGGCAGGCAAACTCCGTGAGATTCCGAACGATTTCGTATGGATCTTTGCTGGAGGCACTCCGCCGAATGCCTTCTTGAAGAAGATCGGCGTAGGCTTTGGAACACACGACGTAACTTTGGAAGCGAGCAAAGAAGCCAAGAAGGCAGATTCCGAACGCAAGCGACTGGCTCAGGCTGCATCCGCACCCTCTCGCTGAACTGCACTCAACACTGCTTAGAAGATCAGAGCGAAAGCTCACGATTCCGGAAGCGCCCATGCGAACATCACGCTACCGCTGCTGGTGAGGATATATTGTCGGCCGTCAAGCTCGTATGTAATCGGAGAGCTGACGATCTGCGAGCCGGAGCCCGCGTGCCACAGGGTCTTGCCGTCGGTCGAATCCAACGCGAGGAAGTTGCCCATCGCGTCGCCTGTAAAGGTGAGCCCCGAATCGGTCGTTAGCACTCCCGCGCCCGAGCCTCCGGGGCCGACCTCGTGACTCCAGCGAGTCTTGCCGGTTTGATAGTCGATCGCTTCGATCACTCCCTTGCCCCAAACGTCGTAGTCCGCGCCTGCCCAACCGTAGACTCCATCCGCTGGCTTGGCGAAATAGAGACTCCAACTCGGATGGGCATCGACGATGAATAAACCGTTCTTCGTATCGAAACTGGGAGAGCGGTAGTTCGTCATGCCGCCTTCATCGGGCGCGATAAGCCGTCCGTCAGGAGCTGGTTCCTTCTCCGGATTCGGAATCGGACGTCCCTCTTTGTCGATGCCCAGCGTCCAATTCACCGGCCCATATGGAGCAGTCAGCAGATTTTTTCCATTCGTGCGATCGAGGACGAAGAAATATCCGTTTCGCGACGTCTGCATCAACATCTTCTTCGGCTCGCCGCGAAATTCCCCGTCGACCAGCACCGGAGTTTCGACGGCATCCCAATCGTGAGTATCGTGCGGTGAGACTTGGAAAGCCCATGCGAGCTTGCCCGTATTCGGGTTCAGCGCAACGATCGAACACGTATAGAGATCGTCGCCGGGACGCGTTGTTCCATTCAGGACAGGGGTGGGATTTCCAGTTCCCCAGTACACAAGATTCAGATCGGGATCATACGTGCCCGTCATCCATGTCATGCCACCAGTCGTTTGATTGGGAGTTCCGGCCGGCGGAGTGGAATTCCATTGCCACTGGGTCGCCCCGGTCTCGGGATCGATCGCGCGGATATAGCCACTCAAGTTGTCGAAATCTCCGGAGACACCCACCAGCACGTGGTTTCCCACGACCAGTGGCGCCATGCTTGTCCAATACCCTTTTGAGACATCGGCAACTGAGACTTTCCAGCGAACGCTTCCGTCTTTCGCGTTCAGCGAAACCAAGTGCGCATCCGGAGCTGAGAAGAATAGATAACCCTTGTACATCGCGACTCCGCGGTTCCCGATGTGCTCGCCTTCGCTTGTCGGCTTGTCGTAATGCCAGATCTGGTGCCCCGAGCGCGCATCAATCGCCCAGATATTGTCGGGAACCGTGAAGTACAGAATGCCATCGACCAACAACGGAGAAGACTTAATGAGCGCACTCTGATTCGTTTGAAAAGCCCAAGCCAACGAGAGGTTGTTGACGTTCTGCGGCGTGATCTGTTTCAAGGCACTGTGACGCCTTCCGGAATAATCCCCATGATAGCCGGGCCAGTTGTCAGACTTCGGATGCAGAAGAAGTTGCTCGTCCGCGCCCTGCGCCAGCAGGATGGCGGGTGCCGCGAGCCCAAACAGAGCACTCACGACAATCAGAAATCCATTCCGCACAAAATTCATATTGGTTAGGGCCTCCGGACTTCACAGATCCAAGGTTCGCTTCTTCGCTTAACGCAGCGTTTGCAAATAGGCCATCAAGTTGTGAACGTCACCATCGGTGTACTTAGGAAACAATTCCACATGAGCGTCCAAGGCCGGATCGACTCTGTATTGCACATCGCGTATCCGCCACGAGTGATACGAACCGTCGGAGTCGATGAGTCCAACCGTAAACTCATCGAGATAGGCCAATTTGCCATCGACGGTTTGACCAGACGCAAGAGTGACCGAGACTTTGGGTTTCGCGTGCTTTGGATAGAGCATTCGCTCTTCGAGTTCAAGACCCTGGTAGCGCGAAGCAAGGCCGGCTAGATCGCCGGTTGGCGAGTGGCAACTTGAGCATCCGCCTGCCCCTTCGAAAAATTTCTTGCCGGCTTCGACATTTCCGGTTTGGAGATCCGAAACATCTACGCCCTTCCGTCCGCCACTGCCCCGGCGACCGCCGGTTGCGACAGCATTGTTTTGTTGAGTGTGAATGAAGGCGGCGAGGCTGGCGATCTGCTGGTCCGTGCGATCAAACGGTGGCATGCCTTTGTCGGGCCGCCCGTTGCGAACGACGGGACCGATCTTGTCTCCGTCCACATCCGCCGTCACCAACTTCGAGCGCGTAAGATCTGGTCCACTCTCTCCGCCGGCGGCGTCGCGTCCGTGACAGAAAGAACAATCCTTCCGGAAAAGAGCGCTACCTTGCTGAACCAGTTCCGGTGGATACGATTTGGCCGCCGACGGGGCCGCGTTAGGCTGCTTCGTTGGTGATTGCGCCGCCGAAGACGCGAGTCCCGCGAAACAAACTGCTGCGAGCACAACGCTGCAATGTCGAATTGACTGCGGAAAGTTCATCGCGGAGTCCTTAGTGTTGATCGCCCGGCATCTGTGGACGCGGATGGGAAGCGGTACTGCCTTCGGTCATACCCAGAACCCACTTGATCGCCTCAAAATACATTTTTCTGATGTCGGGGTCGCTCCATGCCTCTTCGGTGTGGCCGAGCGTGGAATAAAAGACTCGCCCTTTTCCATACTTCTTGTCCCAAGCCACGGCAAAATCATGATCTGTTCGATGCACGCGAGGGTTGTTCGCGTAGTTCAGCTTTGAGGGATCGAGGCTAAGCAGCACGTTGACCTTCTCTCGCGACCACTCTTTGGGCTGATAGATCTCGTCGTATTTAAGGAAGGCTTTTGGAAAGTGTCGAACAGCAGGGAAGCTGGGATCCTCATTAATGATCGGCGCATTGAAAGTGGACCATGGATGCTGATCGAACCAGCCTCCAATCATCTCGCCGTATTCCGGCCATTTGTAATTCGTATCAAGAGCCGCGTGCACGCCGACGAACCCCTTTCCATCATCCTTGATGAACGACATCATGTCAGCTTTCTGGCTGTCGTCAAGATCGAGCTCTCCAGTCGTACTCACAAAAACGAGAGCATCGAAGTAGTTCAGATTTTTCGTGTTTCGGGCCAGATCTTTCTTCGTGATCAGCTCGGCATCGGTGCGCAACGTGGCATCCCAAAGCTCACTCTCGTGCCCCATGTTATAGATGGCGACCATCCCGTCGGACACCGAGTCGTGTTCAAATCCTTTTGTCTGACCGATCAAGAGGACATGCTTAAGGCGCACCTGTTTCTCGTGCGGCGGAGGCGGAAGCGAAGGATCGACAGCAGCCTGATTCTGCGCGGCCATGCAAACGGGCAATAACAGAAAGAGAAACGAAATGATTCGAGCTGGACGCAAGCGATCTCCTCCCGACGAATGCGATACGCGAAATTGTCCAGCATAGATCTGCGCCGGACAGGTTCCCCTGATACCCGCAAAACCTAAAAGGTAACATATGGCGGCTGCGATAGAATGAGGCCGTTCAATTCAAGGAGAGAACAGGGTTATGCGCGTTGGAGTCTTTACTCCCCTGCTGTCACAGCTGCCGCTTCCGGTGGTCCTTAAGAAACTGGGAGCGCTCCATATTGATACCGTCGAACTCGCCACGGGAAACTATGTAGGTGATGCTCACTGCAAGCTCTCGATGCTGGAAAATCCCTCAGCTCTGGCTGAGTTTCAGAAGATTCTGGACGACCACGGTACAAAGATCAGCGCTCTGAGCTGTCATGGCAATCCACTGCATCCCGACAAGGACCGCGCCAAGCAGGATCGTGATGTGAGCCGCAAGACGATTCTGCTGGCCGAAAAGCTGGGCGTTCCGATGATGGTGGACTTTTCCGGATGTCCCGGCGATTCGCCGAATGCGACCGCCCCCAACTGGGTTACTTGTCCCTGGCCGCCGGACTACCTCAAAGTTCTGGATTGGCAGTGGAATGAAGTTGTCGCTCCATATTGGATGGAGCACGCGAAGTTTGCCGCAGACCATGGCGTGAAGATCGCCGTCGAAATGCATCCGGGATTTATTGTCTATAACCCGGAGACAATGCTTCGGTTGCGCTCAATCGCGGGAAACAATGTTGGCTGCAACTACGATCCCAGCCATCTTTTCTGGCAGAACATCGACCCGATCGCCGCCGTCCGCGTGCTCCAGGATGCTATTTTTCATTTTCATGCCAAAGACACGCAGCTTTATCCAACGAACTTGGCGCGCACAGGCGTCCTGGATACGAAACCATACACACAGGAGCGCGACCGCAGTTGGATCTTCCGCACTTGCGGCTATGGTCACGGCGCGGAGTTTTGGAGCGAGCTCATTTCGACGCTGCGCATGTTTGGCTACGACTATGTCGTCTCCATTGAGCATGAAGACAGCCTGCTCTCTCCAGAAGAAGGTCTGACGAAGGCGGCAAACTTTCTCAACGGCATTGTTATCCGCGAGAAGCCAGGCGCTGCCTGGTGGACTTAGTGTGATTGCCTCGCCTTGAATCGAGGCGGTGTTGAATGAATTAGGAGGGAAAGAGAGCGATGAAGCAGATCAGAACCGCGATTTTCGGCACGGGTTTCATGGGACGAGTACATCTTGAGGGCGTGCGTCGGGTTGAGTCCGTAGACGCAGCCGCGGTGGTGGGCAGAAATCTCGAGGCTGCGCGAAAATTGGGCGCGGGTTTTTCGGTCGCTACGATTACAACGGACTATCGCGAAGTCCTGCGCGATCCAGCTATCGATGCGGTCCATGTCTGCACTCCCAACGCCCAGCATTTCTCCATGGCGAAAGACGCGCTCAATGCAGGCAAGCACGTGCTTTGCGAGAAGCCTCTGGCCACGACCGTGGAAGAAGGCGAGGAACTTGTTGCGCTGGCGGCGCAGAAAGGCTTGCGAAATTGTGTCTGCCACAATTTGCGCTATTACCCCATGGTGCAACAGATGCGCAGCATGCGCGAAGCGGGAGATCTGGGCGACATTCTCGTTGTTCAAGGCACGTATTCCCAGGACTGGCTTCTCTACGACACGGATTGGAACTGGCGCGTCGAGACGAAAGCCGGAGGCCCTTCGCGCTGCATGGCCGATATCGGCTCGCACTGGTTTGACATGGCCGAGCACGTTACCGGCTTGCGCGTGAAATCGCTCTGCGCCGATCTGCAGACATTCCATCCCACTCGGAAGCAGCCAAAACATTCCGTGGAGACATTTGCGAATAAGTTGCTCGGCCCGGAAGACTACATCGAAACCCCAGTAGATACGGAGGATTTCGGAGCGGTGATTTTCCGGATGGGTACGCGTACACGAGGCAGCGTCACTGCGAGCCAGGTCTCCGCCGGACGCAAGAACCGGCTGAGCATCGAAATTTACGGTACAAAATCATCGGTCGCGTGGGATCAGGAGCGTCCTGATGAACTATGGGCTGGTCACCGCCACGTTGGCAATCAGATATTCATCAAGGATCCGTCTCTATTGAAACCTGCAGCCCGCAGCTTCGCCGACCTTCCTGGAGGCCACAGCGAAGGCTACGACGATACCTTTAAACAAGTGTTTCGCAGATTCTATGCGTCGATCGGGACTCCAGGAGCCACCCCTGAGTACCCACAGTTTGTCGACGGACTGCGGCAACTAAATATCCTGAATGCCGAACTGCAAAGCAATCGGACGCGAGGCTGGGTGGATGTTCCCGCGGCTGAGACAAAATGATGGTTAGACAGATCGGTCACCTCGGCACCCACTCCCGGCTCGGTATCAGGAACTTTGTTCGAACGCTCGCCGTTATCGCTGTCGCCTGCTCAATGTCGGCGGCCCAATCGGCGGCTCCTTCGAGGAAGCACATCCTGGTGATCGGGGAAGAAAAGGGATACCGGCATGAAGCCGTGTCTCATGCCATGTCCGCGATCGAGCGGCTTGGAACCGAATCCGGCTTGTGGGACACCACACTTCGCACGGACACCGAGGCATTGACGAAGAAGAAGCTGGAATATAACGCTAAGAATCTCGATAACTTCGATGCTGTTGTCTTCTTCACTGGAGGCGATCTAGAGATGGATGCGCAGCAGAAGTCGGACTTTCTTTCCTTCGTCCACGACGACGGGAAGGGCTTCATCGGCATCCACAGCGCGGCCATCACTTTCGTCGACTGGCCGGAATATGGAGAGATGATCGGGGGTTACTACGACGAACATCCATGGGGCACGTTCGACGCGCCGATCCTGGTGGAAGATGCAGATTTCCCCGGAATGAAAAAATGGCCCGCGTCGTTTGTACTGCGAGAAGAAATCTACCAGGTACGAAATTACTCGCGTGACAAGGTGAGAGTGTTGATGCGACTTGATCCTGACAAGATCGATCTCAGCAACAAGAAAGTCCACCGGACTGACCGCGATTTCGCCGTAACGTGGGCGAAAATGTACGGAAAAGGGCGCGTGTACTATACGACGCTGGGACACGTCAGTGAAACGTGGGATAAACCAGAGTTCCAGGAAATGATGGTCGGAGCGATCCGCTGGGCAACAGGAATGGCGAATGCCGACATTACGCCGCGTTCGTTGCCCAATAAGAAATAGTTTCCATAATCCATGGCAGCCTCAAGAAACTTCGCGACGCATTCTTCGATGACGCGCAGAGAGTTCGGAAAACTGGCCTCGGGCGGACTCGTCGCCGCGGCCCTGCCTTGGCCCTCCGCAACCAAGCTCAACATTGGTATCGGCACCTACAGCTATCACAACCTCTCACTGGACGACATGATCATCCAACTGAATGCGCTAAAGGTCTCGGAGATCGAGATGTCGCGGGGAGAGTTCATGCTCATGAACCATCCTACGGATGATTTATTCCGCTCGGCTCGCACGAAGTTCGATCGAGCTGCAATCCGCTGTGTGTCCTATTACAGTGCGACAATCAAGGACGATCAGGATCTGGAGAACGCGTTGCGCTTCGCCAAGATTCTTGGCGCGCAAAACGTTACTGGCGACGCGACGGGCAGTATTCTCACCAGCATCGATCATCAATTTTCGCAGTCGAGAATAACGTTCGGCATCCATAATCATTTCTTTAAGGGCGAAAGATTCGCGTATGAGACTTCGGACGACGTTCTCAAGGCACTGTCGGGTCTTTCGAATACGGTCGGCTCGACCGCCGACGTCGGACACTTCGCCTCGTGCGGGCAGGATCCCGTAGAAGCGATACGCAAACTCGGACCTCGACTGAAACTGGTTCATCTCAAAGACATTGAAGCTTCGGGTGGCGAAGTGAATGTCTTGCTGGGAAAGGGAATCTCACGAATTCCTGACGTTATGAAGGAACTCCATCGCCAGGACTTTGCTCATCTCGTCGCCATCGAATACGAAAAAGAAGGCGACGTGAACAACGACATGAAGGCAGACGTCGAGTATGCGCGGACCCTAGCATAAGAAGACCCCTAGAGATCCCTGAAAGGTCTGTGCGCGTGACAGTGGCAAAGCTTGCGGCGCAAGCGTATGTTGACTCGGTTAGGGAGGGACAATGAAGAATCCGCTTTCGTCCAACACCTCTTTCTCGGAATCACTTTCGCGGCGCGAATTCATCGCAAAGAGTTCAGCAGCCGCCATTGGCTTCACGATTGTCCCGCGGCGCGTGTTGGGAGGAGTGGGCTATGTTCCGCCGAGCGACAAGGTCAACATCGCCTTCGTTGGCGTCGGCGCGCAAGGTATGCGCGTCATGCTGCATTTTTTGAAGGAGCCAGACGTGCAAGGCGTAGCCGTCTGCGATCCGAATCGAAGCGCGGCGAATTATCCACAATGGAGCACGCACGAATTCTGTAATTCCGTCCGTAAGCTTCTTGGTGTCGACAGCGGCTGGGACTGGCTCAGTCCCGATCAGCCCATCCAATTGACACACTCTCTGGCCGTCACCAGCGGAGTCGCCGGTCGCGAGCCCGCTCAGAAGATCGTCGACGCCTACAACGGCACGCAAAATCGCTCGGGACAATCGCGCGGCTGTGCGGCTTACAGCAACTTTCGCGAAATGCTCGAGAAACAGAAAGATCTGGATGCGGTCGTTGTGTGCACTACCGATCATCTGCACGCGGTGGTATCCGCAGCTGCGATGAAGAAAGGCAAACACGTCTTCTGTCAGAAACCGCTGACCCACACGATTTATGAAGCGCGGCGTATCGCTGAGATCGCTCGCGAAACTGACGTAGCGACCCAGATTGCTGTCGCTAACCAGGCATCAGAAGCAACCCGTCAGTTGTGCGAATGGATTTGGAGCGGCGCGATTGGTCCGGTGCGCGAGGTCAAGAATTGGTCCAGCCGTCCATTCTGGGCTCAGGGGATTGAGCGTCCGAAGGAAACCGAGCCCGTGCCTGAAGGGTTAGATTGGGATTTGTGGCTTGGCCCATCGCCTGTCCGACCCTTCAATAAAGCGTACCTCCCTTTCGTGTGGCGCGGCTGGGGAGACTTCGGTTGCGGGGCACTCGGCGACATGGGCTCCTACAGTTACGACACAATCTTTCGTGTATTGAAACTTGAAGCGCCTGTGAGCGTCGAGTCGAGTTCCACCGATCGCTACGATGAAACTTACCCCCAGGCATCGATCATTCGCTATGATTTTCCCGCTCGCGGGGACATGCCTCCGGTACGCTTCACTTGGTATGACGGCGGGCTAAAGCCTGCTCGACCCGAAGAACTTGAAGACAATCGTCCGCTCAAAGGACAAGGCGAAGAAGATGAAGGACTCCTATTCATCGGAGATCGCGGCAAAATTCTCTGCAGTTTCAACGGGGCTAATCCAATGCTGATTCCGCAGTCCAAAATGGACAGTTACAAGCAACCGCCGAAGACGCTGCCCCGTTCTCCCGGCAACGAACGAGAATGGCTCGATGCCTGCAAAGGCAGCAAGATGAAGCCCGGTGGAAATTTCGAATTCGAAGGGCTTGTTACCGAGACTCTTCTTCTGGGAAACGTCGCCGTACGCTCGGGCCAGACGCTGCATTGGGACCGCGCCAACCTAAAAGCGAACAGTTCTGACTTTGCGCAAGACTACATCCGTCCGGCACGCCGCAGCGGGTGGGAACTTTAGATTCGCGTTCGTCGATTTTTTAATCGTCATCGGTTCAGGAGACCTCAATGTCTGCGATTTCCAGGCGAGAATTTTGCAAGATTGCAACCGCGCAAGCGGCGACTGCCGGCTTGCTTTCCGCCGGTGTGCTTTCTCTTCGTGCCAATCCGCTCGGCATGCCCATCGGATGTCAAACCTGGCCCGTGCGGCAGATGATTGCTAAGGATTTTCCCGGGACAATCAAGCAATTGTCGGCGGCCGGTTTTCAGACGATTGAACTGTGCTCGCCGGTCGGATACGCGGATTCAGGGTTCGCAGGCCTCGCGAAATACAGCGGGGCCGAGCTTCGGAAAATTCTCGGGGATGCGGGCCTGAGCTGCGTAAGCTCCCACTTTGGTATCGAGGAACTCCGAAAGAATCAGGACGATCGCATCGCGTGGGCAAAAGATGTTGGATTAACGCAGATGCTTGTTCCCAGCCTCGATGCGGGCGAGAAACCAACAATGGACGATGTGAAGCGAGCGGCCGATGAATACAACAAAATGGGAGAGAAGGCTGCGAAGGCTGGCATCCAGCAGGGCCTGCACAACGAAGGCTTCGAACTGTCGATGGTAGATGGCAAGCGCACTTACGACGTCCTCTTTGACCTTCTCGACCCCAAGTTCGTCAAGTTTCAATTTCAAGTTTCGACTATCAGCAACGGCTACGACGCTGCGGAGTATTTCACGAAGTATCCGGGACGTTTCATTTCCATGCACGTGCAAGGCTGGTCTGCGGCGACGAAGAAAATCGTGCCAGTCGGACAAGACACTCTTGATTGGAAGAAGATCTTTTCCGCTGCAAAAATTGGTGGAATCAAGAATTATTTCGTCGAGATGAATCTGGATATGATGAAGGCCAGCGTTCCTTACCTTCGCAATTTGCAAGTCTGAAACAGAGACGAGGCGCTCAATCAGTGCGACGGAGTGTGGCCGAACCGGTAAGTAAGGCTAACGCTGGCGTACGACGGAATGCGAACTCCCACCACCTCTTGAATCGCGGACGGGTAGAAATTCTCGGTCGTCTGGCCGGTAAATCCGCTGGCGATGAGAAAATTCACGCCCGCACCCAACCGTCCACTCAAGAAAGACCTGACCAGCGCTCCGCGAAATTCTTCGACCGAAGTTCCCGTGCATTGGGCGCTCAGCACGGGTAAGCAACCGGCACCAAGGGGCTTTGTTCCGACATATTCGAATTCCGCGCGCGCTTCGAGATGAAGCGGAAGCCTCTGTAACGTTCCCAAAAAGTCAAAAATTGTGCGGGGTGCTTCCGGAGTCGGATCTCCGGTCAGCAGATCACGAGCATCCGCTTTCGAAAATGTCGCCAGAAGCGATCCACCGCCAAAGGTCTGCTTCACAGTTACTGTCATAAATCGCAGCCGACCCGGCCCTTCGTCAAATTGCAGCCCTGTGTCGGGATCGATCTTTGCCGGTGTCGCACTGGTCGTGACATGCCCGAGGGTGAGGCGCACATCTGTTTTTCGAATCGTTTTGCTGGCCACAAGCTGATAGGAGTGGGCCGAGCTGACCGGAGGTTCGAGAGACGTGCCGGTACCGATGCGAGGATCGTTGGTGAAAAACGCTTGTCCGAAGCTCAGCGATAACAGTGGAACGAACCAGGAATCTTTCGGCAGAAACGATAGCGTCACCTTCGGCGAGTTCACTCCCACCCAATTTTGAAATGAGTGCTGCGGAACGAGCAGGTCTTGGTTGTTGAAATCAATCTCGTCGCGACGCCAACCTGCGTAATAGCGGAAGTAGCGAGCGACTGTTCCTTCGGTCGCGACATACGGTGACACCGACCCGATCGTGACGTTGTTCGCCGTGACAGGAGTAAACGGACCGTAATAGCCGGGAGATGCGGGATTGAAAAAGCCGTAGTGGTCGAGATCATCGCGGCGCGGAGCCTCGCGATTGTAGTCCGTACCGCCGAGCAGTGAGAAATACTCGGCGATCTTGTTGGTGTAATTTGCACTGGCGCCTGCGACTGTGCGGAATTCACTCTGCCGGATGAGTCCCTGCCCGAAGTCTGAATACAATGACAAGTTATAGCTCCGGAAAAATCCGGAAAGCTGAAACTCTTGCGACGATCGGATTTTCCACTCGTCGTTTACGGCAATCATGGCGGAATGAGTTTGATCCTTCTGCCGCGGATCGATCGTGTCGCCGAAATTGATGACATCCGGATCGCCCGCATTCGGAGCGAGAAGCGGAACCAACCCGGGAACATAAGACTGGCCGTAATATCCCATGCCGATGACAGTGAACCGGTGCGCTCCTGCCTCAATGCCGCGCTCACCGTTGAACTTGTATTGTTGCCGATGCTCCAGACGACTGAGAAAACCATTCCCGCAAGAAGCCTCTAGTGCGATCCACGAGTTTGGAGTCGGGCCGAATCCGGTTACCACGTCGATGTCTCTGTAGTCTCCGGTGAGCATGAGGAACGGATCGAGATGGGAGCGCAAGCGGTAGGTCGCTGCGAGGTTCACCGAGTGATTTCCCTCTCGGACGTTGAACGCACCGCCGTCCACTTGCACGCTCTCGAGTACTTGAGGGATGAATACGTTCGGGTCAGCGTATCCATTGCCGTGAGCGTTCGCGGATAAGTTGTTGGGCACGAGGTAGCTCCCAACACCGATATATTGTGCGATCGGCTCGCCATGATCTCCAGCAACTCCCGGCGCAAAGTATTGCGGCGCCTTGATCCCGCTTGAGGCGGTTTCGATGGGATAGCCCGGAATCGATACCGGAGCGCCGGGCCGACCGGGGTTAGCGTCGAGCATATCCTCGGTGATGTACACGCGCTCAGCTGTGTCGGGCGAAAGAATATCTACTTCCTTCACTCCGGCAGTAACTGTGATCTTCTCCTCATGCAGTGAAAGTTCTCCCATTCGGATTTCGATCGGAACATTTCCGTTGGTCCGCATTCTGACGCGCTGTGTGACCGGGCGGAATCCGTTCGCCACAACTTTGAGGATGTAATCTCCCGGACTCTCGATCTTCAGCTGAAATCGGCCATCTGCGCCGGAGGTTGCTAGCTTCAGAACTTGGCCGCCTTGCAAGAGCTGCACTGTGGCCATGGGAAACGGATTATTTTGGGGGTCGACAACCCGGCCATTCAGAGACAATTCTTCCGCTGTGAGATTCGCGGAGAAAAGAAGCAAGAATGAGACTAGAGTGAAGCCATGACGCCGCCAACGCTTCTCAACGCGCGCGGGTGACCTCGGCTCTAGCGAAGATTTAATCATGTTCGC
>Ga0209624_10001629_pt1 | contig 17313 bp, 9 predicted proteins | sample JacPinW_OM2H0_O1_FD_188565 | JGI IMG/M metagenome (GOLD analysis project Ga0209624, IMG submission 188565) | Forest soil microbial communities from Algoma, Ontario, Canada - Jack Pine, Ontario site 1_JW_OM2H0_O1 (SPAdes) (version 2) | ecosystem: Environmental > Terrestrial > Soil > Boreal...
TCCCGTCCAGCGTCACGTTGGTGTTGCCGCTGGTATCGGCGATCGTTCCTCCGGTGTTCGTCGTCAGCGTCCCGCCCTGAATGTCCGCGCTGCCGGTGAGCTCCACGCTACTGCCGATGGCCTCGATGTTCGCGCCCTGATTGTTGATGGTGATGTTGATGTTCAGAATGCCCTTGCCAGTGGCCTCTATCAGGCCTTGATTCGTGGTCCCCGTGTTGATCAGCAGGGTGTTCCCGTTCGCGTCATTGGCGAGGATCTTTCCCGCCGGCTGGTTCGTCAGCACCAGGTTGTTGTAGCCGATCTCTCCGGCACCCTCGATCGTGTTGTTCACGTTGATCAACGAACCGTTGTACGCCTGAAACAAGTAAGGCTCACTGGAGGTGGACTGTGCGCTGCCAGGGGCAATGTTCATCATCAGCGTCCCGCCGCCCGTCAGCGTCACCGGCCCGCTCATTACCAAATTCGCTTCGTTGCCCGAGCTGTTCAGCGCTATCGCCCCCGTGTTGTTGATCGTCCCCAATAAATTCGTCTGGGCGTTGTTCTGCACCGTGTAAGTTCCCACGATCGTCAACGCCCCATGCGTGCTCCCGTCCAGCGTCACGTTGGTGTTCCCGCTGGTATCGGCGATCGTACCTCCGGTGTTCGTCGTCAGCGTCCCACCTTGAATGTCCGCGCTGCCGGTGAGCTCAACCAGTGCCGTGCTACCACCGATGGCCTCGATGTTCGCGCCCTGATTGCTGATGGTGGTGTTGATATTCAGAATGCCCTTGCCAGTGGCTTCTATCAGGCCTTGGTTCGTGGCCCCCGTGTTGATCAGCAGGGTGTTTCCGTTCGCGTCATTGGCGAGGATCTTTCCCGCCGGCTGGTTCGTCAGCACCAGATTGTTGTAGCCGATCTCCCCGGCGCCCTCGATCGTGTTATTCACATTGGTCAGCAAACCGTTGTTCGCCTGGAACAAATAAGGCTCATTGGACGTAGATTGGCTGCCGGCAATGTTCATCATCAGCGTGCCGCCGCCCGTCAGTGTCACCGGCCCGCTCATTACCAAATTCGCTTCGTTGCCCGCACTATTCAGCGCTATCGCTCCGGTGTTATTGATCGTGCCCAATAGATAGGTCTGGGCGTTGTTCTGCACCGTGTAAGTTCCCACGATCGTCAACGCTCCGTGCGTGCTCCCGTCCAGCGTTACATTAGTGTTGCCGCTGGTATCGGCGATCGTTCCTCCGGTGTTCGTCGTCAGCGTCCCGCCTTGAATGTCCGCGCTGCCGGTGAGCTCAACCAGTGCCGTGCTACCCCCGACGGCCTCGATATTCGCGCCCAGATTGTTGATGGTGGTGTTGATATTCAGAACACCCTTGCCCGTAGCCTCCATCAGGCCTTGATTCGTGGTCCCCGAAGCGATGGTGTTGATCAGTAGGGTGTTTCCGTTCGTGTCATTGGCGAGGACCTTTCCGGCCGGCTGGTTCGTCAACACCAGATTGTTGTAGCCGATTTCTCCAGCACCCTCGATCGTGTTATTCACATTGGTCAGCGAACCGTTGTTCGCCTGGTATACATACGGCTGGTTACCGCTGGTGCCGATATTCATCATCAGCGTACCGCCGCCAGTCAGCGTCACCGGCCCGCTCAATATCAAATTCGCTTCGCTGCCCGCGTTGTTCAACACGATTTGGCCGGAGTTCGATATGTTGCCGGCAACCGTAAGACCCTCGCCGTTTGCAACTGTTAGGCTGCTGCCGGGATCGATGAACAAATTGCCGACTGTGACGCTGACATCCAGAGTGACTGCCGAAGGAGTGGAATTGCCATTGTTGATGCAGACGTTTGTAGACGCGCTATTCGGAACACCGCTGCTCCAGTTGGAGGAACTGCTCCAGTTTCCGGAAGCTCCGCCAATCCAGTTGTCAGTCGTACCTGTGCAAGCGGTCGCAACCGTACCCGTTAAGTTGAATGTTGCAGTCACAGTCGCGTTAGCGGTGATCGTAAACGTGCACGTATTCGCCGACCCGGAGCAGGCGCCACTCCATTGAGCAAACACCGATCCAGTGCTTACATTTTCCGTTAACGTAATTGATGTCCCGCTTGGATAGCTCGCGGAGCAAGTCGGCTGGCATGTGATGCCGCTTGGGTTGCTGCTCACCGTACCCGAGCCGGTCCCCGCCTCGCCGATGTTCAGAGTGTAGGCTGGTATCGAACTTCCCGTGCCCGAGAGCGCAATCGATTGCATGCTGCCAGAGATGCTATTTGAATTATCGGTGAATACGAGCGACGCAGTTTCGCTGCTGGTAGTCGAGGGAGTGAAGACGACAAAGACGGTGCACGATGCGCCCGCGGCGAGCGTTCCGCCTTGCGAGCCGCACGTGTCACCCGCGCCTTCCGTGAAATCACTGCCATTTGTGCCGGTGAATCCGTAAGAGAAAGCCAGCGAAGCTTCGCCTTCGTTGGCGAGATACACCGTTTGCGCCGTACTTGACGTGTTTTGCGTCTGGGTGGCAAAGGTTAACGCATGAGGGAATGCAGTCGCCACCTGCGGAGCCACCAGGAACCCGTAAGCAGCAATCGTCCCAATGAGTGGGCTGCTCTGCCCGCCAGTGTTGACGGATGTGCCGTCCTCGCCGTCTGTTGCAAACGCATAGAGGATGTGGAAGCCCGGCTCAAGCGGCGTTGCCACGGTGGCACTGAAGGCCACGGAGTTTCCGGAAACTGCCCCTCGAACCGCCGCAGTCCATGCACCGGTCCAACTATCGAATTGATAAACGAGATTATCGGCGGCCGTGCCCGTCAGGCTATTCTTCGCGGTGAAGCTAAACGTCGGAGTTTCCGTGGACGTTTGATTGTTCGTGAGCGCGGTAATGGTTGTCTGTAGCACATTAGTTTGAACTTGTTGCTCGGCGATTCCAGTGGCGTTATCGCTTATGGCGTTGGCTACGTAGGCGTCGTTGGTCACAGGATTGACGGCGACGGCGAATGGGCCTTGCGCATTTGCATCAGTGACCGCGACAGGCGTATTTGTCACGCCATCAATCGCCGTCACGTAGCCGTCGTAGTTCGCGACGTAGATTTTGTTTGTCGTCGAATTCACAGCGATGGCATTAGGAGAGAGCAAACTCGCAGCCGTAGTCGTCGTCGTGGCGTTCGTCGCGCCGTTGATGACGGTAACGCTGCCGGTCGCATTTCCCGCGCCCGCGACATAAATTAAATTCGTGATCGGATTGACCGCCACGGCGACGGGAGAGTTCGACACGGTCACATTCGTTGTGACTAGATTCGTGGCTCCGTTAATCACCGTCACGCTGGAGCTGTCGGCGTTCGCGACGTACACGGTGTTCGTCGCGGGGTTCACTGCAATAGCCTGCGGGTAAGCCCCAACTGCGATCGAAGCCACGAACGAGCCCGTGACGCCGTCGAACACGCTGACGGTGTCGCTGCCCGAATTGGCGACGTACACCTGTCCCGTCGCAGGATTCACGGCGACCGCGGCGGGGCCCAGCGCGGACGGATCGTAAATCACGCTGACATGATTACTGTTCGCCGCGTTGATCACCGTGACGTTGTTCGTCCCGCTGTTCGCGACGTAAATTGTGTTGGTGACGGGATTCACGGCGAGCGCAACCGGCTGAGACGTGCCCGCCGGCGTGATCGTGGTCACCTGATTATTGTTTGCGGCATTGATCGCGGTGATCGTGCCGCTCGTTTGGTTCGCGACGTAGATCATGTTAGTCGCGGGATTCACAGCGATTGCCGTCGGACCAACGGCGCTCGAATCCGTCACCGTCGAAACGCTATTGCTGCTCGCCGGATTGATTACGCTGACAGTGTTACTGCCCGAGCTATCGTTGTTCGCAACGTACACTTCGTTCGTGACTGGATTCACCGCAATCGCGTTCGGGCTCGAAAACGACGAATCGGTGATCGAACTGACTGTATAAGTCGCATTACTGATCACGGTGACATTGCCGCTGCCGTTGTTCGCGACGTACGCCAGGCCGGTGACCGGATTGATCGCGATAGCCACAGGATTCGTCCCGGCGGCGGGCGAAGTAACAATGGCATTCGTCACTCCATTGATGGCGGTGACATTTGAACTGCCGTTGTTCGCTACGTAGACCGTGTTCGTCAAAAGATTTATCGCGATGGCGATAGGAGCGCTCACATTAGGATCAGTTACCGTGGCTGGAGTGTTGTTCGTTCCATTGATGACAGTGATGTTTCCGCTGCCGTTGTTCGCGATGTAGATCGTGTCGCTCACGGGATTCACGGCAATTGCAGTTGGATTCGTGCCGGCCGCTATCGCAGTTCCAGCAGTATTCGCACTAATCGGGGTGACATTGCTGCTGCCATTGTTCGCGACGTAAACGGTGCCCGTGACAGGATTGACGGCAATCGCGCTCGGATTCGTTCCCACGCCGATGGCGGTGCCAGGCAAATTCGACGATCCGTTGATGGGCGTGACGTTGTTGCTCCCGTAGTTCGCGACGTAAATCGTGTTGGACACCGGGTTGACGGCAATCGCACTCGGATTCGTGCCGACAGCGATTGGAGAGCTGGCCGTGGTTCCCACTATCGGCGTGACGTTGTTGCTTCCATAGTTCGCCACATAAACGGTGCCGCTAACGGGATTGATGGCGATCGCGACAGGATTCGTCCCCACGGAAATCGCGGACCCAGCGACGTTCGTGGCTCCATTGATGGGCGTGACGTTCCCGCTGCCTTTGTTGGCCACGTAAATCATGTTCGTGACCGTATTCACAGCTACGGCTACCGGATCGCTGCCGACCGTAATGGCTGGCCCGATCACCTGCCCCGTAGCGCCATTAATTACGCTAACCGTGCCGTCGGCCGAATTCAGAACGTAGATCGTATTTGTGAGCGGATTAGTGGCCGCTGCTGAAGGGGCTGTGCCAACGCCAATCGTGCCCGTCACGCTTTGCGCGAATGCAGCCGCGCCAAATATCAGCGCGGTTACGACTATCAGCGCGGCTCTCGCGATAAAATGAGCCACTTCGCCGCTGATCGCACCCAGCCGCCAGGCGGCAGCGTCGCAATCACAAACAGTACCGTCGTTCGCCCAGCGAGCGCACATAGGTTTTATCTTTTGCAAGTTACTCGGAGCGCCTCTCGGCGCAAAGAAAAGCTGAGTCTCACCACAGGGAGGTAATCACCACTCCACTGCACTACACCCGCAGAAATGCACACTGACGGCACAGCATATACAGCAGGTCACTTACCAGATGCAAGTTGCAGTATCTAATACGGTTAGTTTGGAAATTACGGCCACGTCAGGCAGGACCTTGCACAAATGAGGCAAGCTTCTTCACTTCCCATCACGGAACTGTGCATCCTGTCGTATTTCGATATTTCTGGATTCCACAGTTCGCGCGCCTGCGGACCTCAGCGGGCTTGGGCGGGGAGGCTATTCAAGAATAATTTCATCAGAAAATACAAAACCTTAAGGAAGATTTCTCGAACTCGGGTATTTAAGTTCTGTAAGTCAAATTCACAGGAGGAAAAGAAAATGAAGTCGAGCGTAGAGGAGATTTTAACCAACGCTGTCGTCGAGCACCTCATGTATCACGACAATGACGGTATGTCTTTGTTCGTGTGGTCGGTGCAGATCGGGCCTACCGAGTATGTTTACCCGATCAGTGCGCAAGACGCTGACACTGCCTTACATATGGCTGAAAAATTGCACGAAATGCGTGAGGAGTGGCGTTTGCGTTACCCATTTCAGCAAGGAAATGACCTAGAGCAGCTTGAATGAACTTTATGAGAGTCCTGCAGTTTCGCCCGTCTAGGGGAAGGGGATTGCGAGAGGGCACTCCCGGGATCGCACTTCTTCTTCTCCTCGCTGGGGCGGGTGATTAACGTGTCGTTCGGATTTTCTGGCGGGCGGTACGCAGAACAAAGATTACCGGCAAATTCACGCACCCCTAAACTTGAGGCCCCCGCAATGTTGCAGTAGAGTTGAGCAGCGCTTATGTCCCTTCCCGCCACCACTGTCGTTCCCTATTTCGATCTCAAGGCTGAGTACACATCGCTCCGCGATGAAGTGTTGGCGGCCCTCGATCGCGTGTGCCGCAATGCAAGTTTCATCCTCGGCGCCGAGGTTGAAGCTTTTGAAAGGCAGTTCGCAACAATCTGCGGGACGAACCACTGCGTCGCCCTCAATTCCGGTACGAGCGCTCTTCACCTCGGCTTGCTGGCGCTCGGCGTTCAACACGGCGACGAAGTCATCACGACGCCAAACACATTTATCGCCACGGCCGAAGCCATCACGTATTGCGGCGCGCGTCCTGTTTTCGTGGATGTTGACCCGGAGACTGCAAATATCGATCCGAAACTCATCGAACGCGCCATCACGCCCGCGACGAAGGCCATCGTACCCGTTCATCTATACGGCCGCGTGGCTGATATGGATGCGATTCTCGAGATCGCATCTCATCATCATCTCAAGGTCCTTGAAGATGCTTGCCAGGCTCATGGTGCGCATTATCGCGGACGGCCTGCTGGAAGCCTGGGCCACGCAGCGGCGTTCAGTTTCTATCCGTCGAAGAACCTAGGCGCATATGGAGAAGCCGGAGCGCTCACGACCAACGACGATCGCATCGCACAATTCGCGCGGGCCGCGCGCACCCACGGGCAGACCGGCCGCTACGAACACGAATTCGTCGGATACAACTATCGCATGGAGGGATTTCAAGGCGCCGTGCTGCAAGTGAAGATGAAGCATTTCGCGGAAACCAGCGCCCGTCGCCGGGAACTGGCGCAAATATATCGCCGCTTACTTGCAGGAGCGCGAGTCCACTTGCCTTACGACGATCCGCGAGATGAATGCGCCTATCATTTATTCGTGGTCTATGTGGATCGCCGCGATGAAGTTCGCAGCCAACTCGCCGAACGAGGGATTGAAACCGCGATTCACTACCCGCGTCCGCTCCATCTCCAGCCTGCCTACGCGGATTGCGGCGTGCCGCAAGGCACGTTGCCGCGCGCCGAGAGCGCTTGCAACCGGGTGATCAGCTTGCCGTTCTATCCGGGGTTGAACGCCGAGCAAGTGGAGTACGTCGCCAACACCCTTCGGGAAATCGTCGGCGCCACTTAGTTCTGCGCTAATCAGTTCTGAATGTAAATCTACATTCCCGCACGGTTCTCGCGCTGGCCCGACGGATTTACCAGCGTCGGGCGCGGAGCTGAGCCTCCGCCCGATACCGCCGGATCCGTAATACTTTGCCGCACGCTTTCTGTCACCTGCTCGAGAGCCTTGAGGAGTGAATTGCGAAATGCCTGCTCGCCTGACCGCGTGAGCGCGGTAAGAGCAGTCTGGCCGCTGTCGTTCAACTTATCCACGGCGACATTCACCCACAACTCGCTTGCGCCGTGCAGCTGATCTTCATATTTCTGGAGCGATTCTTCGTTGGCCCGCGCAAGTCTCTCGTACCAATCGCGAACTTGGTCGTCGCGCTCAATTCGCGCCGCCTCGACCGCCGCGGCAAGCTCTCGGGAGTGGAAATCGCGCGCTTCGGTGAATTTCTGCTCCCCGTAGGCGGCCATTTCGGTGCGGTGTCGCTCAAGCAGATTCCCGGCGGCATGCTCGAAATTCATCCGCATCCCCTCCGCGGCTCGCTCAATCTGCTGGGCCCGCTCGGTAAGAGAAGCATCGCTCGACTCGTTGAATCTCTGCACGGCGGATTCAGCAACCTGCCGGACACCTTCCTCGAATGCACTGGCCATAGCGTTCGCAGCGGCCTCGAGTTGGCTTGACGTACGCCCGATCACTTCCGACGACGTCCCTTCGAGTTGGCGCTTCGCATCTTCGAGATGCGCTGCATTTTGTTTCGCCAATTGCTCTCCGAGCCTATCCGATATCTCCTGAGTTCGCGCATCGAAGACGCCTTCGGTCTTCGCCAGCGATTCCTGCGTAAGAGTTTCGATGTAAGCCTGCGCCTGCTTCTGGTGCCACTCCGCATTCCTCACCAGATCTTCGATCACCGCATGACTCGCTCGACCTCCGCTGGCTACCAGTTCCTCGTTCCAGCGCGACAATGCCTCCGCCCTGGCATTTTCGAATTCGGAGCGCAATGCTGCTAGGGTCGCCGACGTTTGCGCCTCAGTGTCGCGCCGGCTGCTTTCAGCGGCCTGCCGCAGCCGCTCGCGATACATTCGCAAGCCTTCTTCCGCCTGCACTTCGTGCGCCGTCAATTCGCGGACCAAGTCCGGAACTCGCTCGAGGTGCGGCCCGAGCCGCGCGTCGATTTCCGCGAGCGTCTTCGATACAAGCTGGTGGCCCGCGGCATCGAGCGCTGGCTGGATGCGTTGCGGTAAATCGGACGTCAACGCGTCGGCGTGGCGGCGCAATTCCGTCACCTGAAGTTGAAGCGCCGCATCGAGGCGCTGGTGCAGTTGGTTGACGGCATCGTGGCTGGCGGCATCAATTTGCGCGGAGAATGCCCGCACCCGCTCCGCAGCCCCTTCGATATCCACGAGCGAAGTCCGCGCGCGCTGCAGTTCCGCGTCAAGCGCGCTTCGAATCCCTGACAAAGCCTGGTGCGCTTCTGAAACGGTGTTCGTTACCGGTTGGCACAACTGAGCAATCCGCTCGATCAGTTTGCCTTCGGCGCTTTCCAGCGCCGATTGAGTATTCTCAGCCAATCGGGAAGCGAGCTGTTGCGCTGCGCCGTCGAGTGACGATTGCAGTAATTCATTCCATTCGCCGCGCGCATGTCCCATCTGCTCTTCAAGCTTCTCGCGCCAAGCCTTGCTTAAATCATCGAGCGCCAGCGTTTCCTGCGCTGTATCTTTCAGCCGCCGCATGCGCTGGTCAACAGCCGCCTCGGCCGATTCAAGAGCAATCTTGATTTGAGCCAGCCGGTCTCCAGAGGACGTTGCGGCCTGCGATTCTTCGCGCACGGCCTGCGCGCCGCGCTCGAGATCGGCCACCAGCGCCCGCATCTGGTCAATGTGCGAGGCGAATTCCTGTTTCAGATCCGCGCGCAGCTCTTCGCGCACCCACGACATCTGGCCCGTAACACGCGCCGAGATCTCGTCTTGCACGCTCGCCATCTGTTCGCTCGCGCGCTTCGCGATTTCTTCCCGCGCAGAATCGCGCTCGCGGTCAAGATCATCTCTCCACTGCCGGAAAAATGATTCGGCCGATGCGATATGTTCTTTTTCGACGGTTTCGGCAGTCCGTTTGAGCGTTTCACTCGCTTGGGCAAGCGCGTCCTCGGCTGCCTTTGCAGCATGGGATTCGATATGCCCGCGTAATTCGCGAATAAGCGGGCTATCGAGCGAGCCCTCCGCCGCAACTTCCGGCACAATCGTGCCTGCAAATCCGAATGCCTCGGCACGCACCGGTGCTGCTCCTTCATTTGTCCCGATCTCGAAATTTTCGTCCATGTGTTCTTTCAGGGGCCTCTCCATTTCAGTTTTGTTTTCTTCCTCAGGGAATTGCTCCGCTTGCATGCGCAAAGTTGTTTCTGAACGCGGCTTTTCGGTAACTGCCTCGTCGGCGGCCGTGGCATCTTCCCAATCCGTCGGCGGAGATTCCAGGCTCCAAATGTTGCCGGGAGTCTCTAACTCGACCGCAATCTGAAACAACTCGCGAACCAATCGCGGCCTCTGGATCCACACTACGCGAGCTCGCACGCGGTGAGGTCCATTAGCATTGCCGGGCGAAGGGATTTCGAGCGTTACCCAGGTGTTTTTCGGAAGATGATGCTTGGAAGGGTATTTGCAACCGAAGGTATTGAGTGCGAGTGTAGCCGTGCGTTCTTCGAAGGGCTGGCTCAGCAGATCAATGCCGCGAACGGTGAGAGGTATTGAGTGAATAATTCGAGTGCTGCGTCGTCGCTGGGCTCGTGACTCGTTTGCTGCTGCTTCTGGCACCCTGATTCCCCCAAGCGGAAGCCAAGCATAGCACTCTCAACTTGCCGGGTCGAGTCCACAGTGGAGTTCAACGCGAAAATTTTGTGGAAAAAGTCTCTCGCGATAGCTGCGCAGTCTTAGGCGAACTGTTCTTTCGCCGCGAGGCTAGCTTCCGGTGCCCTTTTTCTTCGCTCGCTTACCCACAGTCGTATCCACGCCCTGGTCGAGTTGCTGGAGTCCGTCGATCGCAGCCTTTGCTTGAGCGGCATACGGGCCGGTCGGCTTCACATCAATGCACTTCTGATAGGCTTCGATCGTCCCGGGTGGAATGATATAGGTCATCTTTTCGCCCTGCTGCTTGGTGTCAATTGTCGCCGAGAGCGCGTTTCCGAGCAGAAACCACGCCTGATCGTCCTTCGGGTCCGCCGTAGTCGCCTTCTGCAGAAGCGCTGCGGCCTCCTTCATCTTCCCGGCATTGGACATAACAATTCCCAAGTTCTTCCAGCACATCACAGCCACGGAAGGATCGAGCGCGATGGCTTTATCGCACGCCGCCGGAGCATCGTCGACCTTGCCCGACTTCGCCAGGTCCGTCGCTTCAGCCACGTAATAGGGCGCGCTGGGCTTGAGATCAACCGCACTTTGGAACGCCGTTGCAGCATCCGCCCACTGGCTCAAGCCTTCGTCTGCCGCACCCAAATTGGCCCACGCTAGCGAATGATTCGCCACATCCTTGGGACCTGCCGCCTGTTCGGCCGCCTTGAATTCGGTAGCGGCCGTTTGATAGTCAGCCGCGAGCTTATCCTTCAACGATTGGTCGGTGGGCGCAGCCTGCAATTGGGTTTTCACAGCCTTGGCATCGTTCATTGCCGCGACACCCGCCATAAAGTGCGCCTTCAGTCCCTCGAACTTGGTTTGCTCTTCATCTTTCTTCTTTGCTTCTTCTGGGTGCTCGGCCGCCTGCTTTGCGGCCAACTCTTTGAAGTTCATGTTGTAGGTGTTCTCGGAGCCTTCGGTAATCTGCTTTTTATCCTGAAAGTTCAGCTTATCCTTTTCATTCACCAGCGTTATCACGTAAACGCCGGTGCGCAAGCCAAGCACCGTGAATTTGCCGCTCTTGTCGGTCTTGGTCGTCGAAGATGCTCCGTTGTCCGGGTTTTTGATCGTGACGGTCACGTCAGCGTAAGGATTCCCTTGCAGGTCGCGTATCTCACCATCGAGGCGCCCCGTACCCTGAGCCGCCGCAGTTATGGCCGCGATCGCGACCAACGCCAACACGCTGCACATTCCAACAAGTGTTTTTTTCATGGCTGCTGCTCCCGTAGACTTCAATCCTCAACGACTATGAATCTTCAATGGTCTTCGCCGCGCCGCACCACCGCTCTCCGACTTTACTGCCACGCGGCATTATGACGCAATTCCCGCCCGGTAGGCGATAGGGTCCGCGTGCCCCGCGTCTTCGAACGCGCTCAGCCTCAGGCGGCAGCTATCGCAAACGCCGCACGCTTCGTCGTCGAATTGATAGCATGACCACGTTCGCTCGAGCGGCGCGCCAAGCTCGATTCCGCGTCGCACGATTTCGCTTTTTCGCATCCCGATCACCGGCGTCAATATCTCGATGTGCGTCTCCGGCCGCGTTCCCTCGCGTATCACCTTCTCGAACGCCCGGTAATATTCCGGCCGGCAATCGGGATAACCGGAACTATCCTCGAAAACAGCGCCAAAGAAAATCGCCGAGGCTCCGATGACCTCCGCCCAGCTCACGGCCGCAGAGAGAAAATGCGCATTGCGGAACGGCACATAGGTGATCGGAATCCTGCGCGAGTTCACCCCAGTTTCAGGAACGGAAATTCTGGGATCGGTAAGCGCCGAGCCGCCGATCTGCGAGAGCGCGTCGAGACGAATCACCAGTCGCTCGCGCACGCCGTAAAAATTCGCAATCTCATCAAAGGCGCGCCGCTCGCGTGCCTCGGTTCGCTGCCCGTAGCTCGCATGCAGGAGCGCCAGATGATGAGTTTGATTTGCGATTGCCGCGGCAACGCACGAATCCATCCCGCCGCTTAACAGCACAATCGCTTTTTTGGTTCCTGTCATGCCCTCTCCGGCCACGCGCTAGCCGCGTCGGAAACACCGGGAGAATATCACTTCGTGCACGCGTTCGGGAAGCCAGGAAGCAAGCGCTGCTGCGACGAGATTCGCGCGGGGAAATCTATCAGGGGCCGGCCGCGGCTTTTCGGCGCCTCATGTAAATCAGGCCGCCGATCGCCGCGATAAGTTCCACCGCCGTCACCGGAATCGACACCCGAAATCCCCAGCCAAACGATAAATAGAGGAACGAAGTGATGAAAGCCGGAATAGCGATAATGTAAAAGGCGATGTTCATCAGACCATGCAAATCGCGCTACGGCCGGTAGGTTGCCGACGTCACATCTGTTTCCCAGACCCGAATGCTCGAAATTGCCGCGCCATTTTCCGTTCGCTTCATCTGCTTCGACGTTTCGTCATAAATATAACGCGCGATGTTTTCAGCTGATGGATTGACCGTATCGAACGGCGCAGAATCATTGAGAAAACGGTGGTCGAGCGAACGTATCACGCCTTGAATCACCTGCTTAAGGTGCACGAAATCGTAGAGCAGCCCGACGCTATCGAGCTCTTTGCCAGCAAGCGTGACGCGCACTTTGTAATTGTGCCCGTGAACGTTTTCGCACTTACCTTTATATCCGCGAAGCGCGTGCCCCGCGGAAAATGTCTCATCCACACTGACTTCGTACATGAAATGTCCCGTCCCGATATCGCGGGTGCCCCATCCTTGCACAGCAAGGGTGGGTCTTGCCTCGCCGCCGAATCGGCCCGCGCCATCGCAGGTAACTGCGCCACTCGGCACTTGTAGCGGCCGGCTTCAGCCGGGCATCTTTGCTGTCCGCTCGCGCACCGCGTTCGACACCCTCAACTTTTCTCCATGAAACGCGCGACAACGGCGAGGTCTTGCGTGGTCGTATAATCGGGCAACGACTCCAGGAAAATCTTACCATATCGCATCCGCTGAATTCGGTTGTCGAGGATCGCCAGAATTCCGCGGTCGCTGCGCGAGCGAATCAGGCGCCCGAATCCCTGCTTCAGCGCCAGCACGGCTTCCGGCACCTGATACTCCGCGAAAGCATCGCGTCCATCTTCTTTAAGCGCCCGCACTCGCGCTGCCACAATCGGGTCGGATGGCACAGCAAACGGCAGCCGGTCGATGATCACGCAAGAAAGTTGCTCGCCCGGCACGTCCACGCCCTGCCAGAAGCTTGCCGTCGCGAAAAGGACCGCGTTCGGCGTCGACTTGAATCTTTCAAGCAGCACCGAGCGCGGCGCCGTACCTTGCAGCAACAGCGGAAATCCTACTTTCGATCGCACGCGCTCGAATGCGTCGCGCATCTGCACGTAGCTCGTGAACAGGCAGAACGCTCGGCCTTCCGTGATTTCAAGCAGCCGCGCAATCTCATCCGCGGCGTGCACCGGAAATGACGCGTGCCGCACGTCCGGCAGCGCCACCGGCAAATACAGAAGCGCCTGCTCGCGGAAATCGAATTCGTGCGGCAGCACGCGTTCCGTCACCGCTTGCAGCCCCAGCCTTTGCTTCAAGAAATCGAAATGCCCGGCAACCGCCAGCGTCGCCGAAGTGAGTACGACGGTGTCGAACTGATCGAACAATTTTTCACGAAGGATTTCGCTGACATCAATCGGCGTGGCCGCAAGGAACACTCCTTTGCCGCGCCGTTCGAACCAATAAACGTAGTTGCGCTCGTTGCTCTCCAGAAGAAACGCGAGTTCCCGCCGAATTTCAGCCGCCCTGCGCGCAATATTGACGATCTCATCCGGCTTCGTAGTAAGCGCCGCCAGCTCTAATTCGATGCGCTTCAGCCCCATAGCCAAGCTCTCGTAGGCCTCTCGGTTCTGTTCGAGAAAGCCCGCGCGTTCCGACGGCTCAAAGGGATAACGTCCCTCGCGCGCCGGAAACGCGTCGAAGAAACTATGCGCACGCTCGCGCAGCTGCGTCACGCTCCGCCGCACCGTCGGCGCCGATACTTGTAGCAGACGGAGCGTTTGCTCCGCGTCTCGCGCCAGCTCGTCAAGTTTGTAACTTGAAACCGCGCGCCCGAAATAATCGCTCGCCACGTCTTCAATCTCGTGCGCCTCGTCGAAAATTACCGCGGCGTATTCCGGAAGAATCGAGCCGAAATCGTCCTGGCGAATTGCGAGGTCTGCGAAAAACAAATGGTGATTGACGATGATGAGATCCGCTTCCTGCGCGCGTTGATGCATCCCCGTGATAAAGCAATTCGCGAATTCGGGGCATTTCTGGCTTGTGCAGGTGTCACTGCGCGCGTCGATCCGGTTCCAGAGTTCGGCGTCGTCGGGAAGAAACGTCAGTTCAGCACGGTCGCCCGTCTCGGTCAGCTTTTCCCAATCGCGAATCTGCGAAAACCAATCGATTTCGTCCATTCCCTTCAGCACCGGCTGGCCTTCCATCAAATGGACTTTCTGGCGGCAAAGAAAATTATTTCGGCCCTTCATCAGCGCAACCTTCAAGTCCGGCGCAAAATACTTTTGTAGAAATGGCACGTCTTTAGTGAAGAGTTGTTCCTGAAGCGATTTCGTCGCCGTCGAAATCACCACGCGGCGCCCGCTCTGAATCGCAGGGATTAGATACGCGAGAGTTTTTCCCGTGCCCGTTCCCGCCTCAATCAGCGCATGCTGGTGTTTCTGGAAGGCGTTATCAACAAGCTCCGCCATTTCCAGTTGTGAGCGCCGAAATTCGTATCCAGGATGTCTCTTCGAAAGAACGCCACCCGGCCCAAAGATATCGGCCATGGTGAACGCACTCGGCTGCTCTTCCTTCGCTCGTTTCGGCACAGGTGTCACGGAGTGTAGGCGGATCCCCGACGGAATCCCTACGATAACACGGAGGCACTAGCTTAGTAAGCTTGCTCGCGACGATTAAAATTCAACGCGCGCATGAAACGCGATCATGCGCGGCGAACTATCGCCACCCAGCCCCACTCCGAGCAGCCCTGTAGGCGGCGAAGTGGTGTACGTAAGCGCGCCGAACCCAATCTGTGTCGAAGGCTTGCCCGGGATACCTGCGAGCGTGTTGCTCGGCAGCCCGAAGTTCGGATGGTTGAACACGTTGAAGAACTGCCCTTCAAATCGAAACTTCACGCGCTCACCGATCGGAAACAATTTCGAGATGTAAAAGTCACTCCAGAAAAAATCCGGCCCGCGCAACGAATTTCGCCCCAGTGATCCGAACTGGCAATTCTCTGCGTTGTCGCCGCCGGCGCACGCGCCCGTGCTCGGGTCAACACTGGAGATGAACGCGTCCGGGTTAAGCCATTGCACCGTTCCTGTTTGCGTCACGCCCGAGATCGAATTGTGGTCGTACCGCGACACTCCGGCAACGCCGCTCGCAAATTGCGGCCCTCCGCCCTGCACGATCCCGTTCCCATTCGCAGAATACGCCGTACTCAGCACCGAAAACGGAATGCCGCTGTGCCAGACTCCCGTGCCCGATATCTGCCAATCATTCACTGCATATCCCAGCCAGCGGCTACGCGTTCGAATCGGCAATTGATAGGTGTACTCCAGATCGAGATTGTGGCGAATGTCGTAATCGCAAGGTCCGTAATCGCGCGCCAGGTCCTCCGGGAGCGGCGTAATAATTCCTCCCGCGGAAAATTGCAGGAATCCGCCGTTCGAAACTTCGTCCATACAACGGCTGAGCGTGTAATTGATCTGCCCTTGCAGCCCGTGGCCCAGCCGCTTCATCGCCGTGAGTTGCAGGCCGCTGTAGTGGCTGTTTGCGCCCGTCACGAACTGCGTCACTCCGCCGAATCGCGAGTCCGTCGGTTGCTCGAAGGGATATGGCGCGAAGCAGCCCTGGCACACCGTCTGGTACCCATTCACTTGCGTAATATATGGCTGGTTGACGGCTCGCGTCCCGACGTATTGGCCGCGCACGCTTCCGCTAGAGCCAAGTTGTTCTTCGATTCCGAGGCTCCACTCCATGAAATATGGTGCGTGCAGCGTCCCGCTCGGGACTGCCGTCATCGCTACGCGCGGTAGGCAGGCCGCAGGATTCGCCTGCGGCGACGAACACGACAACTGGCCTTCCGCGAACCCCAAGCCAAACGCTTGATTGGCCGCCGTAGTCGCATCAACAGCGCTGTTCGCGACGCCCGGCGCAATCGCGAGTCCTCCAACGGTGCCAAGCAGGCCACCTTGAAATGTCCGCACATAAGGCGGATTCACTCCAACCACATCCGCGATGCTGCCGGGCAGCAAATCGCTGAAAATCCCAAATCCTGCGCGAACCACGGATTTCGGCTTGAGCTGCCATGCCAGCGCCGTCCGCGGCTGAAGAATTGCGATGGGCGCGGCCGAAAACAAATGTTTGAGATTGGTTTGTATCGCGGCGTTCAGCGGTTGATTCGCGTCGTGTGGGATCGAATCGAACGCGCCGCCAAGACGCGCAATTTCGTCATGCGGTTCCAGCGGATTGGAATTGAATGTGTCGCGCAAGCCGATCGTCCACGTCAGCTTCGGCGTCAGTTTCCAGGTGTCTTGCGCATATAAGTCCAGATTGAGGAATCGAAACGGCTCGTTTGCGGTCTGAGGAAAAGTCTTCGTTGCCGTCGAAGCTACGCCGTAAACGAATTGCGGCAGCGTGGTGTAAACCACCGTCGGCACGTTACCCTCTCCGAAATCGTAGTCGTTGAGCCGGAAGACTCGCGTGTTCGTTCCGAATCGAAATTCATGAGCGCCATGGCTCCACGCCAAATTGTCGTTGATGAAGATGCGCGACGCCCGCCTGCCTTGCAGCCATGTGTTGTCGAGACCCCCGACCGTCGTAAACGGGGCATTCGCGCCAAGTCCTTGCAGCACGATCGGAAATGCCGCCAGCGTCTTCTCGAAATCGGTTGGTGCAAACAGGCTTTCGTACCATGAGAATCCCGGATTGAAATAGTTCACCAGGTTCTGTGACACCACACGCGTATAGCCTGCGGCGACCGAGTAAAGCGGCTGCGGTGAAACCGAATCGAACAGGGAATTGATCGGATCGGTGTAAGCCGCCTGCACGCCGGTATCGGCCTGCAAGCGAACCCATGCCATGTTCTTCGAATTGATGTTGTAGTCGAGCCGTGCAGTTTGCACTTGCTCGTGGTCATCGCTCGAGTGCGAGACGCTCTGCCGGTTCGCGCATCCATTGCCATTCGGCGGGCTGCCCGTGGCGGCGCCTCCATCGGCGTTGAAAGGGCAGCCGAGCACCGCGAGTGCCGTTCCGCTTGTATTTTCGTAAAGGGAAAACATTCGCTGATAAAACGGAACGAGTTGCGGAGCAGCCGGATACGTTGATCCCGTGACGGAATCCGTTCCGCCGATTGGAAGTTGCTCTAGAACATA
>Ga0209624_10001631_pt1 | contig 17305 bp, 14 predicted proteins | sample JacPinW_OM2H0_O1_FD_188565 | JGI IMG/M metagenome (GOLD analysis project Ga0209624, IMG submission 188565) | Forest soil microbial communities from Algoma, Ontario, Canada - Jack Pine, Ontario site 1_JW_OM2H0_O1 (SPAdes) (version 2) | ecosystem: Environmental > Terrestrial > Soil > Boreal...
CGAGCGCGAGCAGATCAAGGCTTCTCGCTGAGCTGTAGCCGCCCGCGATGCCTCCAGCCTGAGCCTGTTACCTACTCCTGTCCGCGCGAGGATGCGCTCTGCAACAAGTACGCACGCACAAATCCATCTAGATCTCCCTCGAGCACGCGCTGCGCGTCGCCCATCTCGTGATCGGTGCGGTGGTCCTTGACCATCGTGTATGGGTGCAGCACGTACGAGCGGATCTGCGAGCCGAAGTTCACGTCCTGGGCCTCACCCTTCTCGCGGGCGATCTCTTCCTGGCGTTCGCGCTCCTTACGCTCCAGCAGCTTCGCACTCAGCATCGCCATCGCGGTCGCCCGGTTGGAAGACTGCGAGCGCTCGTTCTGGCACTGCACCACGATGCCCGTCGGGCGGTGGGTGATGCGCACCGCCGAGTCAGTCTTGTTGACGTGCTGACCGCCCGCGCCCGACGCGCGGTAGGTGTCCACCTGCAGGTCGTCCTCGTTGATCACGATCTCACCGGTGTCTTTCACAACCGGTGCTACCTCCACACCAGCGAAGCTCGTCTGGCGACGGTGGGCAGAATCGAACGGCGATAGGCGCACGAGTCGGTGCACGCCGCGCTCAGCGCCGAACAGGCCGTAGGCGTTCTCACCGGACGCGCGGAACGTGGCCGACTTGATGCCAGCTTCCTCTCCCTCGCTTACCTCCAAGAGCTCCACCTGAAAGCCGCGGCGCTCCGCCCAACGCATCAGCATCCGCAGCACCATCTCCGCCCAGTCCTGCGCATCGGTCCCCCCCGCTCCCGCGTTGACCGTCACGAGCGCGTCGCCCGCGTCATAGCGCCCAGAGAACAGCCGCTGCTCCTCAAGCGCCGCCAAACGCTCCTCCACCGAAGCGATCTGCTCGTCCACCTCAGCCTGAAGCGAGGCGTCCTCCGCGGCCATCTCCGCGAGGCCGTCCAAGTCCTCGACGTCGCTCTTCAGTGCCTCGAATGCGTCCAGGCGCCTGGACGCACGGGCGTGCTCCGCCGACACCGCTGCCGCTCGGTCGGAGTCGTCCCAGAACCCAGCCGCGCCCATCTCGCCCTCGAGCTCCTGGGCACGCTTGGCCAGCCCAGCCGGGTCAAAGATAATCCGAGAGCAGTGTCATCTGCTCACGGATGGCAGCCAAGCGCTGAGGCGTGGACTCGCTGGGAGCGGCTGTGGCCATGCCTCCACGCTATCAGCGCAGGTGGCATCCGACGGTCGCCGCAGTGTAGTCACCACAGAACAGGCACATCGTAGGCGGCGATTCGCGCATCATTGGTGACTAGGGTGAGACGCTCACTCTGAGCCTGAGCGACGAGCATACGGTCGAAAGGGTCGCAGTGGTGAGGCGGCAAAGCACCAGCCAGCATCGCGTGCTTGAAGGTAATGCCGAGCTCGCCGAAGTTGGCAACCACGATCTGCTCGAGCAGATCGTCCGGAGCCTCGAGCTTCCCGGAAGCTCGCTTGATCGCGATCTCCCACACGCTCGCCGTACTGACGTACGCCGACACGACTCCGGCGCTCAGGACCTCGCGCGCGGTCGACGACAGACGGTTGGTATCCCCAACGCTCCACAGCAGCGCATGGGTATCGAGCAGGAGCGGACTCAATCGCGCGTGCCGAACAGACGCTCGATCTCCTCGTCCGGCTCATCGAAGTCATCGCTCATCCAGATCTGCCCCCGCAGAGCTCCCATGCGTCGACGCACAGCCGGCTCGTCGTAGCGGATGAGCTTGGCCACAGGACGCTGCCCACGCCGAATCACGATCTCCTCGCCCCCGCCCACGCGCTCGATTAGGCTCGAAAGCTGCGTTTTCGCCTCCGTCACCGTGACTATGTGATCTTTGCCGACCGCTGCCATTGGTTCATCGTATCAGGCCTGGTTAGCCTGGTCTGATCTCGCGCGCTTCGATCAACGCCACGCCGCGCGTACTGCGGACGCATTCAGGCGCACGTAGTCCAGCGGCAGTCGCACTCCTGCGACAACAGCAGTCGCAAACTGCTCTCGACGCTCCGCCGGCAGGCGCTCCAGGTGCGCCGCGAGGATCGACGTGCGCACGAACGCACCAACGTCCTTGGGGTACGTCGGTCGGTCTTCAAGCCAGCATCTGACCTCCACGAAGCCCGCGTCCTGCAGGCGCGTTTCTGTCTCCTCAGGCCCCGCGAACACCCACGGTGACCAATCTAGGAGCTCGGGTGCCGTGTCGCGAGCAACGGCGTCGATGACTTCACGCACGCCGTCGATGTTTCCCTGTCCACCACATTGGATCTCCAGCCGGCCACCTGGGCGAAGTGCTCGCGCCAGCTGCTGCCACAAACGATCGTGCTCGCCAACCCAATGCAGCGCCGCGGTCGAGACGACCGCATCGACCGACTCGCTCAAATCGAGCTCCAGCGCGTCTTGGCACCACACCTCGGCGCGATCGCCCAGCCGCTCACGCGCCAGCGCGACCATGTCCGCCGACGCGTCCATCGCCAACACACGCCCTCGCGGCACCATCTCCACCAGCGCCTCGGTCACACGCCCCGTGCCACAGCCGACATCCAGCACCGTCGCATCCGGCGAAATGCCCTCGAGCCGCGCAAGAACCGCAGACGCCCACGCCTGCTGCGGCTGGCTAGAGCGGTCGTATGTGTGTGCGTCCCAAGGTGTGGCCGTCACAGCTACTCCAGATCGCTAAGCACTCCCCAACACGCCACTAGACGGTCGTGGACCAAGCGGGGCAAGGACGCAGCAGCGAAGTGTGCTTTGCACATACCCCTCCGGGGCACAGGCGAGCCTGACCGAGGACGCCGCCCCGCGCCGTGTCCACGGCCGTCTAGGAGCCGTGGCACTTCTTGAACTTCTTACCACTGCCACACCAGCACGGATCGTTGCGCCCGACCTGGTGCTCGTCGTCGAGCACACGCTGCTCGACAACTGGTAGCGCTTCGCCTTCTTGGCCGTTCTCGCCGAAGGCGGCCTGCGCGGTACCGGTGTTGAGGCCGGCGTTTGCTGCCGCGGCAGCCATTGCGCCGGCACCCGCCGCGCTGTGTCCGCCGGAGTAGGACACCTTGCCCGCACGCGTGGAATTGCCGCTGGCGGCAAACGGAGCGATCGGCGCACCACCGCCGCCACCGCCGTTTTGGTCTTCGACGTTGACCTGCACGTTGAATATCATGCGCGCGTACTCCGTCCATACCGCGTTCATCAGGTCGCCAAATAGGTTGAACGCTTCGTTCTTGTATGCGACCAGCGGGTCCAGCTGAGCGAAGCCACGTAGGTGGATGCCCTCGCGCAGGTACTCCATGTCGAAGAGGTGCTCGCGCCAGCGTTCGTCGATCGTCTGCAGCAGCAGGAAGCGCTCGAGCGCACCCATCAACTCCTCGCCCAGTGCCTGCTCGCGCTCGTCGTAGCGGGCCATCCCCAGTTCCACAACGCGCTCGCCCAGCCGGCTGCGCTCGATTGTCTCCAGGTCCTCGCTACCAAGGTCTAGCGGGAACAGCTGACCCAGCGCCGTGAATAGGCCGTCCATGTCCCAGTCCTCGACAAAGTCGCCTGGTGTGTACTGGTCGATCGTGCGCTCGATCACCTTGGCGACTTCTTCGCGGGCCTCCTCGCCAATGCTCTTGCCTTCGAGCACCTCATCACGGTATTTGTAGATCACACGCCGCTGCTCGTTCATCACATCGTCGTATTCGAGCACGCGTTTGCGGATCAGGAAGTTCTGCTCCTCGACCTTTTTCTGGGCCTTTTCGATCTGCTTGGAGAGCATCTTGGCCTCGATCGGTTCCTCGTTGCCCTCCTCGTCGGTGCCACCCAGTTTGTCGAGGATCTTGTAGATGCGATCGCCAGCGAACAGCCGCACGAGGTCGTCCTCCGCGGATAGGAAGAATCGCGACTCGCCCGGGTCGCCCTGGCGTCCGGCGCGACCACGCAGCTGATTGTCGATGCGCCGTGACTCGTGGCGCTCGGTGCCGCAGATGAATAGCCCGCCGGCAGTTGTCACGATCTCGCGGCTGTCAGCCAGCTTGCGCTCTACTTCGGGCAGGATCTCCTGCATGCGCCGCTCGTAGCCCTCTGTGTCCTCTGGGTCAATGCCTTCCCGCGCCAGTTGCTGGGCAGCCAGGTGCTCGGGGTTACCGCCGAGCTTGATGTCCACGCCACGACCAGCCATGTTGGTGGCAATCGTCACCGCTCCCGGTTGACCGGCCTCAGCCACGATGTCGGCCTCGCGGGCGGCGTGCTCTGGCTTGGCGTTCAGCACCGTGTGCTTGATGCCACGCTTGGTCAGCCGGTCTGAAAGGAGCTCTGAGACCTCAACGGAAATCGTCCCCACCAGCACCGGCTGGCCGGCCTCGTGGCGCGCGGCGATTTCTTTGACGACCGCGTTCCACTTGCCCTCCTTGGTCTTGTAGACCTGGTCGTTGCGATCCTCACGGACCATGTCCATATTCGTAGGGATCTGCACGACCGGCAACTCGTAGATCTTCATGAACTCGGTGGCCTCGGTGAGCGCCGTTCCGGTCATGCCGCCGAGCTTGTCGTACAGGCGGAAGTAGTTCTGGTAGGTGATCGTCGCGAGCGTCTGGTTCTCCTCCTGGACGCGCACGCCTTCCTTCGCCTCAACCGCCTGATGCAGGCCCTCAGACCATCGCCGGCCATCGAGGATGCGCCCGGTGAACTCGTCGATGATCTTCACTTCGCCATCGACCACCGCGTAGTCGACGTCGCGCTTGTACAACGCCTGGGCGCGCAGCGCCTGGATCAAGTGGTTGACCAGATGCCCGTTCTCCGCCCGATACAGATGGTCGATGCCAAGGAAACGCTCAGCCTTGGCAACGCCCTGCTCTGAGATCGCCACGGTCTTCTGCTTCTCGTCGACCTCGTAGTCGAAGTCCGCCATGAACTGCTTCTTGGCCCGCGGGTCCATGCCTTCGGGCGTTTTGCCCGCGACCATGCGTGGAGCCAGTTTGGCGAACTTGACGTACAGATCGGCGGCCTGTTCGGGCGCGCCCGAGATGATCAGCGGCGTACGCGCCTCGTCGATGAGGATGTTGTCAACCTCGTCCACGATCGCAAAGTAGTGCCCGCGTTGGACCTTTTCGCCGAGATCCTTGGCCATGTTGTCGCGCAGGTAATCGAAGCCGAACTCTGAGTTAGTGCCGTACACCACGTCACTCGAGTACGCCTGCTGCTTCTCCTCGAATGACTGCTGGCTCTGCAGCACCCCCACGCTCACGCCGAGCGCGTCGTAGATGGGGCTCATCCATTCGGCATCGCGGCGCGCCAAGTAGTCGTTGACGGTCACTACCTGCACTCCCCTGCGTTCGGGCAGCGCGGCTTCGGAGCCCTCCGCACCGGACTCCTCGGAGCTCGGCTCGCGCACCGCCAGCGAGTTCAACACGACCGCGAGCGTCGCCGTTAGGGTCTTGCCCTCTCCCGTCTTCATCTCGGCGATCTGCCCCTCGTGCAGAGCCATGCCACCGATCAACTGCACATCGAAGTGGCGCATGCCCATCTTGCGCTTACCCGTCTCGCGCACGACCGCGAAGCACTCAGCCAACAGCGCATCCAGATCCTCACCTGCGGCGGCCCGCGCGCGCAGTGTGTCCATCCGCTCGCGCAGTTCCGCGTCGCTGTCGTGCTCGAGCTCTGCCTCGAACGCTCCGATCAGCGTCACACGCTTCTGGTACTCCTTGAACTTCTTCGCCTCGCCAACGTTCAGGGCGCGATCGAGCACAGAGGGCATGCGCCAAGGATAGCTCCCGGCGCTCCGAGTTATGCCGCACTCGATCGCCGCGGCAACATCTTCAGCCGTCCGCCGCCTGGAGCTCCAGGTCAGCTGCTGCCGACAGCTCCAGGTCAGCTGCTGCCGGTCCGGTCGGCTGCCGCTCCCTCAACAGGGCGCGCGGCGCCGACCGGTGACGGGCGGGCTCAGGGCCTTAGAACGACGGAAGCGTCGCTCCTTGAGCCGCGCCGCGTGCGACACGTGCTGCGGCAGCATGCGCCTCGCGCCGATGGCGCAGTTTGTCGCGGTGGCGCTTGACCTGGCGCGCGAGCTCGTCGACGACCAGATTCAACGAGTGCAGCATCTCCGGCGAGGCGTCGTGGGCGCGCAGCGTCACACCCTTCAGGTACAGCGTGCACTCCGCCACCTGGCTGTTGGCCACGCGGGGATTGCGCTCCTTGAAGATCTCTACCTCGAGGCGAGCGAGGTCTGAGACCTGGCGCGCGACCTTAGTCAGACGACGCTCGACATGCGCACGGAGCTCGTCGGTGACCGGGACGTTTCGACCCTTGATGTCGATCTGCATCACACGCTCCTTCGGTCGGCCTTTTGTAATGGCGTGGTCACGATGCTACGCCTGATTGCGGCGGATGTAAATGGCACTAAACACAAAGCCAGTGGCACTCAGTAGGACAGCTGGAGACACTCCACCGCAAATGAGTAGATGTCGTCCGCAATCCATGATATGATGACAGTTGTCGTCAGTAGTATGGTCTCACTTTCCGGGAAGGGGCTCGCTTCGGCGGGCCTCTTCTTGTTCTAAGCGCATCACGCGAGAGCGTTACGCAGTTGTGCGTGCCGGACGATCCTGTCGAGGCAGGTATCTACCCCCTCTAGAGTGTCTGGTAACGAGTAGGTCAGACCCGAGTAGGCTCAGCCACGGCGGCGCAGACTCTCGAGGATCCCGCTGTGGCCGGCGATCGCGCCGATCAGAATCGACTCGGCGGCGATCTCGGTGCCGGGGAAGACGATGCTCTCGCGCAGCTGTGCATGGTCGCCTACGGTGGCGCCGTCGCCCAGCACCACGGGGCCCATCAGGCGGACACCCGCGCCGATGCTCACGTCGGTGCCGATCCACACCGGCCCTTCGACCTCAACGTCTGCGGGCAACTCCTGCCCGCCGGCCACGATCACGCCGGGGCTGATCTCCTGGCCCTCGATCTCGAGGTGCAGCTCGCCCTGCAGCGCATCGAATGTGCCTTGCCTGAGCTCGCCCAGCGAGCCGACGTCGTTCCAGTACTCCTGCACCTCGTGGATGTAGAAGGGCACATCGTTCTCCAGCAGCACTGGGAAGACATCCTGCGCCCAATCCACGAACGGACGGCTGGGGAAGTAGTCGAAGATCTTCGGGTCGAACATGTAGATGCCGCAGTTGCCCAGATCCGACAGCGCCTCCTCCGGCGGCGGCTTCTCCTGAAAGCCCGTGATGCGGCCCTCACGGTCGTGCAGCACCACGCCGTACTCACGCGTGTCGGGAACCTGCTTCACCGCCAGCGTGGCAACCCCGCCGGCCTGCTTGTGCCTGGCTGCGAATGCCTGCAGATCGATGTCCGTGAGCGCGTCGCCGGAGATCACCAGGAACGGCTCATCGCCAAAGAACTCCGCGCAGCCGCGCACGCCGCCGGCGGTGCCCAACAGCTCCTCCTCGAAGCGGTAGGAGAGTCGCTCGCCAAAGTACTCACGGATCGAGTCCGGGAAGTAGTGCAAGTTGGCGATCACCTGCTCGAACCCGTGCTTGTCGAGCAGGTCGACAATGTGCTCCATCACCGGCCGATCCAGCACCGGCACCATCGGCTTGGTGATCTCAAAAGTCAGCGGGCGCAGCCGGGTGCCAAGACCCGCGGCGAGGACCATTGCTCTCATACGCTCATCCTTTCAAGGTTCGCCCGGTGAAGGCACACGCACGCCAGGGGGTCGATGGGCAAGCGAGACAAGGACGCAGGAAGCGTGGCGTGCTTTGCACGCGAGCGACCGAGGACGCCGTATCGCGCCGCCCAGCGACCCCCTGGTCTAATAGCGGTAGTGGTCCGGCTTGTAGGGACCATCTACGGGCACACCGATGTAGGCGGCTTGCTCGTCGCTGAGGCGGGTGAGCTTCACGCCGAGCGCGTCCAAGTGCAGCCTCGCGACCTTCTCGTCGAGGTGCTTGGGCAGCACGTACACCTTCTTCTCGTACTCGTCGTTCTTTGTGAACAGCTCGATCTGCGCGATCGTCTGGTTGGAGAACGAGTTGCTCATCACAAAGCTCGGGTGCCCAGTGGCGTTGCCGAGGTTCAACAGGCGCCCCTCGGAGAGCATCAGGATCGCGTGACCGTCTGGAAATACCCACTTGTCGACCTGCGGCTTGATGTTCACCCGCTCGATCCCCGGAACCTTCGTCAGGCCCGCGATGTCGATCTCGTTGTCGAAGTGGCCGATGTTGCCCACGATCGCCTGGTGCTTCATGCGCGCCATGTCCTGCGCCTTGATGATGTCCTTGTTGCCGGTCGTCGTGACGAAGATGTCGGCGGTGTCGATCACATCCTCGAGCGTCTTGACCTCATAGCCCTGCATCGCCGCCTGCAGCGCACAGATCGGGTCGATCTCGGTGATGATCACGCGGGCGCCCTGGCCACGCAGCGATTCCGCGCAGCCCTTGCCGACGTCACCGAAGCCGCACACCACGGCAACCTTGCCGCCGATCATCACGTCGGTGGCGCGGTTGATGCCGTCGATCAGCGAGTGACGACAGCCGTACAGGTTGTCGAACTTGGACTTGGTGACCGAGTCGTTGACGTTGATCGCCGGAAACAGCAGCTCGCCGCTCTCGACCATCTCATACAGACGGTGCACACCGGTAGTGGTCTCCTCGGTGACGCCTTTGATGCCCTGCCCGATGCGGGTCCAGCGCTGGGGGTCCTCGCCGAGGGTGCGCGTCAGCGTGTTGAGGATCACCGCGTGCTCCTCTGATTCAGCGTTCGCCGGATCGGGGACCGCGCCGGCTGCCTCGTACTCAGTGCCCTTGTGCACCAGCAGCGTCGCATCGCCGCCGTCGTCGAGGATCATGTTCGGGCCGGCTGAGCCGTCCTCGCCTTCGGAGGGCCAGTTCAGTACCTGCTCGGTGCACCACCAGTACTCCTCAAGCGTCTCGCCCTTCCACGCATACACCGGCACGCCCCGCGGGTCCTCGGGCGTACCGTCAGGGCCGACCGCCACGGCTGCCGCCGCGTGATCCTGAGTGGAGAAGATGTTGCAACTGCACCAGCGAACCTCCGCGCCGAGCGCCGTCAGCGTCTCGATCAGCACGGCCGTCTGGATGGTCATGTGCAGCGAGCCGGTGATGCGTGCGCCCTTCAGCGGCTGGGCGTCTGCGTACTCCGCGCGAATCGACATCAGGCCGGGCATCTCGTGCTCGGCCAGCGTGATCTCCTTGCGTCCGAACTCTGCCAGCGAGAGATCGGCGACCTTGAAATCGGCAGTGATAGCTGTGGGTGTCATAGCGGACATGACGAATCCTCCTGTCCGGTCAGGTGAGCGCCCTTGCTACATGAGGAAGGCCGAGCGTGGCGGAATTCAGCCCGTCGCAGCGCTCCTCGGCCGCCTCGGACGGTATCACACAGCTGCGCACCCTCAGGCGACTAACGCTGGGCCAGCGCCGCCTTCAACTCGTCGATCAAATGCACTGGGCCGGGGTCCACGCCGCGCAGCGCAGCCAGGTAGATCGACACCAGATCGCCCAGCAACACGAGGGAGATCACGCGCTCGATCGCGGTCTGCCCGCGTGTCTCCAGCCGATAGCTCGCCGCCGCATTGCCCGCGATCAGGCGCTCGGTCAAGTCCATGCGCTCCTTCACTCGCGGGTGCGCGTCGGAGTCATCCAGGAACACCGCCGAGAAGCGTCCAATGCTCGCCGCGCCCTCCCAGCCGGAGATTTCATTGTGATCGAGCTCCGGCAGTTCGTTGGAGAAGCACGGCTGCTTTGCGTTCTCGTTGATCTGCGTCTTCCAGCGGTAGGCAATCGGCGAGGTCAGCCCGGCGCCGGCTACCACCGGGGTGGTCCCATTGAGACCGCGCGCGAGTTCCTTGGCGAGCGAGTCCTCCGGCGCATCCGGACCCCACTCCGCCACCAACTGCTCGATGTGCGAGGCGGCAACGTCGATCTCCGATGTCAGCCGCGGACCAGCACCGCACAACGCGGCGACCTCCAGTGCGGCGACAATCATGTAGGCGACCGCCGCGCGTGGCTGAAAGCCCCCCGGCAGCGGGATCACAGGCACACCGTCAGCGCGTGCCATCTCCGCGAGGCGGCCGCCAGTGGTGACTACCGTGCGCTTGGCCCCCAGCGCCCCAGCGGACTCGTAACAGGCGAGCGTCTCCTCCGTCTCGCCCGAGTAGCTGGCGCACAGCACCATCGTGTCGGGCGTCGTCCACGGCGGCAGCCCATACGCGCGCGTAACGAAGATCGGACGCGAAGCGTGATCGCCCATCGCCGCGCGTGCCAGCGCGCCGCCGATCGCCGAGCCGCCCATGCCGGCCACAACTAGGCCAGCGGTCGTGTCCCAGTCCTGCATGATCGCCGACTCCACCCGCCACAGCGCGTCACGCAGGTGCTCTGGAAGCGCCAGCACGTCGCCAAGCTGATTAGACGGATCGACCCGGGCAATAGCCGCTCGAGAGAGCTCCTCTGCCGTGGGTGCCGCGGTCGCACCGCCGTCGCTCATCTGCTGTTCGCCTCCTGTGGGACTGATTGGATTGGGGTCATCGACCGTTGCAATCTTGGTAGTTGGCGCCCTTCGCGAACCGGTATCACTAGAACTGGATCGCACCTTCAGGCAATTCGACACCAGGGAAGATACGCGCCCCGCAGGCGATCACGTTGTGCGCCCCTACCTTCACCCCGTCGCCGAGCACCGCTCCGCCGGTGATCTTGGTGCCCGCGCCGATCTGACAGCCGGCGCCCACGATGCAGTCACGTAGCTCGCAGTTCTCGCCAATTTGTGTCCCCTCGAGGACGACCGCGCGCTCGACGCTCGCGCCCGCGCCAACCACCACGTCCTGTGCGAGGACCACAAGACTGCCCACGCGCGCGCCGTGCCCAACGCTGACGCCGCGCTCGAGCAGCGCCGGTGGGATCGCTCGGCCGTGCACCGACGCCTCATCCTCAATCGCCAGCCAATCGCTCCCCAGCCGCTCGCGCACAGCGCTCTGCACGTTGCCCTCGAGAATGTCAAACGTTCCCTGCAAGTAGCGCTCCGGCGTGCCGATGTCCAGCCAATATCCGTCGGAGGCGAATCCATACAGGCCATTGCCGACGAGCTGCGGCCACACCTCGCGCTCGATCGACACGTTGCGATCAGGCGCAATCAGATCCAGGATCTCCCGCTCAAGGACGTACGCTCCAGCGCTTATGAGGTTGCTCTCGAGGTTCTCCGTACTCGGCTTCTCAAGGAACGCGCGCACCGAGTTGTCCTGTTCGAGCATCACCAGCCCATAGGCGCTTGGGTCCTCCACGGGGACCAATGCCAGCGTGCCCTTGGCGCCACTCGCCTCATGCTGGGCGATCTGGGCGGTCAAGTCGATGTCGGTGAGCACGTCGCCGTTGAGCATCAAGAAGCGCTCGTCGAGCATCGGCTCAGCAAGCTTCAACGCACCAGCTGTCCCGCGCGGGTCGGGCTCCTCGACGAAGCGCAGCCGGATGCCAAGCTCCGAGCCATCCCCCAGGACGTTGCGCACACCATCCGCAAGGAACCCGCACGACATGATTACGTCGTCAACGCCATGCCCGCGCAGCCACTCGAGCATGAACGCGATGAACGGGCGGTCCACCAGCCGCACGACCGGCTTGGGTACAGCAGAGGTGAGCGGCCGCAGTCGGGTCCCCTGCCCCCCGACGAGGATCACCGCCTGAATGCTCTCACCGCCGTCCGATTCCCTCGTAGATCAACTCAGCAGCACGAATGGCCTCGGGATCGAGAGCGTTGCGCCCGTCGACCACGACCGTGCCGCTCATCGCCGCGGCGACCTCGCTCCAATCGAGCTCGAGGAACTGGCGCCACTCGGTGACAAGCACCACCGCATCAGCCCCTGCGATGGCATCCATCGCTGAGCTGCAGTAGTTCAGCTGCGGCATCAGTGCCCGTGCCTCCTGCTCGGCAATCGGGTCATACGTGCTGACCACAGCGCCCTCTGCAAGCAGGCGCGCTGCGAGCACCAGTGAGGAGGCGCCGCGCATGTCGTCGGTCTCCGGCTTGAACGCGAGCCCCAGCATCGCCACGTGCTTGCCAGCGAGGTCGCCGATGTGACGCTGGAGCTTGGATACCACGCGCCGCTTCTGTAGCTCGTTAACCTCCGTGACGGCATTCAGCAGCTGGAAGTGGTAGCCGGAGTTGGCAGCCAGGAGCTTTAGCGCACTGACATCCTTAGTGAAACAGGAGCCGCCGTAACCAATCCCAGCCTGCAGGAACTTTGGTCCGATGCGGTCATCGAGGCCGACGCCGCGGGCGACCTCGATCACGTCAGCACCAGTCTCCTCGCAGACGTTCGCGATCTCGTTGATAAACGAGATCTTCGTCGCCAGGAAGGCGTTCGCGGCGAGCTTGATCATCTCGGCGCTGGCGATGTCCGTGCGGACCACCTGAGATGGGTCAGCCAGAGGGCTATACAGCTCGATCACGGCGTCGCCGGCCCAGTCGCCGGTGTCGCCAACAACCACGCGATCTGGGTTGCGGAAGTCCTTCAGCGCCGAGCCCTCCTTGAGAAACTCAGGACACGACACGTAGGCCATCCCGTCCTTGCCGCGCTCCCGGAACACGCGCTGGATGCTGGCGCCGGTGCCACACGGGACCGTCGACTTCATCACCAGCGCGTGCCTGCTGGACGGAGGCAGTGCGTCGACCACCGCATGTACTGCAGACAGGTCGGCATCTCCCGAATACGTAGGCGGCGTGCCCACAGCCACAAACAGCAGCCGCGCGTGTGCCATCGCCTCGGCCAAGTCCGTCCCGAAGTGCAGCCGCTCGCCGTACTTCGCGAGCACCTCCTCAAGGCCGGGCTCATAGATCGGGACCTCACCGCGACGAAGGCGCTCGATCTTCGCGGCGTCGATGTCCACGCACCACACGTCGCTGCCCAGCTCGGCGAAGCCGGCAGCCGTCACCAGCCCGACGTAGCCGGTGCCGATCACTCCGATGGGCTCTGGGTTGACACTCATGAAGCGGGGAAGGCTAGCTGTTGAGCCGAGTATGCGACGGCTGGCGTAGGGGCGGCTTAGCGCCCTACGGCAAGGAAAGCTTCATAGCGCTTCACGTCGCGCACGCCACGCGCCTGCTCCTCGCTACCTTCCGGCGCCTGCTCGGCCGCACGGCGCGCTTCGGAGAGCTTCGTCTCAATCGTCCCCCGATCGAGCTGATCGGGGGCGATCGCCTCCTCCACAAGCACCAGCGCCCTGTTCTCGGCGAACTGCAGATAGCCCTCCGCCTGGGCAAAACGCACGATCTCGTTCTCCGAGCGATATAGGCGCAGCTCCGTCGGCTCGAGCCGCGCCAGGATCGGCTCGTGGTTGGCCAGGATCGCGATCGAGCCGACCGTGGTGAAGGTGGAGAGCATCTCCACCTCCTCCGAGAACACCTCGCCCTCAGGCGTCAGCACTTCCGCTGGGAACTTGCTGTAGGCCATTATCTATTCCCCTCTATTGGTCGGTCGCCGCCTGCCGTTCGAGGACCAAGCAGATCAAGGACGCAGGAAGCGAAGTGTGCTTCGCACACGAGCGACCGAGGACGCAGAGATGCGCCGGTCATCGGACGGCAGCGACTACTTCGTCGATTGTGCCCTTTAGGAAGAAGGCGCTCTCGGGAACCTCATCGTGCTTGCCGTCGAGGATCTCCTCGAAGCCCCTGATCGTCTCAGCGATCGGCACGTATGCGCCCGGTGTGCCCGTGAACTGCTCGGCCACAAAGAACGGCTGCGAGAGGAAACGCTCGATGCGCCGCGCCCGCTGCACCGTGAGCTTGTCCTCGTCGGAGAGCTCGTCGATACCGAGAATCGCGATGATGTCCTGGAGCTCCTTGTAGCGCTGCAGGACCTCCTTGACCCGGTTGGCAACGCGGAAGTGGTCATCACCCAGGATGTCCGCCTTGAGGATCGTCGAGGTGGAGTCGAGCGGGTCGACGGCCGGGTAGATGCCTTTTTCGGAGATCGACCGCGACAGCGCCGTCGTTGCGTTGAGGTGCGCAAACACTGACGCCGGAGCGGGGTCGGTGTAGTCGTCAGCGGGCACGTAGATCGCCTGGATCGACGTCACCGAGCCGCGCTTGGTGGAGGTGATGCGCTCCTGTAGCTGGCCCATCTCAGTCTCCAGCGTCGGCTGATAACCCACCTGCGAGGGCATCCGCCCTAGCAGCGCCGAGACCTCAGAGCCAGCCTGCACGAACCGGAAGATGTTGTCGATGAACAGCAGCACGTCCTGGCCCTGGTCGCGGAAGTATTCCGCCATCGTCAGGCCCGAAAGCGCAACCCGCATGCGGGCTCCCGGGGGCTCGTTCATCTGCCCGAAGACGAGCATCGTCTTGTCGAGCACGCCCGACTCCTTCATCTCCAGCCACAGGTCGTTGCCCTCGCGCGAGCGCTCGCCCACGCCGCAAAACGCGGACAACCCACCGTGCTCCTTGGCGAGGTTGTGGATCAGCTCCTGAATCAGCACCGTCTTGCCGACGCCAGCGCCACCAAACAGCCCCACCTTGCCGCCCTTCGCATACGGGGCGAGCAAGTCGATGACCTTGATGCCCGTCTCGAACATCTCGGTGGTCGGAGTCAGGTCCTCCGCACGCGGAGCCTCCTGGTGGATGCCGCGGCGCTCGACGTCCGCCGGCATCGGCTCGCCCAGGTCGATCGGCTGTCCGAGCAGGTTGAAGATGCGCCCAAGCGTGGCCTCGCCCACGGGAACCGTGATCGGGGCACCCGTGTCGAGTACCTCCACACCCCGAGCCAGGCCGTCAGTGGTGTCCATCGCCACCGCTCGCACGCGGTCATCGCCAAGGTGCTGCTGGACCTCGCATACGAGCAGATCCTCCTCCGCTCCGGAGCTGATGCCGGGGGCCTCCTCCTTGTTCGCCGCAGGGCGAGCGATCGTGATCGCGTGGTTGATCTCCGGCAGGCGGTCGGGGAACACGGCCTCGATCACGACGCCCTGAATCTCCTCGATGCGCCCGACGTTGCGCGTGCTCGCGCCGTTCGCGGACGGTGAGTCGGTGACGGTGCTGGGTGGCATTAGCTCTTTGATCTCCTAGTCATCTGTTTCAAGTTGTATCGACGTCGAGTTCGTTCCGACGCCAGGGCCGGTCTGGGGTATCGATGGGCAAGCCAGACAAGGACGCAAGGAGCGTGGCGTGCTTCGCACGCGAGCGACTGAGGACGCAGTATGGCGCCGCTCAGCGATCACGCCAGGCCCTCTGCTCCTGCTACGACCTCCATGATCTCCTGCGTGATCTCAGCCTGGCGTGCGCGGTTCATCTGCAGCGTGTAGTCGGTGATGATTTCGCCCGCGTTCTCCGATGCGCTGCGCATCGCGGTCATCTGTGCCCCGAAGAACCCCGCGGCGGACTCCACCAGCGCCCGGTAGATCGAGATCTCGATGTAGTCCGGAACCAGGCGCCTGAGGATCGTCTCGGGGTCTGGCTCGTAGTCAACCGACGTGGACGTGCCGACTTTGGAGGCGTCCCCATCCGAGGAGCCACCGCCTTCGCCAAGCGCTTCGCCTGAAAGCGGCAGCAGCGTCTGGCGCGTGACCGTCTGGGTGAGCGGCGAGACGTATGAGTTGTAGAGCATCTCTACCCGGTCGACGCGATTGTCAAGATACGCTTGGATGAGATCGTCGGCGATCGTGCGTGCATCCGCGTAGGAGGGGCGGTCGGCGAAGCCCGTATAGCTGCCCTGGAGCTCGTAGCCGCGGAACGACACAGAGGAGACACCGCGGCGCCCAGTCGCATACCAGCTGCTTCGCAGGCCCTGCTCGGAAAGCTCTGAGGAGAGACGGACGCCCGCGCGGATGATCTGCGAGTTGAACCCACCCGCGAGACCACGATCGCCAGTCACCAGCAGCAGGCCCACATTCGACTCGGACTCGTGCGCGCGCAGCAGCGGCACCCGCCCAGCCTCTGCGCCGGCGGCCTGGGCCGCCTGGCGAGTCATTCGCCCAATTGCATCTGCGTAGGGACGGAGTGCCTCGATCCGCTGCTCGGCGCGCCGCAGGCGGGCTGCCGCGACCATCTCCATCGCGCGCGTGATCTTCTGGATGTTCTTGACCGAGGCGATCTTGTTCTTGACGTCGCGCTGAGAAGCCATGGGCGTTTACGGCAGCCGGCGCTATGCCGGCTGCGCCTCCTTCTCGCGCTCGTCCGCTGCAGGCGTGTCCAGGGACTTGCTGCTCGGCGGCGCATCGTCGTCGAGCGGCTGGCCCTCCTCGTCGAGGTCGTAGCCAAAGTCCTGGGCGAACGTGTCGAGGATCTCGCGCAGCTTGCCCTGGACGTCATCGGACCAGTCACCGCCGCTGATCTGCTCGCGCACCTCGCCGTGCTGGGCGTGCATGCGTTCGGTCGCCTCCAGCAGGAACGCGGGGACGCGCTCCACGTTCAGTCGGTCCAGGTAGCCGTTGGTGGCAGCGAAGATCTGGATCGTCTGATCCTCGACCGGCAGCGGCGCGCGCTCGTGCTGGTTGAGCGTCGCCACGAGGCGCTCACCGCGGGCCAGCGTGCGCTGCGTGTCGGCGTCGAGGTCCGAGCCGAACTGCGCGAACGCCTCGAGGTCGCGGTACTGGGAGAGCTCGAGCTTGATGCGACCGGCGACTTTCTTCATCGGGCCGATCTGCGCGTTTCCACCGACGCGTGAGACCGAGACGCCGACGTTGATCGCGGGGCGCACGCCGGAGTTGAACAGTTTCGACTCGAGGAAGATCTGCCCGTCGGTGATCGAGATCACGTTCGTGGGGATGTATGCGGAGACGTCGCCCGCCTGCGTCTCGATCACGGGCAGCGCGGTCAGCGATCCGCCACCGAGGTCGTCGTTGAGCTTGACCGCGCGCTCCAGCAGACGCGAGTGTAGGTAGAAGACATCGCCCGGGTATGCCTCGCGGCCGGGCGGGCGGCGCAGTAGCAGCGACATCTGCCGGTAGGCGTAGGCGTGCTTAGTGAGGTCGTCATACACGCACAGCGCGTGCTGCCCTTTGTAGAGGAAGTGCTCCCCCATCGCGCAGCCGGCGTAGGGGGCCATGAACTTGATCGGAGCCGCCTCGTCGGCGGGTGCAGCGACGATGATCGTGCGGTCCATCGCGCCGTACTCCTCGAGCGTCTGCGCGAGCGCCACGACCGTCGCCATGCGCTGGCCGATCGCTACGTAGACCGACACCACACCGGTGTCCTTGTTGTTGATGATCGCGTCGATCGCGATCGCCGTCTTGCCCGTCTGACGGTCGCCGATGATCAGCTCGCGCTGACCGCGGCCGATCGGGATCATCGCGTCGATCGCCTTCAGGCCTGTCTGCATCGGTTCCGT
>Ga0209624_10001632_pt1 | contig 17300 bp, 9 predicted proteins | sample JacPinW_OM2H0_O1_FD_188565 | JGI IMG/M metagenome (GOLD analysis project Ga0209624, IMG submission 188565) | Forest soil microbial communities from Algoma, Ontario, Canada - Jack Pine, Ontario site 1_JW_OM2H0_O1 (SPAdes) (version 2) | ecosystem: Environmental > Terrestrial > Soil > Boreal...
AATCCGCCCAAGGCGATCGAATGCGCGGTCGACAAGTATCTCGCTACTGCTCGCCTCGAGCGGGCCGGACTGACCGTTCCGCCCACCGTGGTTTGCGAACGAGCCGACGACGCGCTGGCCGCGTTCGAACGGCTGGGAGGCGACGTCGTGGTGAAGCCCCTCTTCGGCTCCGAGGGGCGCGGCATCGTCCGGGTGAGTGATCCGGAAATGGCCCTTCGCGCCTGCCGCACGCTGGAACGCCTGGGGGCCGTTCTCTATGTGCAGCAGTTCATCGAGAACGAGGGCTTCGACATTCGCGTGCTCGTGCTCGACGGCCGCGTGCTGGGAGCCATCCGCCGCCGCGCCAACGGCGACTTTCGCGCGAACGTCTCCTGCCGCGGCACCGCCGAGCCGCACGAAATCACCGAGCGCGAGGCCGCGTGCGCGATCGCCGCTACCCGAGCCACAGACGCGAGATTCGCGGGCGTCGATCTGCTTTACGGGCGCGACGGGACCTGTTATGTCATCGAAGTCAACGCGGTGCCCGGTTGGCAGGCGTTTGGCCGCGTCACCGGCATCGACGTCGCGGCCGAAGTGATCGCCCGACTCGAAGACCGCGGCTGACTGCACTCGTCGTGGTCCCAGTGCTGGCAGCGTTTTGGACCCAACCGCCAATTTGCTGGTTGAGTGTAGGAACGAATTGATGGACGTTGCGGAAGTGACCAACAGCCTGGCCCGACATCTGCCGGGCGTGCTTCGCTGGTGCGGTGCGCTGGCGAAGAGCTTGCGCGGGCACAACATCGCGCTGTCGGGCAAGCACAGCGGCAGCGCCAACACCGACGCGCTGACGCTCGCCGATCTCACGATCCAGGAGCTGATCGTCGCCGCCCTGCGGGATGCCGATCCCGTGCTGCGGACGTGCCGCATCGAAGCCGAGGAAGGAACCGGCGACCTCGCGCGTTTCGCCCGCGAGAGCGACCTCGTGCTTTCCATCGATCCGATCGACGGCACGAAACAATATCGCGACCGGACCGGCAACGGCTATGCCGTGATGCTGCATCTCCGCAATCGGCAGACCGTGCTCTATTCGCTCGTCTTCGTGCCCGAGTGCGGCCCAATTGGCACGTGGGTCGAAGTGCACGACGGCCGTATTCTCACCGGATCCGACGACTGCAGCCGCCCGGCCCGCTCAGTGCTCGATGCTCTCGCGCCGGTCGATCGCGGCCGTCTGCCCGAGTCGAAAAAAATCTACGTCATCGGCTTTCAGAGCCGCGATCCCGAGAGAGGCGGCGACCTGGCGTCGGTCGGCCTCGAAGGACACACGTCAGAGACGATGGACGGCAGCATCTACGAGCTGCTGGCCCGGGGCGAGTACGGCGGATCGCTGATTCACTCGCCCAACGTTTACGACTTCCCGGTCTCCCTGCAGATTGCCCGCGCGCTCGGCGGCGACGCGGTCTGGGTGCACAACCGCGAGAGCGTCCATTTCGGCCAGGCGTGGATCGACGAGCGCGCGAACATGATCCGGCTACCGGGAATCGTCGCCTGCAGTCCGTCGCGGGCGACGCTCGATAAACTCTGTGATCTGGCCCGCGACTGGAACCCGAACCGCTATCCGCCCGAAGGTTCGTAAGCCCGGCGAGCTACCGTTACGACCCGTTCCGTTCCAGCCGCTAGCCGTTGCGGCTGAAGATCATGATCGTGATGTCGTCGTTTTGGTCCCGCCCGTTGGCGTGTGTCCGCACGTCGGCCAACAGGGCCTTGCCGATCTCGGCGGCGTTTCCTTTGCTCGTGCGGAGGAAGTCGCGGACCCGCTTGTCGCCGTAGAGCTCGCCCTTGGGGTTCATCGCTTCGCTCACGCCGTCGGTGTAGAAGAGGATCGTTTCGCCGGGAGCGATGGGGCGCGACAAAACGTCGTACGGATAATCCTCGATCACGCCGACCGGCACGCCGACCGATTCCTCGTCGAATTCCTCGATCGTGCCGTCAGCCTTGCGGATCATCGGCGACATGTGGCCGGCGATCGCCAGCTGCACCTCGTGCGACCGCGTGTCGACGAGCGCCAGGATGTACGTCACGAACCGTCCCTCGACGGCGCTCGAACACATGTGGTTGTTGACTGCTTTGATCGCCTCGCCGACGTCGTCCACGTATTGGAGCGTGCTGCGGACGACACTCGAAATTCGCGACATCACGAGCGACGCGGGCACCCCCTTCCCCGCTACGTCGCCAAACGACAGGCAGACTTTGCCGTCCTCCAACAACATCGCGTCATAATAGTCGCCGCCGACGGCCAGGGCCGAATCGTACGAGGCATAGAACTCGTAGCCGGCGGCTTGCGGCAGCGTCTTGGGCAGGAGGGCCTGCTGGACGTTGCGAGCGATGGCCATCTCGCTGTCTTGCTTGAGCTTTTCCATGTGCGAGGTCAGCAGGCGGGCGTTCTCGTAAGAGAGGGCCGCTTGCCCGGCGACTGCCAACAGCAAGTCGAGATCGTCCTTGTTAAAGCGGGAAAGGACGTTCTGCGTGTCGAGGTTGATCACACCCATCGGCGTGCCGTCCAACGCCAACAGGGGCACGCACATCATCGAGCGGATGGTCAGGCTCGAGATCGAAGCGGCTGCCTCGAACCGCGAATCGCTGGTGGCGTCGGCCGAAAGAATGCCCGTTCGCTCCGAGAGGACTTTGTTCAGGATCGTGCGGCTGAGCTTCACGGTTTCATCGGCGTCGGCCTTGCGATGCTTCTGCGCAACCGGGACCATGTTTGCCGTCTCGGCGTCCTTGAGCAGCACGCAGCCCCGGTCGGCCTGCGGGAAGATGGTAAACAGCGTGTCGAGGATCCGCGGCACGATGGCCTGCATGTCGACGGTGCCCGCCAGGCTCCGCGCAATCTCGATCACCGCTCGCAGTTTCGTCTCCGGCTGGACTTGCAGCAGGCCAAAGCCGCTGGTGTTGTCGGCAGACTCCATGATCGTGGCGGTGACGTCGCCGATTTCGACACCGGTCGCGTCGTTGCCCGCCGCCAGACCCGGACGAGCCCCGGTCCCCGTTTCGAACCGCAGCAGGATCGGCCCGAGCTTGAGCCGGTCGTTGGCCTTTAGCTGCGTGCGCTCGTTGACCCGCTTGCCGTTGAGGAAGGTGCCGTTGCCGCTCCCCAGATCCTCGACGAAATAGTCATTGTTGTCGCGCGTGACCTGGGCGTGCCGCCGCGAGACCATGTTCGAGTCGAGCTGGATTTGGCACTCCGGCGCGCGGCCGAGGACGGTGACGTCGTCGGTGAGCCGGAAGCTAATCGCCTCGCCATCCTTCAGCAACATTAGAGTCGGCATGGCCGGGCCCCTGCGCACGTGGGAAGCTCGCGCGCCTTCGCGCAGATACGCCAGTCGATTCTAGGGCGGTGAAATGCGTGCCGCAACGGTCGGATTTCCGCAATTCGTCGGCGGGCACGGGCGAGCTTTCGCCGTTCCCCGCCCCTCCGAGACGCTCAGCCCGCGATACCAAAGATCCGCTCGACGTTGCCCCGCAGCACGAGCCGGCCCAGTTCGAGAGCGCGGGTTTCCGACCAGCCGCGGGCAATGACAAAGTCATTGGCCAGGACCGACGCCAGGATCCGCCGATACATACGGAACTTGGGGAGCGCAAACTCGAGCTTGTACATGTCGCTGTAATAGCCGATCTGCTTGGTTGCGGGGACGGCCTGCAGCCGGCTGCGGCAATCCAGCTCAATGTAGGCCGGAATGTTCGAGTACCACCAATGGCCGTTGGTCACCACATTGGGGAAGATCCAGCTGTGACTCACGAGTTCCTGGTTGTTCGTCTGGGCTAGCACGGAAACTGGAAACGTCACCTGCGGGAAGGCATTGAACAGCCGGCGATAAAGCACCAGCGAAGTCCGCTGGTCGAACAGGTCCTGCCCCTGGAAGACTCCGTCTTCGTAGACCCGGCGGTTGACGCCGATCATCAGGTCAAAGGGCAGGCGATGCTCGGCACACTGCTCGGCCAACGTCCAAAAAACGAATTGCGCCAGCGTGCGCGACTGGTCGGCACTCGGCTCGCGGCCCGCGCCGATCGCTTCCAAAATCGGGTCGACGGACGCAGCGGCGACGCTCTGTGGCTCGAAATCGGGCGGGAGCGAGATCGCGCACGCCCGAGCGCCGCGCTGGGTGAAGTGCTCGAACAGCCTGCCGACCGCCGATGTCAATCGCGACGCGGAAGTCGCTTCGATGCCCGTCGCCTTCGCCATCCGCTGCCGGACCGCCGGCTTGGCCAAATGGAACACGAGGTCGTCCGTCCGCAGACAGGGGACGTAGCGCGCCGTGTCGAAGCCGGCGAGCGGATCGTCAAAGTCGTTCGTGAGAAACACCCGCTCGAGCCGGCTCTTGGCGAGCACCTGGGTTTCCCAGTCGGGGGCGGACATTTTGGCGCTGGCCCGGTCATAGAGCGATTCCCAATTGGCTGTCGTCACACGGTCGTCCGCAAAGTCGAAAAACTCCCGGCACATCTCCAGGAGCCAGCTGTACTGGATCGTGTTTTCCAAGAGCGGCAGCCACTCGACCAGCCGTCGCGCTTTTTCCTTCGGGGCCAGTTCTGGTTCCTCGATCCGCGCGCGAGGCAGGCCGGCCGAGTGGGCCAGCTCCGTGTAGTAGTGATAGCCAAGGATGTCGGCGAGCGTTTTCGACGCGGCGGCGTGTGGATTGATGTGCGTGTGCGGATCGATCAAGACGATCGATTCCAGCTCGCCAAACAGACGCGCCTGCAGTTCCTGCGACATGGTGTTTCCGGAAGCTCGATGGGCTGCGTCTAGCGCTTAACCGCCGCGGCTTGGGTCGCGTCCTTGGGCAGTTGCGGCTGGCCGAACGTTGCCAGGCTTTTGCCCGTCGTGCCGTCCCAAAGGCGCAGCACGCCGTCTTCGCCGCCGGCCGCAATCAGGGATTCGTCCGCGGTCGCCGCCGCAGAATACAGGTAGTCGGTCGCGCCCGCCAGCGTGCGGTAATTCTCGCCGTCGACTGCCTGGTGCAGCCGCACGGTCTTGTCGCCGCTCGCGGACACAATGTTCGCACCGGCGCCGAGAAATTGCACCGACGTCACCTGCTTGCCGTGCGTGGCGATGCTCTTTTGTTGCTCGCCCGTCTCGAAATTCCAGACCTTGATCTGATTGTCGGCGCCGGCGCTTGCCAACAGAGAGCCGTCACCCTTCCAGCTGACCCCCAGCACCTGGTGCGTGTGTCCCTCGAACGACCGGGCTTGTTTTCCGGTTTGCGTCTCGAAGACTTTCACGAACTTGTCGGCCGCGCAGCTCGCCAGGTATTGCCCGTCGCGGGAGAAGTCGACGCCGAAGACGGTGTCGCTGTGAGCGTCTTTGAATTCGCGGTCGAGCGTGAGCGACGCGATCTTCCAGGTCTTCAGCTCGCCGTTGCGTGAAGGCTCGCCGCCGCCTGTCGCCAACAACTTGCCGTCGTGACTGAAGGCCAGGCATAGCACGCGGCCGATGAGCGCGGACGTGCCCACTTCGAGCGGGGCGTCGGCCTTCGGGCCGATGCGTCCCAAGAAGGTCCAACGCGGATTGGTCTCCCAGGCGACCAGCTGTTTGTCGACGCCGGCGGAGACGAGCGTCGAATCCTTGCCGAAGGCCACGCGTCCCACCGCCGCCGAATGGCCGGCGAGGCTGTCGAGCGGCCGGCCGCTGTGCGCGTCGCACAGCTCGATTTCCGGATCGTCGCCCGCCAGTGCCAGCACGTTGCCGTCGGCCGAAAACGCCAGCGAGCGGATCGGCTGCTGACGCTTGTCCCGGCTCGCCGTCGCGGCGGAGAGAGCCGCGTTCGCCGCGTCGCGCGCCGATTCGAGCTCTTTTTTGAGTGTCTGCAGTTCCTTGAGCTTTGTTTCGGCCGCGGCCAGCGTCTTCTTGGCCGACTCGTGCCCCAGCACGGCCGAGGCGGCCGCCTTGCTGGCACTGGCCTTGGGCATCTCGAGTGCCGCCAAGGCTTTCTGCGCTTGGTCGAGCTTGGATTTGAGCCCGGCGTCCTTCGGCTTGGCCTGCGAAAGCTTCTTCGCCTCGTCAACGGCGGCACGCGCCGCTTTTTCCTTGGGTGCAAACTCGGCGAGCGCCTTGTCGGCGGCGGTTTGCGCCTCGGCCGCCTTCTTGAGCGCCTCTTGATGCTCTTTCACTTCCTGGGTAGCCGTGGTGATTCGTGCGGCGACGGCCGCGACATGCTGACCGGCGACGGTTTGCTCGTCGGTGAGGGCAGTAACGCGGCGCTGTGCGGTCAGACTGCCTTTGATTTCGGCGATCGGTCCGCCGCCCGTCATCTTCCACAACCGGGCGACGCGGTTTGTGCCGGCCGAGGCGAGCACCTGCCCATCCGGCCGCACAGCCACCGCGGTCACCGGGCCCCCCTGATCAAACTTGGCGAGCTGCCGGGCCGTGGCGATTTGCCACACGCGCACGCTGCCGTCGGCGCTCCCGGAAACCAATTTGTCGCCGGTCGGCAGAACGAGAGCGAGCGCCGTGATGGACCGGTCGCTGGCCTTCCATTCGCGGAGCGGCCCTTTAGGCTTTTGCGACTTGGCCGTGGGCGCGGACGCCTTGGCCGCGAAATCGGACGACCAGATGCGGATCGCGCCGTCGGCGCCGCCGACTATCACCTGTGTCCCATCCCCGCTGATCGCAAGCGCCTGCAATGGCGATCCCGCAGTGACGACTCCTCGCAGCGCGCCATCGGCCACGTTCCAGCCCCGCCATGTGCGATCGAGCGATGCCGCGTAAAGCGTTTTGCCATCCGGCGCGAACTGCAGCGCAGAGATGACGTCCGCCGGCCCGGTCAGCGTCCGCACTTCGGCTCCGTTGGTTCGTCGCAAGGCAATCGAACGATCGGCCAGTGCGACCGCCACGAGACTGCCGTCGGGACTAACGGCCAGCGCCGTGGGCATGTCGGCCAGTGTCACCTTGTGCTTCGCGACATTGTGCGGCCGCTGCCAGAACTTGACGACGCGATAACCGGCGGCCGCCAGCAGCGTGCCGTCGGGGCTGAACGCCAACGCGTGGATCACATCGCGATCGGCCGCGCCGCCGGGATACATGAGGCGGCCTTCGAGCTGAATTCCTGACAACAGCGGATCGATCAAGCGATCGACCTCGCGCCCGGTCGGCACGTCGTAGACGACGACCTGATTGGCCCTGCCCGCTGCCACGAATCGGCCGCCGTTGGGCGAGAGGGCCACCGCCAGGATCGACTTCTCTCCCGGCGGGATCGGCTGGAATTGAATCGCGTCGCCGCCGCTTCCCGCGCCGCCGCGGGCCCCTTCAAGGATCCATTGCTTGATGATGCCCAACTGCGTCGGCGTGAGGGCGCTGGCTTCGACCTTGTTGGGCAGTGGCGGCATCGCCGGCTCTTTACCGCGCGAGGCGAACAGGAAAAGCGGGCTGCCGTCCGGATTCTTGGGCAAGACGGCCGGGCCGCGCTTGCCCCCTTTGCGAATCGCGTCGGCCGTTTCGACGCTGAGCTTGCTCTCAGCGATGCCCGCGTTGTGGCAGGCGAGACAATTGGACTCGAGAATCGGATAGACGTCCTTCTCGAAGTCGACGGGATGACCGAGGTGCACGGCTGCCGGAACGATGGCCGGCGACTTCGTGGTCGGCTCGCCGCCCAAAGTGACCGACACGCTGATCAACAGCAAAGCGGCGGCGGCCGTGGTCAGAGGGTTCGGCGAACAAGATCGCATCAAATGCCTCGCCAGGTTGCGGCGGCCGATTCCAGGACCGCCGATGAATTTGCAGCCGACCGCCGGTTAGGGGTTAACTTGGAGAGTGATCGGAGCATCGACCTCCGCCTGCCCCTCGAACTGGGCCGCGCCGCGTACGACCAGATTGGCCACCGGGCCGGGCTTCGCGGTTTTCTCGGCGGCGATTCTCAGCACAGCCTCGCTTTTTTGCGCGGGAATTGTCACTGCGCCGGCTTTGATGCCAGTCACGCCGGGCGGCAGCGGCAGCTCGAGAGTCACCGGACCTTTGAAGGCCCGCGTCCGCCGCACTTTCACTCTGACGTCGACTTGCTCGCCACGCTTCAATTTGCCTCCCTTGGCGACCGACGCGCTCACCTCGAAAGGGGCGGCCTTCACGGTCAACAAAATCGGCGTCGACGGGGGGAAGTCGGTCATGGCCTGGGGGGCCGCCGTCTGCTTGGCCTGGGCCAGCCGAGTGTCGGCAGCGCTTTTGGCGGCCGCAAGCTGCTGCGAACGGGCCTGCGCAGCTGCCGCTTCTGCATCCGCCTGCTTCTTTGCTTCGGTTGCCGACTTGAGCGAGGCTTCGGCATCGGTCAGGCGATGGTGCGCCGTTTCGCTCTCTGCAACGAGTTTGGTGAAGTCCGCCAACGACGGCTGTTTGTTTGAACCAGTCGGCGCGGCACCGGCCGGTCGCGCCTTCGCCGCGGCTTCGTCGGCCGACTTTTGAAGTTCGGCCGCGAGTTGCCGGGCGGCGGCAGCCCGGGCTTTCAGTTCAGGACGGGCCGACTCGGAAGCCGATTGGACGTTGGCCTCTGCCTCCCCGGCCGATTTGCGGGCGACGTCGGCGACGCGGGCCGTCGTTTCGGCCAGTGCGGTCGCCTGGTTCATCGCGGCCGACTTCGGCTTTGCTTTGTTCTCGGCAAGCGATTTATATCTGCGCTGTGCGTCGGCCAGCGTCCGTTCGAGTTCGGTCGCGCGGGTTTTGAGTGGCTTGATCGCTGCGGCGAGTTCGGCCAGCTTTTTCGTCGCCTGCTCTTTCAGCCCGCCGGCTGCCTTTGCCTGCGCCGTGGCGTCGACCGCCGCCTTTGCCGCGGCGGTCTGTTCACGTTCCGCACGTTCGAGCGCGAAGACGTTCCGCCGATAGGAGACGGGCGCCTGCAGGTTCCAATAGATGGCGTAGGTGCCAGGCCGTGTGCCGCGGGCCACCAGCATCCGCAACAGCTCCTCCGACTGCCCTTTGGGGAACGCCTTGTTTTGGATGTTCAAATTTCCAATCGGCAACCCGGCCAGTGCCATGGTGACGTCGCCGTCGAAACCGTTGCGTCGCACGAGCTTCAAGGGAAGCAGAATCTGCCGGCCTTGATTCACCTCGATTCGAGCAACATCCGTCGACAACTGGAACGGGGCCGTCTCTTTCATCACCGAGAGCGCCAGCGACTGACCGACGCGCGAGACGGCGGGCGCCATCAACTCGGCGTTCCACACGATCGTTCCGGGGATGGCGTCGCGGACCACGTCTCGCGGAGCCGCCGCATCGCGCTGTGCCTTCGCCTGCGCGAGCCGTCCGTCAGCTCTGGCTTGTAACTGCTTGAGCAGGTCGACCGACTTTGACGCTGAGGCAACGGCCGCAGCAGCATCCGCGACAGCTTTGCCAAATGTGGCGTTCTTGGGATCGGTCTCGGCGAGTTCTCGACTGAGCGTCAGGAGCTCGTTCGCCTTTTGGGCGGTCCGTTCGCCGAACGTGCGCGCGGCTTGCGCCTTCGCGGCAGCCTCCGCAGCCGTCGCGAGGTGTCTTTCTGCTGCGACCAGAGCCGACGCCCCCTTCGGATCGGGGACCTTGGCCGTGCCGAAGACATGAATCAGTGCCGTTGATTCGGGGGCGTCCTCGGCAGCCGTGAAAATCAACTCGCCCGACTTGGCATTCGCGGCCAGCGCGGTGCCCCGGCAGGTCACTCCCTTGGGCAGGTGGTCGGCCCGCACTTCGATCGGTTCGCGAAAACCGCCCCTGCGAATGACGAGCACCTGGACCTCGCGACTGTCTCCTTTCCGAAGACCCAGTGCCCAAGTCGACACGGCCGGCATCGTGCCCCGCTTGGGATACTCGGGCAGCACGACGAGCTGGAAATCAGGCTCCTCGGGCTGGATCGACAGTCGATAAACCAGCCGCGGATCGCCCCGGCTCTCGAAGGAGCGGTCGCGGAGCATGACGCGGTAAGTGCCGTCGGCCGGCGCGCGGAAGCGATAGCTCGGATCGTCGGTCCGCGTGTCGAAGACGGCCGGCGCGACGTTGGCGTTGTCGTCGTCGACGGCCGTCATCCGCGTCACGAACTCCAACCCCTTGGAATTGTGCTCGACTTGCTCGACGACCAGATACGGATCGGCCTGCGAACCGAGACGATCGGCAAAGACCTCGATCGTGAAGACCTGCCCTTCCTTAGCATGGAACTTGAAGTAATCGGTGTCGCCCGGCGCCTGGAACTGGCCGGCGAATTCGCCGGGGACTGAAATCTCCTGCGCCGTTTGCGGCGTGTCGTTGGGTTCGTGCTCGAGGACCGGAGCCGACCGCGTGAGCGAGATCAGCACGGGGTTCGATTCGCCCGTCGGCGTCTGCACGACGTAAGAAACGACGCCCAGCCCGGCGTCCCACGAGCGAAGCGTCGTGTGGGTGGGAGCCGGCGGAGCCGCTGCGGGCAACGTGATTTCGACCACAGCCTTTTCGAGCGGATGGCCGTCGACTCTCACGTCGGACGGTTTGCCCCCCGGTAAATTGCGGCCGTACAGCGTGTACTTCGCGGTCGAGCCGGCCACGCCCGCGGGCGGCATGATGAAATCGATGTAGGGCAGCGAACCGGCCGATAACCGGTAGCCATATTCGGCACCGCCGCGATAGAGAAAGTCGTAGACCTTGAGAAAGTAGGTCGCGTCGGCGGGCAGCACGGCGTCGACGAGCGGATCGCGCTCGAGTTCCTGCCGCGCGTAGCCGAGCCGGTGTCCGGCCTCGTCGGTCAGTTCGAGGACTGGCTGCAGTCGCGAGTCGATGTCGGCCGCGCGGCAAAAGGCGGTGAAGCGCTGCCCCTTTTTGCCGACGAAGCGGTACACATCAATATCGGTCTCGGCGCCGATCGTGCCATTGACGATCGCGCCTGAAGGAAGTTCGTTGGCCCGATCGAAGCCGTTATTCGGTTCGACCTCGCGGGCCTCGGGTTGCGATCCGACGATAAAGATTCGCGGATTGGAAAGTCCGAACAGACCGCCGGCGTACACCTCGTACACGCCGCTCGGCACGTTCGGTCCGATCGTCACGACAAACGTGTTGTCGACTGGTTCCTGGTGTCCCCCGGCGTCCCGCGTCTTCTGGACGGCCGTGATGCCCGGATGATTGAAGACGAGCCGATTGGCCTCGTCGAGGTCGGCCGACTGGGTCAGTTGCAGGTCAAAGGTCGTGCCCGCTTTACCGCCGCAGGGAAAGATCGCGTAGAGCCGCGCCTGAGGCAGCTGAGCCTGCACGGTCGCGGTTGCCCCGACGACCCAAGCCAGCGCGAAGGCCGCGGACCAGGCCGAGCGAAAGGAACAACGGTGCTGAGGGCGGGACAAAACCATGCGGGAAACCGGTCAACCGATGCGACAGACCGCGAGGCGGCCAGCCGAACGCTGGGGCAGGACAATTGGGCGGGTCTACTTATCCTACCCGCGCCGGGCGCCGTCGTGGTAGGGCGACCAGGGTACGGAAGCCGGAAAGAGGGAAAAGTTGCCCCCCCAGCGGGTGCCGGCCAACTAGCGAACTAGTGGTTGAACAAGAACTCTTTGGTGTTGATCAGCGCCCACACGATGTCTTCGTAGGCGGCTTTCGTGTCCTTCGAGTGCTTGCCCAAATGGGCTTCCGCGATGTGCAGCTCGTCGTCGTTCGGTTCGCGGGAATAAACCCAGCGATAGAGCTCGCGGACGCGGATGTCGATCGGCCGCTTATCGCTGGCCAGAAGCGCGGCGCGGCCGGAGGGGCTGGCGATCTTCTCCTGGACTTCACTGCTGTTGAGCAGATGCAGGCTCTGCGCGAGGTTGGCGTCTTGCGAACGTTCACATTCGCAGGCCGTGTCCCCCTGCGGCTGTCCGAAGACCTTGAGGAAGTAGGGACCGACGCCGGGGTCGGGAAGCTGCAGTGCGTGCGTGCCAGCCGGCATTCCCGTGTACGGCTGCGAGGTGGCCGTCACCCGGTGGAAGGCGTCGTACAACACCTCGGCACCGAGCCGACGCGGATAGAAGCGGGAGAAATTCTGCCGATCCTTGCTGTTGAAGTCGTTGGGAACGGCACTCAACTGGTAGGTGCTCGAACGGCAGATTGTGCGAACGAGCTCCTTGAGATCGAAGCCGGTCTTGATGAAATTGTCGGCCAGCGCGTCGAGCAATTCCGGATTGGAGGGCGGATTGGTTTCCCGCATGTCGTCTTCGGGCTCGACGATGCCCCGACTAAAGAAATGCTTCCAGTAGCGGTTGGCCAGCGAGCGGGCGAAGAACGGATTTTTCGGGTTGGACATCCAGTCGGCCAGCTGCACGCGCGGGTCGCGGTCGGCAGCGATCGAGAGCGGCTGCCCGCCCAACGCCGTCGGGCGCAGCGACTTGCCCGTCCGCGGATTCGTGACTTCGGCAACGCCCTCGTTGTGAAACAGCCGCCGATCCCGGAAGCGCCGATTGGCAACGCCGTCCGGCAGCGGTTTGCGTCCCAGGCGACTGAAGAAAGCCGAGAAGCCGTAGTAGTCGTCCTGGCTCCATTTCTCGAACGGATGATGGTGGCAGCGGGCGCACTGAATCCGCAGTCCGAGGAACAGTTGGGCCGTGTCTTCGACCTGCTCGTTGATCTCGTCGACCTCGCGATACCAGACTGTCTGCGGCGACAGGCGGGGATCGCCGGCAGCGGTCAAGAGTTGGCGGACGAAGTGATCGAAAGGCTTGTTGTCGTAGAGGCTGCTCCAGATCCATTCATAGAACTCGTAGGTCCCCTCGGTGTCGGAGGGCGCCCGCTTCTTGTTGCGCAGAATCAGGTTCCACTTGTTCGCAAAGTTGTCGGCGTAGGCCGGGCTATCCAGCAGCCGATCGATGAGCTTGTCGCGTTTCGCAGGATCTCGGTTGGCCAGAAACGCCGTGACTTCTTTTTCAGTCGGCGTGGTGCCGGCGATGTCGATCGACACCCGCCGCAGGAAGGTCGCGTCGTCGCACAGGGCCGACGGCGGAATGCCCAGCACCTTCAGCTTGCCGAAGACGGCCTTGTCGACCAGGTTCCGCTCGGGGGGCAGCGAGGCGACGGACGCTCCGAGGGGAATCGTCGAGCGAAACGTGGCGACCTGCCCTTGATACCGGGCCATGATGGCGACCTGGCCGGCCAGATCGAGCGTCTTCACCAGTCCGGTCGAGGTGACTTCGGCCATCTCGGTGTCGTTGGGCTCGAACAGGGACATCCGCGTGACGTCTTCGGTGGCGCCGTCGCTGTAATGGGCGACGACGGTGATCTGCTGCTGGGAACCCCGCTCCATCACGCGGCCGGCGGGCTGGCATTCGATTTTGACGACCGTTGCGTCGGTGTCGTTGCCGTAGGGCGTGCCCTGCTCGATCCAGCGATAAAGCATGCGGTATTCGTAACTGCCCACGTCCATTCGCTTGCCGCCCCCGTGTGGGTAGCGGCCGCTGGGCTTCAGGAGCAGCAGGCTTTCACCGGGCGACGTGGGAAACAAGCGGCGACCGCGGCTCTCTTTGACGAGGAACTCGTAGTCGTCCTCCGGATAGAAACCGAGCAGCGAGAGCTTGAAACCGTTTTGTCCGCTCGCCTTGCCGTGACAGCCGCCGCTGTTGCAGCCGAGCTTGGTGAAGATCGGTACGATCTGATTCTTGAAATTGATCGGCAGCGGATGGGCAAACCGGTCGACCTTCACGGGGAATTCGGCCGACGTGTGACCCGGGCCCGACACGCGAATGTGGGCCTCGCCATCGCGGAGCGGAATGACCAGACCCTTGGCGTCGATGTCAACGATGCCGGTCGGATCGGCAGAATACCGCACGGCCCGCGTCAGGTCGCGCGACTGACCGGTCGAGTAAACGCCGGTGACGCACAGTTGCTGCCGGGCGTCACCGCCGCGGAGCAAAATCGGATTGCCGCCCGTCGTTTGCTCGACGTTCAGCGATTTCAAATCACCCGGATCGCCCTGCCCTTTCGTTGTGTTTGCGGCGACAGCTGTGCGCGCTCCGGCTCCGAGGCATGCGGCTGCAACCAGGGCGAGCAAGAACGGGGTGGAGGCACGACGCGTCATGCATTCCCTCTCGTGGAGCGATCGGTCTCGGATTTTTCGACGAGCGGTGAAGCGCGGGTTGGCAGGTCGAGGCTGGTGTTTCTATTCGGCGGCAGCTGCCGCCCAACACGGGCTGGCTTACAGGCAGGAAGTCACAGGGCAGTCAAAAAGGCGGCAGGCAAAAGGCGGCTTATAATGCTGGCTGATTGGGGTTACGCCGACGCTACGGCTCTCCCAAACGCAGCAATCTGAGCATATCAACGATTATCGATCCGTGCAACAAGCCGGCATTGGCAGGCCTTCTCTGGACGGCACAATCGGACGAGTCTGTCACGGGTTTTCGCTCTGTTGGCCGATTTCCCTGCGGCGACAGGCCAATTCCGGCCGCGCACTCGTTCCGTCTCGCGGCTCACTCGCCGCAATTCACACCCAGCCGTTCGAGTTGGGGCTTAAGGGTGGCCGCGTCGCGAAAGACCTCGGCTTGCAGGCCGAACGAGCGACCGCGGAGCACGTACTCCTCGATATCGTCGGTGTAGAAGCACTCTGCCGGCGAACATTGGATTGTCTCGAGAGCGGCCCGGAAGATGGCCTCCTCGGGCTTGGCCGCGCCGACGCGATAGGAGAGAACGCAATCGTCGAAGCGGTGCAAGAGATCGAAGTGAGCCAACACCCATTCGTAGTGCGTCACGCACGTGTTGGAGAGCAGGACGAGCCGGTAGCCGTCCCGCTTCCAGCGATCCAAGAGCGGAACCATCGGCTCGTTGACCGTAAAGATGTCGGCCCCCGCGACCCGCAGGGCTCCGGCATCAATGGCCCGGCCGAGTTCCTTTTCCAACGTTTGCCGAAAGCCGTCCTCGGAGACTTCGCCCCGCTCGAAGCGCCGCTGGAGCTGCTCGTTGAACAAAATCCGCTCCAAGTCGGCCAGGGGTGCGCGGCAGGCTTCAGCCATCTGCACGCACATCCGCGCGTGAGAAAAGTGGAGCAGGACGTTCCCCAAGTCGATTAATAGAGTCCGCACGGGTGATGGAGTTCGCACGGGCATTCCGAAACCTCGATTGACGGTGACGTTCCGGCTTCCTAGAGTGCATTCGCTCGTAAAGTGACGTAGCATAACGACTTGCTGGCGCAATGCAGCAGCCGCATGCGACGCCGGCCCGCCCCGCTCGACGTCCAGTGTAGTAGGCCGCGCGGTTCCGACCGGACCGTGGCGGAGCGTCGTGCTGACGGCCGCCTGCACGTGTCGCGTCGGCGATTCTCGTTGATCGCGGTCGTTTGGTCCAAGCGGCCCACCGGCGGACCTTCGCCGAACTAGACACATTCCAGCCGGTTCCACTCCGGCATGACAGCCACGGAGACCGTCGATGAGTTACGGCGGGAAGGCAAAGGCCGAAGCGGGAACGGCCCGCGGCCGCGATTGGCCCTGCCTGCGCCAGTTCGGCATCTTTATGGAAAATCGCGTCGGCACGCTGAACGACCTGCTGCGGCACGTCGAACGCCACGACCTCCGCGTGATGGCGCTAACGGTCGTCGATTCGATCGACTTCTCGATTGCCCGCGTGATCCTCAGCAACTACGAACGCGCGCACGAACTCTTCAAGCTTTCCGACTTCAAGGTGTTCGAGACGGACCTGATCGGCGTCGAACTGAGCACCGATCCGCAGCCGTATATGCAAATCTGCACGACGCTGCTCCAGGCGGAACTCAACATCCACTACACGTATCCCCTGCTCTATCGTGGCAAGGGGCGCGGCGCCATCGCCCTGCATGTCGACGACGTCGAGACGGGGCTGAAGATCCTCTCCGACAAGGGGCATCGGATCATCACCGAGAACGATCTGCTCGAATACGACGAGAATTATTGAATCCGTCTTAATATCGGCTCCGACTTGAAGCGGTTTCGGACGCTGCTGAAGTGGACTTTGTTCGCCGTGGTGCTGGCCTATGTCTGCCGCCACGGATACTCACTTTGGCAAAAGAGCGACGACCGCACCCCGCTCACGCCTGCGGGCAGCGCGTGGTTGCTGTTGTCGGCCGTCTTGTATGTCGTCTCCTGGCTGCCCTCCGTTTGGTTTTGGCGTGCGCTGATGCGGGCCTTTGGCGGTCGGCCCGACTTTGCTGCCTCCGCCCGCGCCTACTACTGCGGCGCTCTGGGGAAATACATTCCCGGCAAGGCGATGGTGCTGGTCTTGCGCGGCTCGCTGATGAATGGTCGCGGCAGCGCGGGACGAACGGCCGCCATCACGGCCGCCTACGAAACGCTGACGATGATGGGGACCGGTCTGCTCGTCGGCCTGGTCTTGGCCCCTTTGCCCGAAGGGGTGCCGGGGCGCGATCAACGCTGGTTGGTGCCGGTGGTCGTGTTGGCCGTGCTCTCCGGACTCCCTGTCATTGCGCGGCTCTTGTCTTGGGCCGTCGTGAAGATGTCGCCGCCCGATCTGGTTGAGTTGGACGACGCAGCCCCGCGCGACCGGGACGCTGTCGCGTCGCGCGGCCGGCTCGTCATTCCGACGTGGCTCGTGGGGGCCGGCTGCGCCGCGTTCCTCATTAGTTGGGCCATCCAGGGCCTTAGCCTGGGAGTCACGCTGCAGGCGGTCGACCAGCCGCTCCACTGGGCCGAGTGGCCGGTCTGGTCGGGCGCGATGGCGCTCTCGACTTCTCTGGGATTCGCAATGCTGTTCGCGCCGGCCGGACTGGGCGTGCGGGAGGGAATCCTGCTCGGCATCCTCACTCAGGCCGGCGTCGACTCGCACGCGGCCATCGCCGCCACCGTGCTGTCGCGGTTAGTGTCGTTCGGTTCGGATCTTCTGGTCGCAGGCCTGCTCTATCCGACATTTCGCCGGCGAATGGTTCAGCCCGGCCCCCCGCTCGCGAAGTAAGATGAAAAGATGCTGTCCATTATCGTTCCCGTCCTGAACGAAGCCGAAAGCCTGGAGCCGCTCCATCGCGAGATCGGCGAGGCGGCCCGCGGTCTCGGCGAGCCGATCGAAATCGTTTTCGTCGACGACGGGTCGACCGACGCTTCGTGGAACGTGATCCAATCGCTGGCCGAGCGAGACGCTTCGGTCTCGGGCATTCGCTTTCGTCGCAACTTCGGCAAGGCGGCCGCGCTGACGGCCGGCATGCGGACGGCGCGGGGCGACTTGATCCTGACCATCGACGCCGACCTGCAAGACGATCCGGCAGAAATCCCGCGGATGCTGGGCAAGCTGGGTGAAGGTTACGACGTCGTCAACGGTTGGAAGGAGCGACGGCTCGACCCGTGGCACAAGGTCTATCCGAGCCGGGTCTTCAACTGGATCGTGAGTGGCCTGACGGGCCTCAAGCTGCACG
>Ga0209624_10001634_pt1 | contig 17295 bp, 13 predicted proteins | sample JacPinW_OM2H0_O1_FD_188565 | JGI IMG/M metagenome (GOLD analysis project Ga0209624, IMG submission 188565) | Forest soil microbial communities from Algoma, Ontario, Canada - Jack Pine, Ontario site 1_JW_OM2H0_O1 (SPAdes) (version 2) | ecosystem: Environmental > Terrestrial > Soil > Boreal...
CGATGCATCTGGCGGCGGCGTTGCAGGTTCCGGTGGTGGCGATCTTTGGACCCACGGACCCGGCGCGTAACGGGCCTTATGGGACGCGCAGCATTGTGCTGCGCAGTGCGGAGAGCGTTACTTCGCATGCGCGGCGGGCAGCGCCCGACGAGGGGTTGTTGGCAATTGGGAGTGATGAGGTGATTGCGGCGGCACGCGAGTTGAGTCGTGTTTGATGAGCGTGCCGGCGGGGGTTGGGTGCCGTCCCTGACGGGACTCGGTTCCATCCGGCTTCGCTTTCCCCGCACCACTTACGTGCGGGGCTAATGAATGGCGTCGCTTCGCGACTCGAGTGCGCAGGGGCGCGGCTAGAAGCCGCGCCTTTCAAAACGAGCGGAATGATCGCATGGGTGAGTGGTCACAAATCGCGCGCCGCATTCGGGTGCCCTTGGGTTTCGTCTTTGCCGTGCTTTATTTCTGGCTGGCGCGGCCGACTTGGCGCTCCATGGCGCTGGGAGCGATTGTGGTGGTTCCGGGACTTCTGATTCGGGCGCTGGCCTCGGGACATGTGAGCAAGAATGAGTCGCTCGCCACTTCCGGTCCTTATGCTTACACGCGCAATCCGCTGTATTTGGGATCGCTGCTGATGGGGGTGGGATTCGCCGTGGCGGCGCGCAACTGGTGGGTGGGCGTGGCGCTTGTGGTGATGTTCTTTGCGATTTATGTGCCGGTGATTCGCGATGAGGAAGCATTTCTGCGGCGGACGTTTCCTGAGTTCGAGGAATATGCGCGGCGGGTGCCGAGGATGTTGCCAGGGCTTGCTCGCGGGCCGAGTGCGGCAAGTGAACCCTCCGCGGGTTTTTCTTTGGATTTGTACTTGAAGCATCGCGAGTACAACGCGCTGCTGGGATCACTCGCGATGATGGCCGCGCTGGCGGGGATGATGTTGTTTCGAGGTTAGCGGACTGCCAGCTTCCGGGAAGAGTCTCAGATGAGGCCTTTGCGGACTTTCATCAGGAAATCTTCAGCATCAGCCCGTGTCTTTTCCATGAAGCTTTGATCGCGGCCGTGCTCAATCTCGATCTCATGGAGCACAAGCTCCACGGCGACTTTCGGTTTGTATCCTCGTTTGATGAGCATGCGGGCGCGTTCGGCTACGGGTGTGTCAGCAGCCGGTCTGGTTGGTTCCTTCGTGGTGGAAGCGCCGGCATGAACCTCGCACTTGTGCTCGCGGAACTTCGCGGCTGCGAGGCGGTCGTAGGCGGCCATGGCCTCATCTCCGCTAAGCAGCGTAGGAACTGGGAATGTCCATCCGCAATTCGAGCAAGCCCAGCCGCTTGCTTCGCCCTGAACTCGGACCAACGACCGCTCCATATCTACGACCTCAAAGCATTGCCGGGATAAACACTGCCATGATATCGCGTGGCGTCATCGGCAGGCAGTCGATTGTGCGCGCCCGGCACGCAATCTGGTCCTAGATTACTATGGTCGGATTTTCTTGGGATCTGTATCCGAAGCACAACGCGCTGCCGCGAGCAGTGGGGATGTTGGCGTTGATCGTGAAGATGGAACTGTCTTAGCGATGCGCGCGCGCGGAGCCATGCACGGGAAGATCACGTCGGTGTTTCTCAATGTTCTGCTCTCGCTGCCGAGCTTCGAGCCGCCGTACGGCGAAGTAGAGAAGCATAATAACGGTGCCATAGACGGATCCACCGACGACCCACAACGCCCACTTCCAGACCGCCTTCTGCCCGTCGGTAAGAACTGAGAGAGCGAGCGCGCCGAGTAGAAATAGGACCACGACGAACGCAGCGGTGGTCACCAGAAGCAAACGATCCCACCGCGCTGGCCGCTTCCCAGCCCGGATGCCTGCCCACCCAAGTAGCCACGAGAGGGGATGGCGATGGAACTCCAACACAGCGGCAGCGAACTCCCACTCAAGTGCGGCGTCCGGCCGTGTCGGAAGATCGTGTCGATGTGCGTCCCTTGCCAGCTTGCAGAGTCGCTCGAATCGAAAGTCCCGAAGAACGGGTTCCGGCCAATAGCCCTCGTAAGCCGTATTGCACCCCCAGGTTGCGGTTGGGTTTGTCGGCTCGGTGGGCAGATGATTTAAGAAATACTTCTCATCCTCATCGAGCGGTTCAGCTGAGTGCTCTGCCTCTAGGGTGATCCGTTCGACCACGAACGTAAGGGCGACATCCAAATCGGCATTCGGCACTTGCATTCAGTTTGGCCTCAGGTGACGCTACTTCTCCGCCACCAATTCTCTAGCCCGGCTGAGTTCGGGCCGAGTGGAATTTGATCCGTCGCAGACTTTCAGCAACAGCGCATAGTATTCGGCGGCGTCGTTGTTTTTGCCGGCGGCTTCGGCGGCGCGGGCTGCGCCATAGAGGCCGTCGAAGCGGTTGGGATGGAGCTTCAGGTCGGTCTGATATTCGGCGAGGGCCTGTTGCGGACGCTTAGCTTCGAGAAGCATGTCCGCAATCATCTCGCGGGCCGGAATGCCTTCCGGCTCTTCGCCGAGCGAATCTTCTTTGTCGGCGATCGCACGCATCGCTTCTACTGCGTCGTCATCTTTACCTTCAGCGAAGGCCATCCAGGCCTGAGCTTCTTTGCGATCGTCTTCGACTGCGCTAGCAAACTCTGATTTCTCGGCGGCCAGCTTTTTGTGAATGCTATCGATAGCGGCAAGATCTTTGCGGGCGTCGTCGGGCTTGCGGAGATGTGCTGAGCCGATGGCCCGCGCCCAGTAAATCGTCGAATCTTCCGCTGTGCCCGCGACCTCGGCTGGGGGCAGCGCCGCCGCACTCGCCCAGTCGTGCATCTCGATGGGATAGAGAGCGCTAAGGTGCGCCAGGGTGGCTGCATGCGGATCGTATCCCTTGCCGTACATGTCGTCGTGCTTGTTGGGCATGGCGCGGATTTCTTCGATCAGGGCTTTGGCGTCGGCGTCACGTCCGCTTTGCATGTAGGCGTAGAAGAGAAAATCCATGGCATGGAACTGGTGGCCTTCGCCGCCCATGCCCATGGCGGCGGTCTTGCGCGTGGCCGCGATGGAAGCGAGGTTGGAGTTGATGTCATCCTGCCAGAGGCCGACGCGGGCAAAGATGTGCGACGGCATGTGCAGGGCGTGCGGGGAGGCGGGGGCAATCTGTGCGTAACGGCGAGCGGCGGGCAAGCCGAGCTGCGCGAGTTGCGGCTTGTCGTAACTGTGGATCAGATAGTGGGCGACGCCGGGATGGTCGGGCTCGGTGGCGAATAGTTTTTCCAGGATCGCGGCGGCTTGCTTGCGGTTGGCGAAGGTTGCATCGTCATGCGGCTCGGAGGCGAGCAGGGATAGCGCATAGAAGACTGCGGCTTCGTGATCGTCAGGGTAGGTCTCGTAGACCTTCTTCATCGAATCGGAATAGGCTTTGGCGCGGGCAGCGTGGTCCAGTTTCTTCGAGTCGCTGTAGAAGGCTGCTATGGCAGCAATGTAGGCCTTTTCGCGCGGTGTGATGGGGCCGTCGGTGGTTTTTGCCTGGTGGACTTCGTCCAAGCCGTGCTGGATGACCTTCTTGTCCGGCTCGTTCCACAGTTGGTGCCACAGGCTCATGGCTACACCCCAGTGCGCCATGGCGCAGTTCGGAGCATCGACGGAAATCCGCATGAATTCCTTTTCCGCCTCTTCATACCAGAAGGAGTGCAGCAGAGCTACGCCTCGTTCAAATGCCTTCTGGACCTTCGGGTCGCATGACACGGGGAAAGTGACTGCGCCTAGCTGCGCGGCGGTCAGGTCCTCGTGATGGTGGCCCTGGTCGTCCTCGGTTACAGGGGTATCAGCGAAGGCGGCGAGCGTGAAAAGGGAAGAAAAGAATACGAGGAATGCGATACGTTTCATGAGAACCTCGCTCAGGAGCGAGTCTAGTGGAGCGGGAAGCGCAGGGTCAAACGCGAGCGGGGGCGTGCGTGCGCGAGAGGTGTGACGTCGCCTTGGCATTACCCCGGGTCCAGCTCACGAATCCAAATATTTCGAAAGCGCACAGTGGCCCCGGAGTCACGGGCCATCGGAGCTATACAACTCTGCTATGGTTGCCCGGTCGGCCGCGCCGACTTTGCGCAGCATGCGGTGCACGTGGTTCTTTACAGTCTGTTCCGAAAGATTGAGGCGAGACGCGACCTCCTTGTTGGAGAGGCCGTCCCGAATCAGTTGCACCAGTTGCTGCTGTCGGGGGCTGAGATCCAGGCTTCTTCGGACGCTCAGTGTGGGCAGGCTGATCTGGGGGTGGGCGGCAAAGCGGAACAGCGCCACCGACAGCGACGGAGGGCAAACCGCTTCGCCTGCGGCTACGTCTCGAATCGCTTGCCATACTTCGGCGGCGGATGCATCTGTGAGAACGTATCCCAATACGCCTTCCTGCACCAAACGCAAGAACACTCCTTCTTCGGCTTCCATGCCGACCATCACCACACCAATCTCTGGGCGGGACGCGTGCAGGCGGCGGACCACTCGGTCTTGAGACAAGGCTTTCGAAACGGAGTCGAGGACCACGATGTCCGGCGCGGCGGAAAGAATCTGCGGCAGAACTTCAGGAGAGTACGATCCGCTGCCGACGATGAGGATGTCGTCCTTCTTTGACAACAGCCGGACAAGCGCCTCCCGAAGCAAGCGGTTTTCAGCGAGCAGGAAGACGGGGATAGGACTTATGAGAGGGCTACTTCGTAATACGGCCATGATACTGCCTCCCAGGTGCCCGTCGCCATCTGTGGCAACCAGCTTAGGGATTCCCTTCTTGAACACCCGCTTTACGAAGCCAGGGTGTCCCACTTGCCCCCTCAGACAAGTACCGCACAGGCAGCAATTGTTTCACATGGTCCGCGACGACTGCGGCGAAATAATCGAGGCCGTCAAATCAGGTTTTCCGCAAACAACGTGGTCTGTTCTCGGAGGTTAAATAGCTTCCCAACCCGGAGGAACGAGTCAGGTTCATCTACCTTGCAAAAGAGACTTGATTACACGAGAGAGCTTAGTAGCGGCCGAAACTTCGTTGCATTCCGTCTGGTCCCGAACTACTTTATTCGGTCTCACCGACGCTTCTTGGGGCTCTGGCAGTCGAGTGTAGCCGCGTGGCAAGGCGGGGTCAATGCAAAAGTGCGGATGCGCAAGAGCTGAAACAGCGGAGGAAGGTCTGGATGAAATCCTTATGAAAGATTTATTCCGTGATTCCAGTCCACTTCTGATACACTTCGCGGCGATCGGAGCTGGGACGCGCTACGGGGGGGCCACGTGGTGCGCTCGATCCATCTGGCAGAGAGGAGCCGGACGTGGAATCGACGCAGACAGACCACTTCGCCCAGTCCGCAGGAGCCAGTCATGGATCTGCGCCCTGGGCCAGAGAAGCGTCGCATTGTTGAAATAAAACTCGCTGACTTAGACCCCATCCGGCGAGCTCTCCACGAAAACGAAGACTGGTATCAGGATCTGGTCGAGCATAGCCAGGATCTGCTGTGCATTCACGATCTGAAGGGCCGGTTGCTGTCGATGAACCCCGCCCCGGCACGAGTCCTCGGATACAGCGTCGACGAACTCCTGCAAATTCCTATGCGGGAGATTGTCGCCCCGGCATTTCGATCCGAGTTTGACACCTACCTGAAGCAAATCGAGCGTGCTGGAGAGGCGCATGGCTTGATGGCCGTGTTGACGCGGTCCGGAGAGCAGCGCATTTGGGAATACCACAACACCTTGCGAACCGAAGGCGTGGCCGTGCCGATTGTGCGGGGCCTAGCGCACGACATAACCGAGCAAAGGCGCACGGAGAAACGGCTGCGTGAGGCCAGCGAGAGTCTGCTGGACAAGGTGCACGAAAGTGAGCGCACGATCCGGGAGCTGAAGCTGTTCCGAACGTTGGTGGACCATAGCAACGATTCCATAAAAGTTATCGATCCGGAGACGCTTCGTTTTCTCGACGTCAATGAGAAAGCCTGCACGGAGCTCGGCTACAGCCGCGAGGAACTGCTGTCTCTGGGAGTTTTCGATATTGATCCTGCGGTTACCGATTCTTCGGCTGCAAAGGTTAGAGACGAGTTGCGGAAATCGGGATTCATCGTGATGGAGACGCTCCACCGGCGAAAGGACGGGTCCACCTTCCCGGTGGAAGTCAGTATGAGATGGGTCCAGCTTGAGCGGGATTACATTGTTTCCATCGCCCGCGACCTCAGCGAGCGCAAGCAGACGGAGGCACGGCTTCAGGTCAGCGAGAACCGTTATCGCGCCGTGCATGACAGTTCCCCGGTTGGCATCTGCTGGGTGGAAACTCAAACCGGCCGGTTCCTGCGAGTCAATCCGAGATACTGCGAGATCGCGGGGCGGACGGAACAGGATCTGTTGGGTCGCAATTTCCAGAGCATCACGCACTCCGACGACCTGGTGGAGAACTGCGAGAAGCTGCGGCAACTCGCCGATGGCAAGGTGCGGCACTACGAAATGGAGAAGAGGTATGTTCGTCGGGATGGATCGGTGCGGTGGGTCGACGCGGCCGTGGTGGCGATGGGGAACGAGGGTAACCGCCCGGTTTGGCACATGGCTATCGTTCAGGACATCACGGAGCGCAGGCTTGCTGAGGAAGCCCTCCGAACCAGTGAGCGGCGCCAGTACAAGATCGCAAAGCAACTGGAGGCAGAACGCGCCCGCCTGATCGAGGCTCAAGCGGTGGCAAAAGTAGGTAGTTGGGAAGCCGAGTTGTCAAGCCTTGAGATTACTTGGTCCGAGCAGACACACCGAATTTTTGAGACTGATCCTTCCCGCTTTCACCCCAAGCGTCAGGACTTTGTGGAGTTTATCCATCCAGAGGATCGCGAGAAAGTGGATGCAGCCTTTCAGGCTTCGCTCGACAAGGGTGCAGCCTCCAACGTCGAATATCGGATTGTCATGGCAGACGGCCGCCTCAAAGTCTTGGAGGAGCAATGGAGGGTTTTTCACGATGAACAAGGACGGCCAATTCGCCTGACGGGTACCTGCCGCGACGTCACCGACCAAAGGCGCTGGGAGGAAGCGTTGCGGCGGAGCGAGGAGAATTACCGCAATTTTGTTTCGCAAAGTTCAGAGGCCATTTACCGGGACGATCTGGACGCTCCTGTCCCCATCGACCTTGCTGAAGACGAACTGATCCATCGCATCCTCCACGACACGTTCATTGTGGAATGCAACGACACCATGGCCGCGATGTACGGTTTCGGTTCCGCGGAAGAGCTACGGGGTCTGCGGATGAGCCAACGGGTGCTGCCGGAGGATCCGCGCAACATCGAGCTTGCCCGGGAGTTCATCCGTTCGGGCTTTCGGTTGCTGGAACGGGAGTCGCATGAGGTCGACAGGTACGGCAGTCCCAAGGTCTTCCTGAATAGCATGATCGGCACTGTGGAGAGTGGAAAGCTGGTGCAAGTCTGGGGCATCCAGCGGGACATCACGGAAAAAGTGAAGCTGGAGGAATCTCGCCGCAAGGCGGAGGAAGCCCTGCGCGAAAACGTAGCCCAACTGCGAGAGGTCACCGAAGAACTTCGGCTGGCCAAGGAGAAGCTTTCGGAAGAGAAGCTTTATCTGGAACAGGCCATCGACACAGAGTTGGGGTTCGGGGAGATTATTGGACGCAGCAGCGCCTTGAAAGAGGTGATGCAGAAGGTGGCCAAAGTGGCTCCCAGCGACGCTACGGTGCTGCTGCTGGGCGAGACGGGCACTGGCAAGGAGTTGGTGGCACGCGCCATTCACCGCATGAGCCACCGCGAGGGCAATAGTTTTATCAAGCTGAACTGTGCTGCCATTCCCTCAGGCCTGCTGGAGAGCGAGTTGTTTGGCCACGAGAAGGGAGCGTTCACGGGCGCGGTTGCCCGAAAACTTGGCCGCCTGGAACTGGCTGACCGAGGCACGCTTTTTCTGGACGAAGTGGGGGAGATTCCGCTGAGCTTGCAGCCTAAACTGCTGCGGGTGCTGCAGGACCTGGAGTTTGAAAGGCTCGGGGGCACGCAGACTCTGAAGGTGAACTTCCGGCTGCTGGCGGCGACCAACCGGGACCTGCTGCGAAGTGTGAAAGCGCGCGAGTTTCGCAGCGACTTGTATTACCGCCTGAATGTGTTTCCCATTCTCATACCGCCTTTGCGTGAGCGCCGCGAGGACATCCGGCCGCTCATCGAGCACTTCGTCCGGAAGTTTGCCATACAAATGAAAAAATCCATCACCAGCATTCCTTCGAAGACCATGGAAATGCTGGTACGGTGGGAGTGGCCGGGCAATATTCGCGAACTGGAGAACTTCGTGGAGCGTTCGGTCATTCTGACTCCGGGTTCGGTTCTACAGTCGCCGCTCTCGGAATTGCAGGCGGGGGTTGAACAGGGCAGTAGCAGCAGCGCGACTCTCCGCGACAAGGAGCGCGAACGCATTCTTCGCGTCCTCCGGGATTGCCGGGGTAAGCTGGGCGGACCGGACGGAGCAGCAGCACGCCTCGGCCTGAAGCGCACTACGCTGCAGTCCAAGCTCGACCAACTCGGGATCAAGCCCGGATCGTTTCGGTCGTGAGTCCGAGTTGGTGGTGCCAAACGCGAGAAAGCCCCTCGCTTGCGCGAGAGGCTCTCTCTGGGGGAGGGACTCGGGCGAGGCGCCCTTGTGGTCCCTAGCTTGTTACAATTTCTGACTACTTCGGTTGCTGTTGCGGGTCTGCGGTAGCCATCGGCGCGGGAGAATTGCTGGAGAGCTGTTCCAGATCATTCTTCAGCAGGCTGATTTCCACGCGTCCGCCGCTGATGTGCTTGGTTTTAGCATCCGCGTCGTCAGTCGCGACCGGGGCATTGCCCATGCCTACGAGGTAGATGCGGTAGACCGGAATCTCATGGTTCAGCACCATGTAGCGGACGACCGACTCGGCCATCTTCTGCGAGTTCTGGATTGCGATCTGGCCTTTGCCGGAAGAGAAACCCTGCACTTCGATGATGTAGCCGCGTTGTCCCTTGACCGTGTTCGCCATCTCGTCGAGAGCGTCCTTGGCGTTCTTGCTCAGCATGGTCTGGCCGGGCTTGAAGCGGATTTCGGTCTGGTTTGAGGCCTTGTACTGGTCGATGTTGCCAACCACGGTTTCGACTGTCTGGATGCGGGTAGTGGCCTGCTGCGCAGTCGTCTGTGCCATGGTGGCTTTGTTACCGGCATCGACGGCGTGCTGATCGGCTGCGTCAGCCTTGTCCGAAGCCAGCTTGATACCAGCCTGGGCGCGCGAGTCGGTGTCTTTAATCGCCTTGCCGTTAGCTGCAGTCAGATCATCGAGCTCGTTCACGCGGTCGCGGATGGGGTCGGTCTGCCGCTTGACGTAAGTCTTGCGGGCGAACGGGTTCACACGTCCCCAGAAACCCTCGCGGGCAGGCGCCTGCAGAGGCTGCTTGCCGGTGGCGGTGTCAGTGGACTGAGTGGTGGTGGTCTGGCTGGTTTGAGCTTGGCTGGTTTGATCCTGGGTAGACGAAGTTTGCGCAAAGGCCGGAAACGCGAGCACTGCGGCCAGGGGCAAAGTAGCTAGAATGCGAGTGTTCATAAGAGACTTCCTCCAAGTTGGGAGCGTTTAGGGGCTTCGCTCCGCCACGCCGAAACGGGCGTGTTTCGTGATTTTTGATTGCGTCCCTTAAAGCCGTAGCGACGATCGCCCTGCCGGCCCGCGCCGACGCAACGCGAGTCTTAAGACTTCAAACTTCAGGCTCCATCAACCCTGCCTGGCGCCTGCCTTTGTAATATCAGTTTGGATGCCAAACCCGGCTCAAGAGCTGCGACGCTAAATGCTTGATATCTAAAGACATTGTGCCCGCGGTCCGGGCGGAAGGACAGTTCCAGCGTTTCCGGGAGGGTAATTTTGGCAAACCTGATATAAAAACTTCGTGAATTTGACGAAGTCCGGGAGGACAACTTTGGGATCGATCAGCTTGGGAAATGCCTGTCGGTCGGTAAGAGAGGGACGCACACGAGGCGGCCGGGGGCGAGTTGTTGTGCTAGCGGCGGTCACGATGATGTGGATTATGGCGGGTCTGGCTTTCGCTGAATCTGCCGCTCGGGAAGAATCGTCGCCGGCGTTGGCGTCCTCCCGCATTCCCGCGGATCACGTGCAGCAGTATTCGGATCGAGCCCTCGCGTGGATGCAGGAGTACTTGCGCATCGACACTACCAACCCTCCGGGGCATGAGATGCAAGCGGTTGCTTTCTACAAAAAGATTCTCGATGAAGAAGGCATTGAGAATCGTGCGTTCGAATATACGCCTGGGCGTGGCGATCTGTGGGCTCGCCTGCCGCATACCACTGCGGATGCCAAGCGACCGATCATCTTGCTGAACCATATGGACGTTGTTACCAGCGACGCGTCGCACTGGAAAGTTCCTCCCTTCAGCGGCGAGATCAGGGACGGGTGGCTCTGGGGACGCGGGGCGCAGGACATGAAAGACGAGGGACTGGCGCAACTGGTGGTGATGGTGATGTTGAAGCGCGAGAAGGTTTCGCTCGATCGCGATGTGATCTTCCTGGCCGTGGCCGACGAAGAAGCGGACGGCACGGGGACTGACTGGTTCATCGCGCACCAGCGGGACTTGCTTGGGAATGCAGAGTTTCTAATCAACGAAGGTGGAGAGAACTTGCTGGAAGGCGGCAAGGTGAAGTACGTCGGCGTGGATGTGGGGGAGAAGACTACGTTCTGGTTGCATGTGGTGGCGCACGGGCGTCCGGGGCATGCTTCGCGGCCGATCCCGGACTCGGCGCCGAATCGGCTGGTGAGGGCGCTGGATCGCATTCTGGCTTACCGCACGTCGCTAAGAGTGTTGCCGGTGGTGGAGGAATTCCTGCAAGACATGGCTCCTTACGAGCCGCCGGCGGAGGCGCGGGAGTATCGCAACATTCGCAAAGCCATCGAGGACCCGAAATTTCAGCAGGATGTGGAGAAAGACGAGTCGCTGAACTTTCTGCTGCGCGACACGATTTCGCTGACCATGATTGGTGGGTCGGAACAGACGAACGTGATTCCGCCGGAGGCTTGGGCGAACCTGGATGTGCGGATTCTGCCGGGAGGAGATCCTAAGGCGCTGCTGGACGAGATCCGGAGGGTTGTGGATGATCCGAATGTTAGCGTCGAGCCGCTGAATGCGGAGTTTCGCCAGGCTAATTACTCGCCTACGAATACAGCGCTGTACGACGCGATTCGAAAAGTCTCTGGAAGTTATTTCCCAGGAACTCCCGTGGTGCCGCACATCACCAGCGGCTATACCGAGAATCAGCGCTACCGGCCGCTGGGGATCAATGCGTACGGTTTCACTCCTTATACCGCGACCGAAGAAGAGGGCAACACTGAGCATGGGAATGATGAACGGATTCGGGTGGAGGAAGTGCGGCGGGGGCCGAGGACTTTGTTTGATGTGGTGGCGGCAGTGGCGGCGAAGTGAGGCGCGTGGAACATTGAAGAAAGGCAGCAACGTAATGAATGAACTGTTCCGAGAAGACATGGCGAAACGTCCGAGACTGTTTCATCTCAACGGGCATATACCGTGTGTGGAATTGGACGCTTGGCTAAGCAAGCGAAATCTCACAGTGCCAGACGATTTGAGGGAGGTGTGGTGTGAAACGGGGAGGAGGCGACGTGGATCAGACGGAGACAATCCTCGGACCATACGGGAATCGCGAGTTAGCGGATGACGTTGATAGCGTGAACGAATTCCATTGGCGGAAGGGGATGCCCGCTGATTGGCTAATCTTCCACACCGGCCTCGGCGGTCTTACGGTCGTGAAAATGTCAACGGGCGAATACGCAAACGTTCAGCACGATTCTTTCGAAGTAGAGGAGACATTCAACTCCTTTGCTGACTGGTATGAGAAGTCAATTCGACCCGCATTTCCGTCCTGAATCTCGGAGTAAGCACACTTCGCTCTGATGACGGTATAACAGTCATCAGCCCTCACTGCAGTGCTTCTCGTATTGTTCGATGATGAAATGATCGGTCATGCCGGCGATGTAGTCGCAGACCACGCGGGGCAGGGATTCCTGCGCGGCTTTCTCCTGGTAATAATAGGGCAGGGCTGAGGGATTCTTCATCCAAAAAGAAAAAAGTTCGCCTACGATGCGTTCGGCGTCGTCTTTTTCTCCGGCTAGTGACGCGCTGTAGTAGAGGTTCTCGTAGAGGAAGTCTTTGATCTGCTTGCGTTCGGCTTCTACTTCGGGGCTGAATGCGGCCAGGCGTTCTTTGTGCCGGCGCACGTCGTCCAGAGTTTTGACTGCGGCCTGTTCGAGCCGTGCCTGAGTGTTGGTGATTAAATTTCCGGCCAGACGATTCAACACTCCTTTGAGGGCTTCGTTGAATTTCAGTTTGTCGGGGGCATTGGGATATGTCTGATCGGCCTCGCGGAAGAAACGCTCGAAGACGCGCACGCCGGTGCGCATTTGCTCGAGGGTCAGCAGATGGGCTTCGTATCCGTCGTCGAGGTCGGCAGTGTTGTAGCCGATTTCGTCGGTTAAGTCGATGAGCTGGGCTTCTAGTGGAGGGTGCTGGTCGAGCAGATACTCGGCCAGTTCCGGATGTTTTGCTGCGTCGTAATCACGCGAGTGCTTGATGATGCCTTCGCGCACTTCAAACGTCAGATTCAGGCCGCGAAAGGCGGCGTAGCGCTGCTCGAAATCTTCGACGATGCGCAGTGCGTGCAGGTTGTGGTCGAAGAATAGGCCGTGGGCGCACATGGCGGCATCGAGCGCCTTCTCGCCGGCGTGGCCGAATGGAGGATGGCCGAGGTCATGAACCAGAGCCAGCGCTTCCGCTAGATCGACGTTGAGCGCGAGCGCACCCGCGACAGTGCGCGTGATCTGCGCTACTTCGATGGTGTGGGTCAGGCGGTTGCGGAAATGGTCGGAGTAGCGGCGGGTGAAAACCTGAGTCTTATCCTCGAGGCGGCGGAACGCACGGGCGTGGATGACGCGGTCGCGGTCGCGCTGGAAGTCGTTGCGGTACGGATGCGGCGGTTCAGGGAAGCGGCGTCCGCGGGATTGTTCCACATGGACCGCGTAGCCAGCCAGCATTCTCGAAGTTTAGCAGGGAAAAGTACCCAGTACCTAGTACCGAGTTGCAAGCAAATCGGCACTTGCTACTGGTTGCACTGCTTATTTCTGTACTGCATCCGCTGCCGGCGCTGGAGGAGCCGTCAGTGCCTTCATGCGTGCGACAACCGTGTTCATCGCTTGATCGAAGTTCTTGTCACGATTGCCCAGCAGGATTGCTCCCCGCACATACTCAGTAAAGTTCCACAGCGTGACGTGCGTCTTGGGATCGATGACCACCAAGCGAAGCTGTCCGAGAACAGGGAGCCTGAGTCCTGTATCGGAGAGGACCCAACTGATCTCGAGGACCAGATCGGCGTCGGCGGGGGAAGATACGAGATCATATCGGCCCCAACTCTTCATTGCCGCGTAGAACTCGTTGTAAGGCCGGTCGGGGCCTCCATTGAAAACAGTCTCGTCGATGACGGTCTCGAGACTCGCGCCGCCAGCGTTGGAAATGAACACTTTTTGAGCGGCAACGATCTGGGCAGGTACGGGACCAGGAGCTGGTCCTTTTGACTGTTGCGCGCTCAACGTCTGGACCAGTCCTACGATCGCGATGGTTAAAAAGAAGGCCAGTGGTTTGGCGGTCCTCAAGATGGGCCCTCCTGAAGTTCCCCGTATCTAGCATCCAGTACTGAATGAGTGGGCACAGGTGCCTGATACGGTTCTTGCTCGGTGCTGGGTACCAGGTACTAACTTACTGCTTGCCCGAATCTTCTCTCGCGAGGCGGACCTTGGCGGCGTCGAGTTTTTTCTGCGTGGCCGCGAACAGATCGCCGTCCAGCTCCGGACCGACGGTCTTGTTCCACTCTTCGACAGCGCGCTCCCAGTGAGCGGCGGCTAGCTTCAGGCGGCCGGTCTTCTGGTAGAGATCGCCGAGATGATCCTGCACGGTTGGGTCGGAACCCATGCGCAGCGACGCCTTGGTTAGGTTCTCTTCGGCTAGGTCGTACTTGCCGAGTTTGAAATAGGCCCAGCCCAGGGAATCCAGGTAAGCGCCGTTGGTGGGCTCGAGGCTCACGGCCAGCTTGATGTAGTTGAGGGACTCTTCGAGGCGGACGTCGCGATCGGCATTCATGTAGCCGAGATAGTTGAGGGCCGCGGCGCTCTGCGGCGTGATGGCGAGAACTTTCTTGAACTCAGCTTCGGCATCGTCGTATTTCTTTTCGTGCTCGTAGGTGTCGCCGCGTAGGAAATAGACGTACTCTTTGTCGTCAGCCTTGGTGGAAAGCTGCTCGGCTTTGTTGAGAGCCTCCTCGGCGTCGCTCCAGCGCTTCAAGCGCGTATACATGATGGCCAGCCGGAGGTAGACGTCGCGGTCTTCGGGGGTACCTTTGAGCAGCGAGCGCACGTCGGCGAGAGGCTTTTCCGGATCGCCGTTGTCGGCGAGTTGGGAATCGAGGACCATACGCAGTTCGCGATCGTTGGGCAGCTTTTGCACGGCTTCTTTGGCTGCGGCCGTGGCCTGCGGCCACTGCTTAGCTCCGCGGTAGGTATCGATAATGTTCTGATAACCGGTGCGCGCATTGTCGTCGCCGAGCGTGAGCATCTTGCGGAAGGTTTCAACCGCGGCCGGATAATTTTCCTGGTCGCGGTAGACCATGCCGAGACGCTCCATGAAGATGCCGCGATTGTTGCGGTCCGACTGAGAGTAGCTGCTCTCGGGCTTCTCGGTTTTCTTGAGCAGATCCTGCAAAACTTTCTCAGCTTCGTCGTAGCGCGCCTGGGCCTGGTAAACCACCGCGACGTTGTAGGGAACTTCGAGCGCGTCGGGGACCATGGCCTCGGCCTTCTTCAGGCTTTCGAGCGCCTCGTCGTACTTGCCCTGGCGGCGGTAGATCTCAGAAATGCGGAGGTAGGTCTGAGCGTCCTCGGGATTGGCATCGGCGATCACTTTGTACTGATCGAGGGCGGCGTCAATCTGGCCATCGTTCAAGAGGTTTTCGGCCAGTCCACGGATGGCGTCGAGATTGTCGCGATCCAACTGGATGGCGTGTTTGTAGGCGTCGATCGCGCTCTTGAAGTCCTTGCGCTGTTCGTAGGTGGCGCCCAGTGCGGCATAGAGCTTGGCGGAGCGCCCGGTATCGGGCACAGAACTAAGCACCTGCAGGGCACGAGTGGTGTCCCCTTCGTCGCTGTAGAGGAGGGAGAGCGTGGTGACGGCTTCCTCAGAATCGGGATCGAGCTGGACCGCTGTCTTGAGTTCGGTTTCCGCTTTTTGCAAATCGTTGTTCAGGCGGTAGAGGCGCCCGAGCAGAAGGTGGTCGTCCACACTGTTGGGCTCGATCTTGACAATCTGTTCGTATTGCTCGATGGCCAGCTTGAGTACGTTGTCGGAGCCGTTGCCGCCACCGGGCAGGTCCCCGAGCGACCGCAAATAAATCCGCCCCAGCAGCTTGTGAGCTTCCAGGTTGTTGGGATCGCGCTTGAGGATGTCCTGCGCCTGCAGCACGGCATCGCGGATGCGTCCAGTCTTGACGTAGAGTTCAGCGAGGCCGGAGGTGAGGAATTCAGAAGACGGATCGGCCTCGATGGCGAGACGGTACTCTTCCATGGCTTTGTTGGCCAGTTCACTGCGTCCGTAGACGGTGACCTGCTCCTCGTACATGTGCGCGACCGTGTAGTGGTAGTAGGCGGCGGCGCGATCCACTTTGCGCGGCGATGCGGTCGCCGCCGTTTTTGCAGGGGCGGCCTTGGAGTCCGCTGACTTGGCATCGGCTGGCTTGGAATCCGCTGGCGTCGATGGACTGGTCTGCGCGGCCGCAGCCGCGGCGAGGACTGAGAACATTAAGATAGCGAAAGAAATTCTATTCATGCTTGACCTGAAGACGCTGGACTCGATTCTATCGGAATTGTCTTGTTAGAGCTGATTCTTTTAGAGCTCGGCGCACTTCCCGAAATCATACCCATTGGATGCAAAAGCGGCGGGGTAGTGTGCCTTAATTCTAACCCGGCACCGGGAAGATTTGGGAAAAACAGTGCGTCGCGCGCGGCTGCGGCGCAAGCGGAAGTACAGGGACCGAGGGGACTTGCAAGTGTGGATTGTCAAGTTCGGTAAAGCGATTGAAGCACAAAGACATAGGTCTTATACTGCTCTTCCTTACGAAATGGCAAGCTCAGCCCGGTGTTACGAAATGAAACGATTCCTGTTTGTACTGTGCGTCCTGTTCATCTCCGCTTCTTGCGTGTCGGCTCAAAAGTTCGTATTCGACAATGTCAAGATCCGCCGGCACCGCAGTGAGGAGAAACGGGTGTTGGTGGATAAGGTGGGCACGCTCACTTTCGATGACTCGGCGCGGCTGCTGAGGTTCAAGAGCGACGTCGGCGACCACATCGAGGTCGGGTACGATGGCGTTCCAAAAGTCGTGTTCGACGCCGCGAGTCACATGCGCGGTGGCACCCTAGCGCTGATTGTCCAGGCCGCCCCCATCGCAGGACCGATGGTGGGCACCGCGATTGCCGGCGCGCACGTTAACGATTACTGGTTCTATCTTGAGTACAGGGATCACGAGCAGAACGAGTCTGCGCTCCTCGTGGTGCCCAAGAGTTCTTCGGAGCAAGTCATCGATAAGGCGACCAGCGTCTTCGGGTCCCGCGTCACGGTGACAAATTTTCCAGAAAAGGGTGCCGCAATCAAGAAAGACGACCTCAAGGCGGCGAAGTCCAAGCAAGTGCTGCGGATCGACAAGCAGAATCATCCGCTGCCCGAAATTAAGGCGGATCAGGCGACCGTGATGGTAGTTTGTCCGCCGTTGGCTGCCCGATACGCGGGTCGAGGAAATCAGTTTAAGCTGCACGCCAACGATGAGGTCGTCGCTGTAAACCGGGAGGGGACATATAGCTTCGCCTATCTGAGTCCCGGAAAGTACCGGCTCGCCTCGCAAGCGGAGGACGCGAACGGCTTTGAGATGGAACTCGAAGCTGGGCACGAATACTTCTTCCTGCAGAACATCTTCCAGGGTGTTTTCAAAGGCGAGACCGGTTTATCGCGAAACAGCCGAGAAGTTGTGATGTACCTGGCGGATGGCGCGTATCTTTCCGACTGGAAACCAAAAGAGAAATAGCTGACTACGTTCGGGGCTCTCTAGTGACGGAAGTGGCGTACGCCGGTGAAGAGCATGGCAAGTCCCAAGCGATCGGCAGCGGCGATGACTTCGGGATCGCGCTGCGAACCTCCGGGTTGAATGATGGCGGTTGCGCCGGCCTTGGCGATTTCCTCGACGCCGTCGGGGAAAGGAAAGAATGC
>Ga0209624_10001635_pt1 | contig 17294 bp, 15 predicted proteins | sample JacPinW_OM2H0_O1_FD_188565 | JGI IMG/M metagenome (GOLD analysis project Ga0209624, IMG submission 188565) | Forest soil microbial communities from Algoma, Ontario, Canada - Jack Pine, Ontario site 1_JW_OM2H0_O1 (SPAdes) (version 2) | ecosystem: Environmental > Terrestrial > Soil > Boreal...
CGCCGGATTGATCCGATCAGCCGTTCCACAAAGCCATTCTGCCAGGGCGAGGCTGGTGCAGTGGGCTTGTCCCGGATGCCCATGGCGCGCACTCGGCATGTGACGACCCTGCCATAGATCCGGTCGCGATCGCGGATCAGGTAGCGCGAGGCCTCATCCCAGGGAAATGCCTCCGTTATTTGACGTGCAACCCATTCCGCCGTGGGAGTTGCCGTGACGTTGATCCAGACGAGATCTCTGCGGTCCAGCCGGACGATGACGAAGGCATAGAGCAGGTCGAATATGTTTCGGCGAACGTTCTGATCCAGGCTCTTAAACGTGCCGAACCGCAACTCGATACCGAAAAAGCTCATCGACAACTTGGAAAGTATGCGCAATCTCGACCTGGGGCTTGGAACACCTCTCAGTTTTGGCCGCGCTGAACATCAGGCTTCGCACAAAATATGGGGAACGGCACTGGACGAAAACGGGCGGTTCCAGCCAATCGAACTTGAATAAGCAACCGTGTCATCGCCTGAACACCTGAACTCAGAGACATTCGCTTTTCTTCGCCGCTCGGAGATAGGTCCTGCTGCGCGGCGACGCAGTCTGCCAAAGTTGGCGTGACCAAAATTGCCAAGGCGCTGAAGCGAACCGCTGGCGCAACCGCTGTCAAGGCGTATCAGCTCGGCCTATCGCTAGATACCCGAGAATAAAAGAAGAGCCACATAATACCAGCCTTCGGAAGGTATGACTCTGTTTTGAAAAGCTTGCGCCGGCGTGATTCATTTCTGACCGACTGGATTGATTCGGGAGGCACGTTGCCGGATCTGTTCTTCTGTTGGCTTTTCCATTTCACTGCTTTCGAACTGTTTGCATCTGGGATGGGCGGAGCTGACAGGCCCTGCGCCCACTTTCTAATCCGAATGTGTGAAGGTTGTTCCGGCAGCGACAATTCCGTCCCCGTGGCTGGCGACGAGAATGGGCGAATTGAGTTAAACTGCAAATCTATTGTTTCGGCACGCTTCAAAATGCAACGGAGTTCATCGATTCGAGTGGCGATCAAATCACTTTACGTCCGAGATTTTTCGATGTTAAGCTCGCCGAAACTTGGAACCAGTGTATGTATTCTGACCGTCGTAAGTTTGGGCGGACTGTTGTGCGTCAACGGGCCAAGTTGCTTTTGCCCGACTTCGATAATCCACAAGATTGTGTCGTCCGCAACCTAACGACATTGGGTGCTTGCATAGAGTTCGATGCGAATCGCATCGGCAGAATTCATAAGAAGTTTGAGTTGAGTTTCGATAACTTGGTCACACGTTGGTCGTGCTATGTAATCTGGCAATTCCGCGGATTAGTGGGTGTGTCGTGGACCTGTGCTTTTCTTGAAGAGAAACGCCTCACAGGCTGATCACGCCAGAACCTTCGGTCTAGTCGGAAGCTTGATCATCGTGATCTCTTGGTGGCCGACCGGATAGTCTGGTATCCTCGCAATTACTGCAAAGCCAAGCTTGATGTAGAACTGCGGGGCTTGAAAGTCATGCGTTCGAACTACGGTCTGGTCGCATCCGCGGTTTATTGCTTCGGCCTCGACTGCTCGCTGTGCCTACCGCAAGTCAAATCCGGCCATATGGTGCAGTCCGCCTAGGATTGGACGGCTGATAATGCGTCCGACTGCCTCAGCGCGCGAGATATCGGCGCGTCCTTGTTCGATGACAAGTGAGTGCGCGTTCCGTTGTAGTACCGGAGCGGTGTGAGCTTCGATGAAGTGCTGCGTGTCGAACTTGAGTTCCTTCACCGTCATGCGAAAACGAACGAGCGGCAAATGACAGTTTTTTCAGCTTACAGAACTGCGCTGTTCATCGACGGGGCCAATCTTCATTCGACAGCCGAGACGCTGGAGCAGATCTATTTTGGGTGAGCGGCGTTAACCAAGCCTTAACCATACTTACTTACTTTAGTAGTAGGGCATTCGGGGGCGCATGTGTTGGCTTACGGGCCAGCCTAAGCGCGGACATGCAAAATGGCATTAGACCCCGAAGAGCTTGTTGCGCTGGCCAATCACGGCATCATGAAACTGCGTGCCGCGGTGGCGAGGGCGATGCTGTTGCTCCCCGAAGAGCGAGATGCGGTAATAATTGTCCGAAAAGGCGAACTTGCGCAGTCGATTCTCAATTTCGAGCAGATTAAGCAGCTTGCTGCGCGGTGGGAACAGGCGGAGCAGCCCGCATGCTCCAAAACGGACCGCCCCGCCGTCGATCACGAAGGATGACGTGCGCAGGCGTCTAGCGCTGACGACCCACGGGTCGTAGTCGGGGGCACCCCGCCCCGCGTCGCACGGGCGGGATATGAACGACACGGCCAGTGAGTTCGCATGCTTGTTAGGTCATGCAGCCCTTAAGCTTTGGCCCGATCTGCCCCAAGATGTGAAGAAACTACTTTTCGAAACAGCAGTTCCCACCGACCCCACAATTCGAAACCGTTTGGTGATATTCCTTCACGACCATCATCGACGAACCGCACATCCGCCTAAACCGGCACAGCCCGGCTAGCTAGTGGTGGAGCGCGCTCGGGAAGGCGCATCTATGGTTTCCCGAAACTGAACAGCCATCATCCTATAGTACGGTGGGCCTTAGCAATATCGTAGAAAATTCTTCGCACTCTGCGAGTGCGGATTCAGGTGATCGAACGTCGACGACTCCCATGAACTAAGGTTGTACAGCCAGCCAAGATCTTGGCGGTGGATGGGGATGCTGGGCATGACTGCACCGTCGAAAATCCGAATACGCTGGGCGTATGTATCAGTTTCGACGCGATCATCTTTCGAACTCCCTCACAAATTCGACCTGACCTTCGACAATTGCCACACCTACTCGCATTGCAACGTGATTTGGCAGGACGGCGATGTTGGGCGCGTCGGGGTCAGTTGAAAGACGTGCTGAACAGATCCGGTAAATCGATGCCGCATCAGCAGGAGGTCGAATTTCTTGGAGACTGGGAAGCGGGTATTGGCACTGGCGGAAGAGTTGAAGAACCGAGCCCGGGCATAAGCAGGGCCCGGCGAGAGGCGAATCCGGAAGCGCGCCCGGGATCGGTTTGTGCAATCGAGGAGCGCAAATTATGCCCGGTAAAGGACAACATCGGTGTCCTATTGACCGTACAGCGGGCTTATCCCTTAACTCCCGACGAGGCTATTGCAGCCCGACCTTGGTATGAGTCATCAGCCCACGACGGGCGGGGATCGGAGGAGCCACCCCCCATCTTATTGCCGAACTTAGGCGACGACTATCCAACGGTCAAATCTCGATCGGCTTTTGCGAATTGCGGCATCACACCGCTTTCGTAAGGTGCTACCCTTCGCCTTATCGACAGGATTATTTGCTTCGGGCTAATCATCGGTAAACTGCGGCATTTGGGGCGTGTCGCGGTGTGTAAGAGTAGGGAGCTGCCGCAGAGCAGTTGTTGGGGGAGGAAACAATGACCACATTCGAGGAGGCAAACAAGACTTCGCAGGGGCGGGGAGGGATCCTCGATCGCGAACGAACGATCGCAAAACCCGGATTCAATCGCTGGCTTGTGCCGCCCGCCGCTCTCTGCATTCATCTTTGCATTGGCATGGCTTATGGATTTAGCGTTTTTTGGCTACCTCTCTCGCGCGCGATTGGCATCACGAAGACCGTCTCCTGCCCTGACCTCTCGCTCGGCGGAGAGCTTTTTACCACAACTTGCGACTGGCGGATTTCCAGTCTGGGTTGGATGTTTACGCTTTTCTTTGTTGTGCTCGGATCGGCAGCAGCGATTTGGGGCGGCTGGCTTGAGCGCGCGGGCCCTCGCAAGGCTGGCTTCGTCGCAGCCCTTTGCTGGTGCGGTGGGCTTTTTGTAGGAGCGCTAGGCGTCTACCTGCACGAGCTCTGGCTGATGTGGCTGGGTGCCGGCGTTCTGGGAGGTATTGGACTCGGTCTGGGCTATATCTCGCCGGTATCAACTTTGATCAAATGGTTTCCAGATCATCGTGGCATGGCGACAGGCTTTGCAATCGCCGGATTCGGTGGCGGCACTTTGATTGGCGCTCCTCTCGCCGACATTCTAATCAATTATTTCAAGACCCCGACTTCGGTTGGTGTTTGGCAAACATTCGTCGCGATGGGCGCAATCTATTTCGTCTTCATGACGGTCGGCGCTTTCGGCTACCGCGTGACACCAAACGGCTGGCGGCCCGAAGGTTGGGTACCGCCCAGCGAAACCAAGATCATGATTACGCAGCATCAAGTCCACTTGGATGACGCGCACAAGACAAAGCAGTTTTGGCTCATTTGGGCGGTGCTTTGTCTCAACGTCTCTGCGGGCATTGGCGTGATCGGAATGGCGTCGCCCATGCTGCAGGAAATCTTTGGCGGATCGTTGATTGGTCATCCTGGGTTTGGCTTTACGCAGCTAAACCCCGAGCAGCGCACCATAATCGCTGCCATCGCCGCGGGCTTTGCTGGGCTTATCTCGCTTTTCAACATCGGCGGGCGCGTTTTCTGGGCTTCGCTTTCCGATTACATCGGCCGCAAGAACACCTACTACTGTTTCTTCCTGATCGGCATCGTGCTGTACGCACTCGTGCCGTGGGCCGCCCACTCCGGAAATAAGGCTTTTTTCGTCGCATTCTTCTGCGTCATTCTATCGATGTATGGCGGAGGCTTCGCGACGGTGCCTGCCTATCTTGCGGACATCTTCGGCACGCAGTTCGTAGGCGCTATCCACGGACGATTGCTTACGGCATGGTCAACTGCGGGCATCATCGGACCCGTTGTGGTCAACTATATTCGCGAGTTCCAAATCTCTGCGGGCGTGCCGCGAGACTCTGTGTACGACTTCACAATGTATATTTTGGCAGGGCTATTGTTTCTCGGACTAATCTGCAACTGGTTGATAAAGCCGCTATCGGACAAATGGTTTATGAAGCCGGAACAGGTCGCTGCGCTCCAAACGGAGGCGACAAATTCAACCGCAACAGTTCAATATGGCTCTTTCGGCATTGATCGCGGTCAGTTTGATCTGAAGGCTGCGCTCTTTTGGTCCATCGTCGTCGTGCCGTTAGCTTTAGGAGTATGGAAAACGCTTCTCAGCGCGAGCAAGATCTTCTGACACGACACGCGCTTGGCGGCGGCTTGCCGCGATTTGTGTATATGTGAAGCAACCTCAGGCTGGGTCGACTTCGGAGCTTGAACGTCGCCAGGATGAAGTGCAGCTCTCACCGATGGCGCTGAATTCGACGCGACTCGCGAAGCTTCCGGCTGCAGCTACTCACGCTCGATTTTACGATGGCGTGTCGGGTATGCCATGTCGGGCCGAGCCTTTACGTGACCGATTCCGGGATGGCGCTGGCCGACTTTCTCGATGGACAGAACTTTGCCGATGGGTTCATGGACTGTAAGCGTCGTTTTCAGGCCACGGCTTTGAGGGCTTGAGCGCGGTAGGCCCAGGGCAGTAGCTGGTCGATGTCGCGGTTTGGATGCCCGTTGACGATCCTTGTCAGAACGTCGGTAAGATAGGCAAGCGGGTCGACGTCGTTAAGCTTGCAGGTCTCGATCAAGGACGCGACGACAGCCCAGTGTTCGGCACCACCGTCGGATCCAGCAAACAGCGCGTTCTTGCGACTGAGCTTGATGCCACGGATGGATCGTAACCGGGGAAGATCCGCGTCGATGGTTTGAGCATATTTTTGCTGTATCGAGTATGGAGTCAGCCGGGCGCGACCACGGGCCACGCTGAGCGACCTTAACGGTCACACGATGTGCATAACAGCACGAGCTCTTCACGCCCGGATTGTCACCAGGAGCGGCTCGATGCCAATGCTGTTCATTACGCTCGTCAGGTTGTAGGCCACTACGTTCAGCCCCATTTCGGTCGCGACATTGGGCAGCCGCTTCATTAGAAAGTGTGTCGCACCCATCCACATCTTCAGCTTGGCGAACGGATGCTCGACGGTTTCGCGGCGCACACGCATGGCTTGTGGGTTCTGATCGAGCCGCGTCTACGGGGCCTCGACGACGTGTTCAGGTTCCCAGCGCTTGACACGGCGCTCGTTAGACGTTGTGCACTGTTCCTTGAACGGGCATGTGCGCTCGTGGAGCAACTCAAACGCTCTCCAGGGGCGATTATGCCCGATTGGGGGTTTCGATCAAATGAACCGCGAAAGGGAGGTGAGATGAGAATTTTCGTAGCTTTGCTCATCGTCCTCGCAGCGCTTTGCTACTGGGACGTAAATTGCAACAACGGCACACTCTCGGATAGCGTAATCCGCATGGAACGATCTATGTTCCACCACATGGGACATTAGCCACCGATGGAAAGCGAAGGAGAAATGAACGAACACATCTGATCGATCCGACGCCGGAATTGCCGGACGACACGCCGACTGAAGATATTAGATTTCCTACACGCATACGGAACGTGCTCGCGGTCGCTGGCCTGAAAACAATCGGCGAGGTCCGTGAAACAGCCGACAAAACTCTACTGAGCTTACAGGATCTTGGGCCGGCCTCGGTCGCACACCTTCGAAAGACCTTGGGCCTGCGGTCGACCGATGGGGTCAGGCCGCGCTAGTCGGTCCGCCTTCGGGCGGTCCTATCGTGGACTTGTGAGCCGCTTTACAAGAACGTAGTCGAGGCGCTGCTATTAGGGCGAATGTATGCTGCTTGCCGACTTTGTTGGTCTGAACCTTTTCGGGAGTGCTGAGACCAAACAGTGGATAGGCAAATGTTAACCGGACTAGCCCGGAGTGGGTTCGTGGATCCCTCGCTACCCAGCAATTTCCTCGGTGCAACAATTACCCGCCTTTCCGAGCGGACATTCGGACTCGAAGGAGGGGCGTAATCTAGACGGCCTTATTGTCGAAGAAACGATCGAGTTCGAAGCAATCGATACGCTGGACCCGTTTGACGATGGCGGTAACGTCGCCTGGACTTTCGAGGGTGAGCCGACCACCCTCCGCGAAGAGCGCTGGCTCGAGCTTTATATGAAGCAAGTGCGCGTAAAGCCTTCGGACAACTAACGTTGGTTCTCGTTCCAGAATTAACCCGTAGCGCCGACATTCAATTTAACGAGCGAGTTTCGTTGTGGCGTCCAGCAGCGGCGTTAGACATGCCAGGATGAAAGAGCGCAACCCGAAAGACCTGATCGAGCAGCCGAATAGACGACTGCGTGCCAGGTACTCCGAAGTGGTGAAACTCCGGGAATTGGTGAAGAAAGTGGAATCTGAGCTCAACGACGGAAAGTCCATCGATCAACCTCATGACGCCTTGAGTCGCCGCGGTTGAATCATAGCGGTTTGCTCTTCAGTGCATCCGAGCGATCAGCAGCTCGTCGACTTTGCTTTGCGCCCGGCTCAGCAAATACCATCCGGCTCAACCAGGGAGTTTGCGCGATGATTTTGAAACTCACGACCAACAACAAGGCGAGCATCTGGGTCAATCTTTCGCGTATCCTACAGATGACGTTGATCGACTCCTAGGACGGCTATCCCAAGACCCAAATTGTGATGGACAATGGTGCCGTGATCTTCGCCTTCGAAACACCGGACGATATCGCGGAACAAGCCAAAAACCACTAGCCCTCCTGGTCTACGCCGTTGGCAAGCGGGGTGCTCGTGAGGGAGCCAGCGTCATTGTGCTACGTCGCTATTCTACAAGCCAGCCTTCAGCCGCGGCCGCCCGGAATTCGCCAAGACCTGGCTGGAAGCAGACGCCGCGCTGGTCACGATGGTTGTAAATCGGCGTGGCCTTATATTCTCGTATCGACGGCCATCGTTTTGTCTTGGTCGAGGGGCGGAAGCAACGAGACGCACCGAATCAGTTCGGTGGTCGCCGTCGCCAAAGCCCGCCAGCTCGAAGCATCCGGCACCGAGTTCGCATTACGGATCGCGGGGGCCGCCAATTCGCGCCATCCGAATTCGGCGAATTACTCCATTAGTCCGCGTGCAAGTTTCTCCGCTCGGGATTTCTAGCCCGGCGGCCGGAGCGCGCAAGTTCGCCCGGGAGGCAAATCGCTCCCGCGCGAAAAGATCGAGAATTGACAGCGAGAAAGATGAGGCCGTCGATCGGGCTTAGAGTGGCGCTATGCGACGCTATGTGATCGGGCCGCCACAGTGCGCAACGATCCACAGCCATGGCGCGTCCTGGCGGCGACAAATCCATAATTCCAGAGTTAAACTTGGTGCAGGTCTGAGTTTCAGGGAGACGGGAAATATGAGAGAAGCTCTGCTCGTCAAACCTTTCAATTCAAATCAAGAACCGGCACAACTCGTTGGCCGGCGAGCTCCACCATCGACGCCGGTCTGCTCCGCCTGCCAGTCAGATGACGTCGTCTCTCACGCCGTCGCCCAGTGGAGTAATGAATCGCAGGAATGGCAACTGGCTTGCACCTTCAATCAGCCACTGCAACGGCTGCAACGGTCCGTGCGACCTTGTCTGTCTACCGCTTAACCAGTGAGTTCTGGGCCGCGCTTCTCAGGCGGCGCGGATGGATGGCCGATCTTGTCAATTATATTTGAGGCACTGAAGAGCAGGCTGCTATGATATTCGTACCTAAGAAGGCGGAGCTTCTCTCCCGGTTCTGAGCGACTGCCTCTAACACCCGCACTATTGCCTGCAACCCCGTCCCGTGTACTGAGAACCTAAACCCGGCCATAGCGGCGATGAAGTCCGCCGATGATGGAAACGACTTGATGCTTCCGGTCGCTGCACTGGGTGAGAACGCGCCCGGTCGAGACCGTCGGCCGTATTTTGCCCGTGCCAATCCCGGGCGGATTGCACAACCAATACATCCGGATCTAGTACCTCACTATTGTTGGAACATGAGTCGCGATTCAAGAGCCGAACCCTTCGCCGGGACCAGAACGAGGGTTCTTCAAAAACGCGACCGTATCACTCAGTTCTGATTCCGGATACTTGGTTTCCGACAGGGCAACGCACGTAAGGGTGCGTGTTTTGCGCTAATTGAAGGAATTCGATGTCTCGGCCTTCGGCCGTTGTCCCGCGTCACGATGCCTTTGCGTAAGTCGCTGCGAATATTGTTTCTATGAGCAATCTCCTGAATGAGGGATTGTCGCTGAATTGCTCGGACAGTTCTGTATGGTCCGACGGGAGTACGATGACGGCACGCTGAAGAGCCTTATCGTGCTCGATCGGGGCATTCTGCTTATCGGAGTTCCTCATCGCCTTCTGGTAAGGTACACGCGGGGTCGCCATCTTATATTACTCAACGCTTTTTATACTACTCAACGTTTTTTAAGGAAACGCGAACCGCAATGGTTGGCTCCTCCGGCAGTATTTAAGATAATTGCTTGAGCGCACCTCGAAGGGGCCTTCCGTCAACGGGGCTTGTCAGGACGGTTTGCCTTCCATTTGAGAAATTCGCGATACAACAGTGAATCATCCACCGGAATGCTGCTCGCATGTGACCCGAGCGCTTCCACTGTGGTGACCGACGCAGCGGGCGTAGTATTGCGGTCAACCCAATCCTGTGCCGCCCTAAAGCGGGTCCAGCCGGCAACCGGCGCTAGCGGCGCAAGCTCTTGCCACTTCGGATGAAAAGGCGGCCGCTGCAGCGGCGTCATGTGGGCAAACAAAGACTCTACCAGCAGGGCCAGGCGGCGATAGCGGTCGCTGCCCGGTTGCCAGTTGAAGGACGCGAGAACCGCCTCGGCTGCGATGGTGCCGACGGGAGAGGAGCTTGATATCAGGTTGGGATAGTCCTCTGACGAGAGCTGTGCCGGCAAATACTCGTCGCGCAACGACTTATCGTACTCAACCGGAACGAGATGCAGGTTGGAGTCGCTGACCTGGCTGAGCCATTGGAGGGGCTTGCCTTCCACGGCGACGATCGCGTCGATATCGCCTTTGCGTAGCATTTCGAGCGCGATCCGCGGCTCGATATAAAGCAGGTGCGGCTTGATCCCGAGATGCTCGAACACATTGATCGCGGTCACGAAGGTGCTACCGTCCGGCAGGTCAACTGCGACCGTCTTGCCGTCGAGGTCTCTCATGCTCTTGATCGTCCGCGGGGCGAGGACATGCATTTCCTCATTGAACATCTTGGTGACGTAAACGAACTGCTCGCGAATGTTGTTGGCAAAGCCCTTGCGTTCGAGATAAGCAAGTGTGTCCTTGCGCACGATGCCGGCGTCGACACCTCTAAGCAGCAGGATGTCCGCCACGGCTTGGACCGACCCGCGGCCGAGAACCGGCAGCACGCGAAAGTCTGAACCATTGTCCAGCACCGAGGCGAGATCGGCGCCCATCTGAGCGTAAGTGCTACCGAACGAACCCGTCATCAGCGTCACGGTGTTGGCGTTGAGCTGATTGGCAAGGTCGCGCTTGGCGGGGCCGTAGCGAAAAATGGCCTTGAACGAGTCGCTGACTGCGCCAGCGTCGACACCGCTGCGTATTGGTCCGAACTTTTCCCACCGTCCGGCGGTAAACTGCATCATTTGCATCTGCTCAAGCGGTGCATGATCGCGCGCGCTGGTGTTGACCACAACGCCCGGGATTAGCATCGGCAATTGTAGGCCCTTGAGGGAAGCCGCCTGCTTCATCACGTTGTCGCGGGAAAGGTCGTCTCCGCATTTTTTGAGCACCTCGATCATCGCGTTGGCGATGGCGTAGCCGAACACGGTCAGGCTGTTGGTCTTGCTGACGTCTGGCGCATAGTGATCCATAAAGGTGACCCACTCACGATAAGCAGAATCGTTTGCTGCCGCTGGATCGTCTACCTCCCAGGTGTATCCTGCCGACAGGATTCCTTCAGCATTCTGCAAGCCCGCAGGCTGCAGCACGGCGGCGACCGATTCCGACACCGTAGATATGATGTGCTCCGGTTTCCAGCCGAGCTCGGCGACCCGCCGGATCGCCATCGCGGCAAATTTTGGAGTCGTCACATCAAAAAAGATGTCGGCACCGGAGGCCCTCAGCGTGGCGATCTGTTGGTTGACGTTGGCGTCGGCGACCTTGTACGTCGCCTCCGCAACGACCGGGATCTTGCCGCCGAGCCCATCCTTGAGACCCTTGACATAATCCTTGCCGAATTCATCGTCCTGATAAAGGATCGCGATTTTGCCGCCACCGGGATGTTTCTCCAGCAGATACTGCGCGTAGATGTGCGCCTCGGTCTGATAACTCGGCTGGAATCCCATCGTCCAAGGGAACTCGCCCGGCTTGTCCCACATCGACGCGCCCGACGCGACAAACAGCTGCGGAATCTTGTTGGCGTTCAGGTAGGGCCGCGCCGCGGCGCTCGGCGCCGTGCCGAGGCCGGCGAAAATCAGCAACACCTTATCTTCTTCCACCAGCTTCCGCGTCAGTTCGACCGTCTTCTGCGGGTTGTAGGCGTCGTCGTACGAGATGAAATTGATTTTGCGGCCGTTAATGCCGCCCTTGGCATTGACCTTGTTGAAATATGCACCAATCGTCTTTCCGATGATGCCGTAAGCCGAAGCCGGGCCGCTATAGGGCATAGTGTTGCCGATCCGGATTTCATCGTCGGCAGCACGCAAGTTGGAGGTTGCGCCCAGCACAAGGGCGATTGTAATAACGGCAGGACTGAACGCACCCATCACAACATTGCGCAGCCCTGTCCTGCACGGCCGGCGGCTCTCATTGCCCGCGGACGGCGCGTTATCCGGCGTGTACCAACGCCTGTCGACGGCCCTTTGCATTGTATCCCCCTGTTTCGCGATATCGTTGTTTCAGCCCTCTCGATTTGCAGACCTTAGCGAGGGGCCGATTGCGCTAGACGCCGCGCGGCCTCTGACGATCCCTGCTTGGCCGCCCTCGCATACCACGCGTTAGCCTTTGCAGGATCAGGTTGCACACCGACAACCCGGAGATTCGCAGACACGGCGGCATCGTACGTGCCTGCCAAAATGAAAGAGGCCTCTGCGTCACCTGCTTCCGCAAGGTGCGTGAGAATGAGGCGCGCGCTGGCAATGTCACCCGCAGCGATCAGGTCCTTACCGCGTTTCAACAAGGATGCGATTTCATCGCGCGTAAGAGAAACTGCCGCCTGGGGTTCTGGGGCTGCGGCTGGCGTTGGTTCCGCAACCGTGGCTGGAGAGCGCGCCGTCTCAAAAGATGGCGGGGGTATCGGATCGGGGAATTTTGGCATGGCGATTTCGTTCGTCGGAACCGCGGCAAGCAAAGCTTCGGCTGGCACCGAGGGACTATCGCCGGGTTGCATCTTCGCCTGAGCCGCCGCGACCTTGTTCAGGTTTTCGAGGGCAGCGGTGGAAGTGGAAGAAGAGCCTTCGTTGAGAACGCCCGCGCCAATCGTTGGGATCGGCACTACATTCGCTACGACCAAGGCGATAGCGGCGGCCACAGCGATCGCTCCGACAAGCCCGGCGACCATTCCCAGGCCACGCAGACCCATTCCCTCCGGTGGTGGAGGCGGCAAAAAATCGGGCGAGAGCGGCTCCCAAAGTCTCCGGTTCATTTCCTCCAGGTCGCCCTTGTCCTCGCTCGGGCGAACTGCCGCCAGCGGCAAACGAACGTCAGTTCGTTGTTCAGAAAGTCGCACACGCGTTCGGGATAGGAACTCGCTAGACTCGTGCTCAAGGCGCTGGGCCGCCTTGATTACTTCGTCTTCCAGACGGCGCGCCTCTTCCAGGCGCCATGAAGCGCTCACCCGAGGCAGGCCATAAATGCGCTCCCTGTCGGCATCGTCTTGGGCCGAGGAACTCATCACTCACCTCCCGTCGACCGAAGGATGGGGCGAGGGCGCCGGACGAATTTACTGAGGAGAACTCTTACAAACTAAATGCTACGGCTGTGTATAATGGTGATCCAGTACGGCGGAAAAATGACTGGGCTCCGACACGGCGTTCTGTCCGGTACGCGCTACCGATGTTGCGGTGCGCAGCCAGCCTTGTCGGCGGCCCCATGAACGCAAACTCAGCGAACCAAGGATGATGGAATGGTTAAAAATGGACGACCTTGGTTAATTTTTGATTAATGCCACCGGTTATTCGGCCGCAGGCGGCCGACCGGATCAGGCTGACGGGAAATCCACCGCCAGCGCTCCGGCTCAGCGGCGCGACCTGGCAGACCGCGGAGTTATTTTATTTATCGAGTTTGTGACGGCATCGCGGATGCGCCGAAACACACACCGTTTGCTCGTCAGAAGCCGACAAAGTGATTCCTAACCGGCGTTAATTTATAATTTTTATTAACTAATAATAACCTTAATTCCGTCGACTTTCGGGCTTAGTGGTGTCTCTGCGTGGTGGCGATGGTAGACCGGTTATCTCTTCGGCTTGAGCGCCGCGGGGATTTCTGCTCGTTCGCGGGCGGCGTTGCCAGAGGACAGAGGCAATGGAAGCGGCAGGGACGGCACGGTCTTGCGATTTGAATCGCAGGCCGATGCGAACTACGTGCGATGCGGACTTCGCATGCTGCTTTGTGACTAAAATTCTCCATCCAGACTTTGCATTTCTTGCAGACCGATACCGTATTCTTGCGGGCGCCGGCCATCATCGCTTTGAACCTTCGTCCCAACGTCGAGAAACATCAACAGGACAGCTACCGCGGCGCCGACAGGTTGACCGTGGTGCAATTCCGAAGCGTCATGAGGAGTAGCACATGAGTAGTCTGAGTGAGCAAGAGCACCTCAACCCCAACGACCCAACCTATTATGCGCCGCGCTGGTTGCGGGAAAGACCGAAGGCAAGATCATCCCTTTCACAGCAGATAACATCCGAACCCGCCAGAGATCCGATTTTCTCTACGGTCTCGCTCGATACCCAGCTTGAGAACGCAGTATCCAATGGGCTGTGGCACCCGCTGGACACCGAGGTAATTCACGAAACTCCCGGGCTAACGCGCGAACTGGATAGCCGGACCACACTGATCCATGTCGCCCGCCGCTTCGCCGCAGCCGTCGGCGTCTCGGCGCTCGTGGCATTGTTTTTCGTCATCTTGGTACCCGCGTCGCGGTCATCGGACAGCGCCGCTTCGACCTCTTCCGGATTCCTGCAATCGATAAAGACCGCCCTGCTTCAACCCGGTCCGCGGGACGATGGCACGAAGCCCGCGATCGCCGAGTTTCAGACCATCCCGGCGGCAGCGCGGACCAGCCAGTCCGCGACACATGAGCAGTCAGAACAGCTGCTTCAACAATTCCTGCAATGGCGCCAAAAGCCCAGTCTCGCCGCGGCATCGCAATAGAGGAAACGACAAATCATACGAGGGGAGAAACGAGAATGCCTGATCAAGAGTCCGATACGGCCTTGGTGGGGAGTTTGCGATGACCCCTCGTTGGATAGCCGTTCTGTTCGGCGCCTTGCTCGCGAGTGCTGCGGGCGCGGCGCCCGCCGGCAACGCCAACGTTGTCCGCGACCTGGCGGCCAGCGTCGGGCCGATCGTCGGTTCAGCGCTGGCGTGCACGGACATCGCGCGGCCGCGTATTCAGGCCATCATCGAAAAGTTCGCTGCTGTGATCAAGGAAGCCTCTTCCAAGGAGGCCGAGCGTGACGATCTTACGCAACTGTTCAATCGCAGTATCGCGGGTGGCCGTAATGCCGTGACGGCGGGCAAGATGGATTGCAGGCTGACGGAGCGCCAGCTTGCCGATCTTGAACGCTCGATCGCCGCGCCTGCGCCCTCGCTGTCAGGCGTTGTCGGACCATCTTCCGCCGCGGCGGCCACATCAACTGCGCCGGTTCCGTCGGGCCCTCCGGTGCGCGGCGTCACCGACACCGAGATTCGTTTCGCAATCGCAGCGCCATTTTCCGGCTCCGCAAAGGAACTTGGGCGGCAGATGAAGCTCGGGATCGATACCGCCTTCAACCGCACCAACGACGCCGGCGGCGTGAACGGCCGGATACTCCGGCTGATGGCGGCCGACGACGGCTACGAGCCGACGCGGACGCTGGACGCTATGAAGCAGCTCTACGAGAAGGACCAGGTATTCGGTTTCATCGGCAATGTCGGTACTCCGACAGCGGCCGTCGCGGTGCCCTATGCGCTCGAGCGGCGGACGTTGTTCTTCGGCGCCTTCACCGGCGCCAACATCCTGCGCAACGATCCGCCCGATCGCTATGTATTCAATTATCGTGCGAGCTACGCGGAGGAAACCGATGCCGTCGTGCACTATCTGATAAAGTTGCGACGGCTGCAGCCTCGGCAGATCGCGGTTTTCGCCCAGCAGGATTCATATGGCGATGCAGGATTCGCAGGTGTCACGAAGGCGTTTCGTTCGCTTGGCGTCAGCGACAGTGCGATCGTACGGCTCAACTACAAGCGAAACACGGTGGACGTCGACGACGCGGTCAATCAGCTGAAAGCGCAGAAGCCGGCCATCAAGGCAGTGGTGATGGTCGCCGCTTACCGCGCCGCGGCAAAGTTCATCGAGAAGACTCGCGACCTTTATCCTGGAATGATCTACACTAACGTTTCGTTCGTCGGCAGCAGCTCGCTTGTCGAAGAACTGGAGCTGTTGGGGCAGCGCTTTGCCACCGGCGTGATCGTGACACAGGTGGTACCGGCGGTCGGCGGCTATTCGAGCGTGGTGCTCGAATACAAGAACGCCCTTGCCAAATATTTTCCCGGCGAACCGCCGAATTACGTGTCCCTGGAAGGCTACGTTGCCGCCAACGTCTTGATCCAGGCCCTGAAACGAACAGGCTCGGAGCTCGATACTGAAAGGCTGATCGACAATCTTGAGAGCATGCGCAATCTTGATCTCGGTCTCGGAACGCCCCTCAATTTCAGCCCCGCGGACCACCAAGCGTCCCACAAAATATGGGGAACCGCGATTGACGAAAGCGGACAGTACCAGCCGATCGAACTCGAATAGGCAAGTCGCCAACGTCGCATCGTCAGCTTCGGCAGAGTCGAGGATGGGCGCGGTAGCTTGGGGCCTATGGCCAACGCCCCGCTTCCCATCCCCGCTCATCAAACCGGACGAGCCGATTTCCGGCATCTGGCTTTCCGGCGGGCTCCACCGCAAGACACACGACGTCCGGCCGCTGTTTGCTGGTGTCGGGCGACGACACCTCGGCACATGACGGTCTTCGTCAAGCGGTAGAGCTTTCCCTGAAGGTTCCGAATCTTATCAGGCGCCCAAGTGAGGCTGCCGAGACCGGCAAGGTGATCGCCGGCTTTATCAAGGCGTATCAAGTCCCACCTCCGCCTTGCATCAGCGGCGGTCGATCTCTGCCGCGCGGGCGATGCGATGCTGGCCCAGCAAGGCGAGAAACTTTTTGATCCGTGTTCTAATCTAACGCCGGGCGGAGTGTGCCCGGTTTTAGAGGGCAACATCGGTGTCCTATTGATACAGCGGACCCTTAACACACTTTGAGATTTCCCGGCGCTAATGCAGCATCCTATTCTAGCGACGTGCCCCAATCCTTTCAATTTCCGGACTCAAATTTGACTCCCGACTCAAATCATCTCGGATAGCGGCGACTGGGGTGCATTTAGCTATTTGATTTGGAGAATAAGTCATGGGAACAGTTCATCCGTCGCGCGACAAGCAAGCCCACCGTGCTAACCTTCGCTTTGGGCTGCCGAACCTATCGACGATTCTCTCTCCCTATTTGAGAATCCCTTCGAGAGGATGAACCTTGACTTTGGGACGGCGAACACACCGACGACGCTAACTCGCCGCCTGAGGAGACTGCCCGGCTTTCCCGGGCTTCCGGTTCAGCTATCGGACCGCATCCAAAAAAACGTCGTTCACGTACGATAACGTAGTTGCAGCATCATGGCAGAACCGTTCCCAGTGTTGGCGGGCACATGCGCCATAGCCCCGCGGCCCCACGCATCTAGACCAATCCCGTATGGGCAGCGGGAAAATCTCGCGACTCGCAACCACGAGCAATTGCGCGAATTTTGCCAGTTCCTTGCCCGTGAGTGGGGAGGGAATCGTCAGCATTCTTATGCCGTTCCTTCCAGAGGAAAACTGGCACGGTCGCGAACGGTTAATTGTAAATGGTCGGCGTTTGGTCTGGTGGATGCGGTATCGAAATATGATTGGCGCGGAAAAAACTTTGCTGAGAGCAAGGCCGGGTTAGATCGATTCGCTGCCGATCTACAGTCCGCTATTCAACGGGATTCCAATACTGATGTTTGCGACATCATGCGGGCGATAATGCACTGGGGCGGTGTAGATAATAAGCATCGACAGAAGCGGACGTTTGAGTGGATCGAACGGAATGCGGATGAGATTTCTGCCAGGCTATCGCATGTTGTCGATCTGATCAAAAATGAACAGGCCTCGCTAGATTCGTTTGACGGTGTAAATCTGATAATGAACTCGACGATGGCGAAGAT
>Ga0209624_10001637_pt1 | contig 17279 bp, 29 predicted proteins | sample JacPinW_OM2H0_O1_FD_188565 | JGI IMG/M metagenome (GOLD analysis project Ga0209624, IMG submission 188565) | Forest soil microbial communities from Algoma, Ontario, Canada - Jack Pine, Ontario site 1_JW_OM2H0_O1 (SPAdes) (version 2) | ecosystem: Environmental > Terrestrial > Soil > Boreal...
GCGCATCACCGTGGTCGCGCCCTTCTTCTTGCCGCCCTCGCTGCGTCCGCCGCGGTCCAGCCGCTTGCGCGACGACTCGCCTTCGACGGAGCCGCCGGCCTTGAGCTTCGTCTTCGGCTCGCCCTTGTGCAGATGCGTCTCGTGCTTGTGGACGTCCTCGACGGCGCCCCCTTCCTTGCGGTGGCGAGCCACAGCGGCAGCACCGTCCTTCTTGGCAGCGTCGCGCAAACTGGCGAACGTCATGACTCGTCTCCTTCTGTTTTCGTCGGCGCCTGCTGCGCGGCCATCCCCGCTTCGTGTCCCTGCTGGGAGGCAGACTGCTGATCCTGGTGCTGCTGCTCGCCGGCAGCCATGCCGGCTTCGTGGCCCTGCTGCGTTGCGGTCTGGCCGCGCTCGTGCTGTTGCTGCCCAGCCGCCAATCCAGCTTCGTGCAGATGCGTTGCCGCAGTCTTCCGCATCTCGCCGTCCAGCCTGATCTTCTCGCTCTGCACGCGCATGGCTGCAATCTTCTCTTTCGAGTCCCGATCGGCCGCGTCGTCCTGGCTCTGCACCACCTCATGCGCCGCAGTGGCCTGCCGTTCCGCAGCCTTGTCCGCTAGGTCGCCCTGGATGGCGTTGGCCTTCTGGCCAGCCTCACCCTGCAACTGCTGCGCCTGCGTCTGGAACAGTCCGGCCTGTGCCGTGTTCTTCGCCACCACTGACTGATCAACCGCCGGATTGGACGGCTTGCCACCGGCCGCCGCTGCACCCTGCGCCTGTGCCGCCGCCTGTGCGTCAATCACGGCCTGCGAGTTCAGCAACTCCTCGGCGTCCGGGATGCCGACCATCCGCATCAGACGGATTGCGACCGTCCGGAGCTTGTAGAGTTGCGGTGCAGCCTTCGCCAACTCGAACACCGCAGCGGCCTTCATGATCCGCTGCACCTGGCTCGCCGTGTTCGGATCGGCCATCGGTACCAGGTTGTAATCGTCCAGCGCCGCAAGGAACTCAGCCACCTCCCAATCCCGCGCTGGCTTGCGGTTGAACCGCCACAGCGCCTCGGGGTCCTCGCGAAACCGCTCCTTGAGAAGCTGGAACTCTTCGGCCTGTGCCCGGTGCAGTCCCTTGAACACACCCTCGACCGGCTTCAGCGCCTGCTCGATCGTGGCCAGCATTGTTCCAACCGGTGCGTTCTGTGCGCCCTCGTTCAGGGGGACCGAAGCCGTACCCCCGAGCTGGTCGCCAACCTGCTCGATGTGTTCGATGAACTGCATGAAGCCTGGGTCTGGCGACTTGTATGGCAGAGGCATCAGCATGTCTCGGATCGGCTTGCCCCCGGTTTGCATCCACTTCATCCCCCCAGGGGGGACACGCATTTCTGAGGTGTTCTGCCGTCCGATCGAGTCAGACCCGACTAGGCCTGGGAAGTTGGCAAATTGCCCGGCATCGATGAATTCACGCCACGTCGCGGTCAGCGCCTTCGTGGTGTTGCCCAGGACGTGCATCAGGCCGATGGCATAGAACCCAATGGCGTCGATGTAGGGATACTTGACGAACGTGCGCCGCGCCGTCTTCGGCCGGTCGTCCTTCTTGTTCAGCTTGTCGTCCGGATCCCAGTTGCGCCTGATCTCCAGGACCTGCCGGCTGTCCTTATCGATCGTGACCTTGTAGGGGCGCCAGTCGTCGCCAGCATCGCCGACGGTGGCCGGGTCCAGATCGGTGTAGCATTCGTAGATCGTGTGCTTGTAGTCGCTCGGTAACTGCGGGAAGGGATCGGTGCCAGACGCCTGCGCCTCTGCGATCTGCACCGGGTCTGGATCGGGAATCGGCTGCCCGAGATAGACGTCCCGGTAGACCTTGGCCCGCACCAGCTTGCGAACCTCACCCTGCGTCGTCGGTATCCGGTGCGTGACGCGGGGCGCGTTGCGTAGATCGGTCGCGCCATACGACACGATGATGTCCGACGCATCCACGCTTTCCGAGACCGGCCGCTTCCGTAGCGGGCAGTTGTAGACCTTCTTGAACGAGCAGCCTGTCAGTCCGAGCCGGAACGCCATGCGCGACGTGTCGGGGTAATACTCGCTGGCCGTCTGCGTCAGGAAGTGATTGAGATCGGTCTGCAACGCCTGCGCCAGATCGTCCTCGCTTAGCGGGTCAGCACCGGGCGGCTGGTTATCGTTGTCGCCGGCCGCGCCTGGCGCCTGTCCCTCATCGCTACGCACCTTCACCGGGCCATCAGCCGGCAGCATCTCAGCGATAAAGTCAGCCTGGAACCGGATGCACGCCTTGAGCAGCAACGGGTGCCGGATCTTCGACATACCCTCAACCGGAGCATCCGAGCTACCGGCGTCGCCGCTGACGTCCTCGGTCTTCAGCCCCAGCATGGCAATCGCGTCGGCAATGGTCTGGAGATACTCTTGCCGGCTGGTGTCATCGGCCGATATGCCCAGCAACAGCTCCTCGCCGACGTGGGACAGCTTGTCGCCAGCCAGGTCTTCCGCGAGGTTGGCTCCAAAGGCCGATGGCGTATTGGACTTCTGGCGCCACCCCTTGCGGATCAGCAGGCCACCTTCCGGCGTCTCGACATGCAGATGACCGGTGCGCGGATCAACCCGGCCGCGATCGCCATCGGACGACACCGCAGTCTGCCAGTTGGCGCCTTCGGGCAGGGAGATCGTGACGCTCATCCGTAACTGGGTGGTTGCGGGTCAGGACATTAACCAGATTGTGGTTAACACGCAAGGGTTAGTGCGTGGTAGGTCGCGAGTCCCGCTAGGGATGGGGGAGCGTCAGAACCCGCTCGATGAACGCCGACCGAACCCGCGAGATGTGGTCGCGCTCCAGCATGGGCTGTACTCGGGCCAGTTCTGCTACCAGTTCGGCTCTGGGGATGGCTGCGGCGCAGGCTGGCGCCGGATCGGGGCCGCCGTGCATGGCGAAGCGGTAGCCCGCGGCGAGGTGGGTTTCGAGGGGCGTCACTTCGTTCCCACCACATCGACATACCCAGCGTCCCGATAGAACGCGACACACTTGTTGTAGCTCATCTGCGCCATGATCGACCACAGCACACCGAACGCCTGAGCGTTGCAGTCTGCCATCGCGCCCGAGCTGTTCGTCAGCCGCGTGTCGGTGTTCACGCAGGCGGACAGAGACAGGACGGCTAGGAGCAGCCAGCGGGTCACGAGTCAGCCACCATCTGTTCAGCCTCCTCGAACGTCGTCACCCCGATCGCCCGCAGATACCGGGCATCGCTCAGCCGGCCGGTCGCATTCCACAGATCGCGCAACTCCCGCGGTGCGCCGTCGAATTCCCGCATCCGCTCGATCGCCGCGCGTTGCTGGCGGCCGTAGTCACGCGCTGCCTTCCGGTCGGCGAACTTGGGCGCGTCGGTCGGTAGTGGTGCGGGGTCAGGAATGCGGAGGCGGCGCATCAATGCTCACCGGGATATTCAGCCACTCGTAGTTGGCGTCAGTCCTGATCGGCGGATACTTCCCATGGATGTGGCTCATAGCCGCAACCAACTCGCGACCCGGCCACGGACCATTGATGCAGCGGCGGTCCTCACTCACACCGGATACAACGCCCCGCGCTTGCTCCCCGCACGGAACTCCGCTTCCACGTCCTGTTCCTGCCATCTGACCTCCTGACGCCGTGCCAGCAACCCGTTATCCCGCAGCCAACGCAGCCCATGCACCAACGCATCTACCAAATCGTCGTGTGAACCGCGAGGGAAAAGCGTGACCTGATCAATCAGCATGTTTGCCCATTCGGTATTCGGATACCACACCATTCCCTCGGAGAACACCGGAACGACCGAATGCGCCCGCGCCACCTTGTCACCCTTCCGCACCGGATCAACCATCTCGATCCCGTAGCCGGCCCGCGCGAACAACCGGTGCATCTCCTGCTGGACCGATATGCCCGATGCCTTGTTCTCGATCAGCAGCCGGTCAACCTTGCGCCGAACGCAGTCCTGACCAACCCGCATCACCAGATCATTTAGCGCCAGCCGGTCCTGCCAAGCGTGGACCAGCATCACAGCCGGCATGTCGGTCTCGGGATCTGAGAACACGCCCAGCGTCACCAACGCCGAAGGGTCGTTCTCCTCCTTCTCGGTATAAGCACCGTCCAGGCACGACACCACAAACGAGAACGGCGGGAACTTCAGCCGCTTAGCCGAGCCGTCCGCATTGCGTTCCGGTGTGCCGTCCGCGCGCTTGGGGAACGGATCGTCGGGACCGAACTGCTGCCACCAATGGTATTTGATGATGCCGCCGCCGCGTGGCTCTGGTCTCTGCTGATACTGTCCGGCCCACGCATAAGGGCCCACCCGCTTCTGCTGTCCGGTAGCCCATTCAGCGTCATACCGCGCCGGCCATAGCAGCTCGCCATCCCGCACGCGCCAGTCCTGCCCGATCACCGTCACGCAATGGCGGCCTTCCTCGTAGCAAGCCGGCAGGCACAGGTGCACCAACGCCGGATCGTTCTCAGCCAGCACGTGCCCGGATAGGTCGTTCTCACCAAGCCGCTGCATGATGATAACTTCAGCGCCGTTCACCGGATCGTTAGACCGTGTGCGCCACACTTCGTCATAGGCGCGAACCTGGCTGGCGATGACCCCAGCACTCTCCACCTGATCCGTCTTGTGCGGGTCGTCCACGATGCGGATTGCGCCACCTTTGCCCAACGATTCCGGAATGCCGGTGCTGATACGCGATCCGCCGGCCGTCGTGTCATACTGCTCTTGATTGTCGCGGTCCTTGGCGATCTGGACGCGATCGCCCCAAAACCCCTGATACCACGTCGATCCGATCAGACGTCGGGCCGTCACGCCGTCGCCTTGCGACTTGTTGGCACCGTAGCTCGCGCACAGAAACCGCACGCCAGCGCCCATAAGCGGGTAGTCTTCGTCCTGCGGCAGCGCCCATGTCCAGGTGGGCCATGCCACCGCTACCAGGTTCGTCTTGCCGAAGCGCGGCGGTACGTTGACCAGCAACCGCGTAATCTCGCCAAACGTCACCGCTTCGAGGTGTTCGGCGATCATGCTTAGGTGCCGACCGCCCGTGAATCGCGACGAGTCAAAGTGCGGCCACGCCATTTCGAGGAAGTGGATCAGGCGTCGCTCGGCCAGCGCCTTGTCGATCGCGATGCGCTGGCTGCGGTCTATGGTGCGGGGGAGTTGGACCACCTACCGCTCCAGCAACCCACGGCTTAGGTCATAGGCGTATACGGCACTTACCAAGTTGTCGCCTTGATCCCACACCTCAACAGCATCTCTGCCGAGCCAGAAATATGGCGGCTCTCTCATGTCGTCCAGCACGAGCAAGGTCGGATCGGGCAACTCGATCACACACCACCGGCCGTTCTGGTCCCATCCTGCAAGACGACGCGTCACGGATTGATCTCCAACAGCGTCTCTTCTTCCACCACCGTCTTCCGCCGCGCCTCCTCCTCGCGTGCCCCACGTATCCACCGAACGACGCGGTTGTGCATGTCGATCGCATCGCGGCGCGCGTTGGCGAAACGCGGTCCACCCTGGATCAGCATCTCGGCCAATGCCTTGTAGTAGACCCGCGAGCATTCGAGCTGCGCAGCGGTCAGTGGTGCATGCGTCAGGATGGCGTTAGCAATGTAGACCGTCATTTGAACCGGCGCGCCGGACGCAGGTAGCGGTGCCGGTGGCTTCGGTGAGTCCATGGCAGAGCTTGGCACGCGGGCCATGGTTAGGTTGGGTCCTTGGGCGTCTCGGGCTGCTCGGCCTTCCGGCTGGCCAGCATCTCATCAATCCGCGCATGCAGCTTCTCGAACTCGCGCACGAGCCACCGATGCTGGTACGTGCTGAACACCTGCGGCTGGTCGGTGTCGTGCTCAGACTGTGGTGCGTCACTCATTCCCATTCTCCTCTGGTTTACCCTCAATCGTCAGCGGCACAGCGCCCGACGCGCCCCCGCTCATCTTATCCAGCAGTCGCCGAAACGTCAGCAACTCATCCTCGTCCAGCGCATCGTAGTCCAGCGTCAGCGTGTGCTTGATCGGGCCAACGCCATCGCCGCCGGTGTGGAGTAGCTTGTCGGCGTAGATCTTCGGCAGCGCCTTCGCGAGCAGCCACTTCCTGGTATCCACACGCAGCCGGGATCGTGTGACATGCTCATGGTCCAAAACGGTCTCAGCAGTGCCGTTCGCCCCCTCGCGCTGCACCCAGTCATTGGTGCCGTCGTCCGCGATCTCCAGCAACTCTTCGGCCATGAGGTGGTAGCCAATTTCGCGCGCGCGGGCGTAGCGTTCGCCAAAACCAGGGCCGATATCATCCTTGGACCATTGGATGACAGTTGGAGGCGCCGGCATGCCATCCGTCCGACAGATGGCACGCAGGGTCTCGCCAGCCTTCAAACGCCGGCAGATTTCAGCAGCAAGCTCCTCGGTGTAGGTGAATTTTGGGCCGCGCTTAGCCATAGGCTCCCCTCACAGCCCCGCCTGATGCCACCTGGCACCTTTCCGCCTCCCAGTGGCGGGAAATGCCCCGCGCGCCGTGTGGGGCGCTCACAGGGGCGGCGTAGGGGCGGTTGCTCACCTCCCGCTCACCACGCTCACCACCGCCGCCCAGATCGCCTCCCGCTCGCCCAACGCCGCCTCCCTGTCCTCGCAGATCTCCCGATACTCGGTCGCGTTGAGCGCCCCGACGTGCGCCCAACCCTGCTGCCCGATCGCTTCCTCCGTCGCCGCGTGAAGCTGTCGCCGCGTCATCGGGCACGTCGCGCAGGCTCGGCCCGCTGGCGTGTCGGTCCAGGTGTGGCCGGCTATGGTGGTCATGCGGCCCTCGAGTGCACACACGCTGCGGTTGTTTTTGTTTGGTTGGAATATCCCGGGGGTGAGCGATCCCTAGATCGCGATATCCCCCTCGGGATATAGGGGGGTACTAGGGGGGGACTTCCGCAAGCGACTTCCGCAATAACTTCCGCAAGCAGAAAACGTAGGTTTCCTGCCACTCTCCGCATTATATTCAGTAGATACATCAGCATATTCATTTGTAACCTCCGCAGGCGCAACCTCCGCAACCTCCGCAAACCACGGATTTCGTAAGGAAAGCATGGTATGCGCAACCTCCGCTGCGGAAGTCGGCGGAAGTTGCGGAGGTTCATTTTAACCGACTTCCGCAGCATCTTGGCTGGCAACCGGAGGTTGAAGCCACTTGATCACAGAGAGACCTCTCCGCTTCGCTTTACTGTCCGCGATCTCCGACTTCAGGTAGCCACCAGCGAGCCAGCGATCGAGGTAATGGACCACTAAACGCTCTTGCAGACCGAGGTGGATTGACGCCCATAAGGGAAGGTATCTGCCCTCGCGGCGCGTCTGTGGCGCGTTGGACCAGGCTTCGTCTGCCTTCCAAGCGCGGTCTATCTCGGAGAAGAGCGCCTTGATGTGCGACCACTCGAGTTGGTTGCCCACTGGGTCCTTCTCGACCGGCAAGAAAGCACCCTCAGTCCATTTCACAATGATCTCGCCGCCCTTGGGGGCGTAGTTCGCCTTCATGCGTGACAGGTGACGAACATCATCGTTTCCCTCGCCTTCCGGCCGCGTCATGTAGAGCCTCGAGCGGAAGGTGTTGGACCACGCGGTAGAACCGCCGGCCCCGGATCCTGTGGACATGCCAGAGGCAGAGGGGTGTGCAGCGATCACAACGGCGCAGTTAAACTGGCGCGCGATCTGGCCGCCGATGCCTTGGACGAACTGGCGAGCATGGGCACGCATGATCTCGTTGCCACCGAAAATGTCGGCCAGCGTATCGAGCACGACGAGGGTCGGCGGGAATTTAGTGAGGAACTTGCAGACTTCCGCAAAGAGTTCCGTGGGACTTCCGCGATTCCGTTCATCGAACGTCATCAATAGGTTATCGAATCCGAACCTGGCAGCGATGCGGAGAAACTCGAGGTTTGGCATGGTCAGGCCGTAGGCGCGATTGATCGATTCCTGACGGCGGTGCAGCTCAGACGCATCGTCCTCGCACATGAAGCCGAACGCCCTGCCGCCACGTACATTCAGGCCGAGCCATGACTTGACGCATGAAACTGAGGTGAGGAGCTGTTGCGCAAGGAGAGACTTCCCAACCCCTCCATCGCCATACATGCCAGTGACGACGCCTCGAGGTATCCAGCCATCGACCACCCATTCGCGGATGGGCGCTTGCGCCAGCCAGTCGCGGGGCGGGTCGATGATTTTTCCGTCAAATTCCGGCTTTGCGGAGGTTGGCACCTCCTCATCGATCTCGACTTCCGCAGTCTCTGGCCGCTCGAGAAGGGACTGCTCGAGCGATCGCCACCAGCCAGGGTCTGATGAAGCGTCGGGGGGAGCCTCACTGCCGTTGGTGGCGTGGCCATTGGTGCGCGGCCGGTCCTCAAGCTCGAGTGGGCGATCGCGGCCACGCTGGAGGCCCCACAGCGCCGTGGCTCGAGCGCCGTTCCAATCGGCGACGCCTTCCGGTAATGCCTCTAGCAGTCGCTCTGCGGCCTCGGCTTCGGTCATCCCCGAGATATCCAGAATACCGCCCAGCGAAAGGGCAGCGTTCCGCAACGCGAAGTGCTTGCCGCCATCCGGCGCGGCCGACACTCGAGACAGGATAGCGCGTGTTAGACCCGCGAGGCGCTTGGATGACAGCTCGAGCGGCGCGCGCGAGGCAGGGCGTTCATCCTTCGCCGCTGGCCTGGCGAGGATGATCTCGAGCAGCCAATCCGGCCAGTCAGCGATCTCAGCGTCGGATATGACCCGGTATCCAGCGGACGGCGGTACAATCACGTAGCCGCCTTCGCCGCGAACATCCATGCCGGCAGCGAATTTGCTGGCAGAGTTGCGGACGCCGTGGACATGCCGGAACAGCATGTGCCGGCCGCCGCTCATGGTCTCGTGGATCCGGGTTTCCGGCAGCCGATAGGCGTTGGCGTCTTCCCAATCCTTGGCGCCGTGGCGATAGTCCAGATCCAGCACGTCGAAGCCAGAGATTTCGCCAGTCCGGACGCCGATCAGTTTGGCGTTGGGATGCTGGAAGAGACTGCGGACCTGATCAGCGTCGAGCGTAGCATCGCGGAAGCCTTGGCCGCCTTCAGCCTTGGCGATACACGGATGCTTGGTCGCGCCGCATGGGAAGACTGGCCAACCGTGCGACGCGACATCCAAGGCATCGGAGATCAGCGTCACACCTGCTCCTGATCGAACGTCGCACCCCAGGCCCACACATGCAGCCACTCAGCCCGAAGGTCCGCCAGCTTCGGATCGCTCGCCGGCACCACGACGTGGCAGAAATATAGATCGCCTGGAATGCTGCGCTTCGCGATATCCAGCGTGGACTTCAACTGCCGAACGATCCCGAAGACGGTATCAATGCGGGGCTTGATCTCGAAGAGGCTGACGAAGGTGGTCAGGTTGATGGTCAGTATCTCGCAGCAATCGACGTAGGAGACGATTTGGCCGCGCAAATACAGCGGCTTCTCTGCCTCTACTTCGCGATGTGCGATCGCGCCCTCTGGGATTGCGACAGTCGGTCGCCCACGCAGGAAATCGAGGAACTCTGCCTGCATCGCATCATGGCCACGATCGCGCCGCCACGCGTCATCATGGAACCGGCTTGGCGTCGGCGGGAAGTTGCCGATCTTCATTCCCCCACCACCCCGGCCCAGATCGCCACCATGTCCCCTGCGTCGGCGACACTCAGCCGCTCCGGCCCGCGCCGGCTGGCGATCTCGACGCGCAGGAGCTGCTCCAGGGTGAGCAGGTCTGGGTAGTAGTCGGCGAGCTTGATCGAGAGGACCCAGCCGGTGAAGCAGAGGGTGGGGAGGGTCATGCCAACCCCCACGTCTTGTGGGCCTGGATCGCAAGCCGCCACTCGGGGTGAGCGAGACAGTATGACGCGGCCGCTCTGGTGTTCGGCTTTGTGCGCCGTCCAGCCATTGGTGAGAGCCAGCGATGAACGGCGTGGAAGTCAGTGAGCCGTTCTGGTTCCAATCCAACCTGCGGATATACGAGCTTTAATTCGTCCGCATTCCACAACACCAACGGCGCCCCGGCTTTTGGTGACACACAAAGCCAATGTACGTGACCCGGCAACTGCTTTGTGCCGTTGGTCTCGACGGCGATGTAGAAGTTGCGTGATCGCAGTTCATCGAGTAGCGGCTTGTCAACTTGCAACAACGGCTCGCCGCCGGTGAGGACAACCATACGGTGGCGATCACCAGGGAACAACGCAACAGCAGCATCGGCCAATGCGGTGGGCGTGTACCGCTTACCTCCGACGAACTCCGTGTCGCAGAACTGGCAGACTGCTGTTGCCCTGTCCTTTTCGCGGCCCGACCATAGATTGCAGCCCGCAAACCGGATGAATACGGCAACGCGCCCAAGGTTGGCGCCCTCGCCTTGTGCGGTAAGGAACATAGAGTGGACTGCGTAGGTCATTGCTATGCGTAGCAATGCTGAGGATGGGCGCGGGAAGGATCTGCGATGGCCGCACGGATGTCGCTAGCAAGCGTGGGATTCTCGGTCTCAACACTATCGGCGTAGGCTAGGGCCGCTTTGAGCGCGTGTGGGTCGGCACCAGAGAAATCCAGCACCAAGGCATAGCGACGGTCAGCCGGGATCGGCTTGCCGTCCGCACGCTCGATTATAAAACGCTGCTCCAACCCTCCAAGCTTATAGCCTGACATTAGCTTCTCTCCTTGGTGTAAGAAGATCGAGTTGCCTGCTGGCAAAATGCAGCAGCGGCACCGTCACGGCATATCGGCTGGCACTGGATCCATCCGCGCTGTTAGCCCCAGCCGCTATCGCCGCTGCCATGCGCTTCGCGGTATTCACCCGAGCCGCGTGATAATGCAGGTCGTGGAGGCGGCAGAACTCCCCCCATCGTGCCATATTGGAAATCTTCCATTGCGTAGATCCGCCAAGGAAGACACCAACCTTTGGCCCGACCAAAGGCGCTACGTCTTGTTCGTTCATGCCATCCTGCACTGCAAGCAGGACGAGAGGACAAACGGCAAGGCAGCGATTGGACCATCGCACGGACAACTCCAGGGATCGAATGCCGCCAGCAACAATGTCGGGTAGCACGAGCCACGTCGGGATTATGGGTTGCGATGAAACCCAGTCCAGAAATCTATCAAACTGATCCTCATCAAACTCGCGTCCGGCCATGTGATCGGCCCACGCGCCATTGTCGCCGACGATCTTGAACTTGCGACGCTCGCCAGTTCGGCTGCAGGTCCACGCCTCTGTGCGCCACACGCCAGCTCGCGATACCAAAAGGCCCCATCCGGCATTGCCGATGGCATCCAGATTGCGACGTGTGCCAGTGCGGGAGGCGTAATACATCACCGCCCCCCCTCCACATCCGCGAGCGTTCGGGGCTTGGACGGCGACGAGAACTCCAGCACGCCGGAACCGACGCGACCGGAGACCGACCAGGTGTATCCGTTGAGCACGATCTCCGCGCCCCAGATGTCTGTGAACGGCTCGGTGTCGTGCGCGTACTGGCGAGCGACGCACCCATCGCGGCAGATTCTGGTGAGCAATGCGGTGTTCATGCCGCCAACCTCGCACTGGTCGCAGTCCGCGCGATCGAAAGCAGCACATCGCGGAACTCGGGGGGCGTCGCTTCCCTGACCTGGGTCTTCAGCTTGCCGCCGATCATCGCGCACATACCGATGCGGCGCGCCTTCTCATAGCCGTGCCGTTCCAGCGCAATCGGATGCAGGCGCTGCTTGCCAGTTCCCCAGCGCAACCGAGGCAACTCGACGCTGTGCGCGTAGAGCCATGTGGGCTTATTCGACCAATGGCCGTAAAATCCTTGCTCAACGCAGCACGTCCAGCCGCCGCAGAAGCCAGCCGAATGCCAACCACCGACCCTAGGCGGCGGCACAAGCCCGAACACTACCCAGGCACGACTATCGCGGGGGTGTTCTAAAACGCCTCCCCAGCGCCTTACAGAGGCCAGCGCAGCAGCGAAGCACCCTCCGTCATCGCCGAGCCTGAATTGGTGAGGCTTGCGGGTACTGCCGTGCCAGAAGCGACCCCACCGCTTGCAATCTGGATGCGCGACCACCGAATGCGGCCCGGTATAAAGCCGCGCGTCACGGGCTTCATCCCAGACATCTACGTCGGGCAATCCAGAATAGCAGCCGTCACGCTGCACATAGAGGGCGGCAATCATTCGGGAAACTCCGCCTCCACATCCTCGAGCGTGCGCGGTCTGGACGGTGCGGAGAACACCAGCGTGCCGGAACCGACGCGACTGCTGACAACCCAGCTGAACCCGTTGAGCACGATCTCCGCGCCCCAGATGTCGCGGGTTAGGTCGGTGTCGTCGGCGTACTGCTTGGCGACGGCCTCGCCGATGAGGCGCATCTTGTCGTAGACGCGGATGGTTAGCTCGTTGCCCGACTTGCGGCACTGCACGCGGTATCCCGTAATACCGACGAGTGTGAGTGGCCCGTCGCTCTCGTGCTCTACGGTGCGGGTGAGCTTGCAGGGGAAGGTCGGGGTCATGCCGCTTCCTTCCGCTCGCGTAGCTTGTGCGCCGCCATAGCGACCAGGATTGCATCCGATTCATCGTCTGAATTGAGCAGCGGCTTGAACTGGCGCCCGAACAGCACGCCGGATGCCTTCTTGGCGTTGCCCTTGCCGACGATCGACAGGTAGCATTCAGACCGGCTCAATTCGACAAAGCCGAGTTCGCGGATGTGCGCTACCCAATGGGCGATCATCGCATAGCCGAAGAGGTTGCGGGACGCGCCATAGTGCGGGCTGTGGGGCTTTTCGATTGCAATCCAGTCGGGGCCGTATTCAGTGACCAGATCGGCGATGGAATTCTGGAGTTGGTTCGCCTGTTCACCACGGCTACCGTTGCTCAACAGACGGTGGCCGGACGCAATGTATGTGCCGTTTGGGCTGATGTACGCCCAGCCATATTTGCGCGCCAGATCGAGGCCAAGGACACCGCAGGCGGTCATGTCAGGCATGTGCGACCTGTCGGCGCGTCTCGCGGGCAACCGCAGCGGTGCCCAACGGCGTGTCGGACAGCATGCCGAGCGCCGCCTTGTACACCTCCAGCAGCGTTTCCATCTCCTCCAGATCCGCCGCATCCTTACGACGATCCGCAATGAGACGACGCAGGACTTTCACGTCGTAGCCTGCGGATTTGGCCTCCGTCATGATGTCCTTCTGATCGCTCCGCAGAGCGCGCACCTCTTCGTCAAGCCGCTCGTAACGGTCCACAATGCTGCGAAGCCGGTCGGCCGCTATGCTTGCTGGTACGTCGGACATTGTTCCTCCATTCGCCCCCGCCGCGCGAGGCCGCGATTAAGCTGCTTCGATCGTTACCGTGACGCGGACAACTCTAGGCACGTGCCAGCCGTGCGGTTCTCTCTGCAAGTCCGCGCTACACTTGATGTAGCCGTAGTGCTGCTTTGCGTAATCCCGAGCCGCCGCACGGTTGCGGAATAGCCGTGTGCGACTGGCGCATACCGGATCGCCGTCGAGATACGTCCTGTGACCGTCTAGCAGGTTGGTGCTTCCACGCTGGATTGCCCAAGCGGTTACGGTGCGCGCGGTGCTCATGCTGCGTCCTGATAGAGATGCGACCGCCTGATGAAGACGCGCCTTATGTGCTCATCGCACCACGAGGAGGCGCCCACACACGGCGCTCCGCACCACAGACGCGGCTTCGTGTCGCCCTCGATCCACTGGCACGTTCTGACGATCACCCTCGGCGCTGGCGTTGGCGGCGTTGGCGACGTTGGCACAGTCTCGGGCGGCTTCTGCTTGACTGGCACGAGGATCATGTGCGTCGCGAGGATCACCGGTAGCGAGGCCAGCGGCGCTAACGTCGTCTCCATCTGCTGGCGGTGTCGGTTTTCCTTGGATGGCTGATAGACACGCGGCATCGGGTTTGCGTGCTTCTGGCCAGGATGAGGTTTCCTCGACAACCCGATCCGATTTGCCTTCCCGATGATGGCGTGCGGCGAACAGCCAAGCGCTTCGGCGATATCCACCGTCTTCACCGGCAGCCACGACGCTACGAGAAACTCAATGGCGCCGGGGGTCCATCCATCGCGTGTGACGTTGAACAGGATCATACCCAGGAACTCGGCTTAAACGGCGGTGCAGTGCGACGTTCTTTGATCGCGCACGAGATTTCGTAGGCCAGCGTCGCCTTGGCGAGCGTCATCTCGTCCTCGTCGCTGTGGTATGGCGGGGAGCCGTGCCGATCATCGGTAGGCGTGGGAGGCAGGAACGGGCGACGCTCGCCATCCAGACGCCACCGACCAAGCTGGGACAGCTTCGATATGACTGCCCAATGCGTCCGGTCAGTGCGGGCGGCTATCTCGTGCTCATCCAGCCCGTGTTCCTGCCGCAGCTTGACAGCGTACAGCAGTTCGGTGTGCGACCAGCGGCTACCACGGGCGTTCGCAGGCCCTCCACGACCGCTCACGACAGCAAACTCCCCTGCCGCGCGTCCTCGATCATCCCCTCGCCTCCAGCCACGCGGCGGCACGCAACAACCCCTTCGCTAACCCGATGCACAAGAACCCCAACTTTCTTGCCGGCCATCGCATTTTGCCCCATCTCCCGTGCGGCTAACCGCGCCGCGATGTCTTGCAGCTCCTGCTCCAGCCGCAGCCTTTTGGTGCGGATGATTTGCAGTTCTTCGGCACGAACGCGGTCGGCTTCCCAAGCGCGAACCGCAGTGCCGGGCGTGGCGTACCAAAACGAACGAGCCCGGCGATAAGTCAGTCTCAGTGACCGTGCTGCACGAGCAATCGCGGCCTTTGTGGAGTCACCCGGCGCGCGAGGTTCCGCAGCAAGCCGGGTGATTTTCTGCATCTCTTGAAGGGTTGTGTCAGACATGGACAAACCCTTGTCTCTCAAAAACATCGGTCCGCACTCCGTTTCTGCCATTGTCGGGGCATAGGAAGGGTGCGGACATGAACACAGCAAAGGAGACGCCGCGCTTGCCGGCGCGGTTGGTGAAAAAAGCGCGGCTGACCTGTCTGGGCCAGCCGCGCAGTTTGGTTGCTTGGGAGGTAAACACGCCAAGAGCAGGCACCGGGAACGCTGCCGGCCGCAGATCGCGCCGAAGCGCAATGAGAGAAAGAGAATCAACCACCGACCGCACTCCACACGCGATCGACGAGCGCGGGGTCCGGACACGTCTCCAGCACCTTCTGAAGATCGCGACGCAGCGTATCGGTCATCATGAAAGGCCGCGCGCCCTCGACTGTTATCGGCGAGCAGGACCAACAGCCGCTCAACCGAGCAGTCGTGATCTCGACTGGAATACCTGCCTCGCGGCACTTCTTTCGGATGTTCCACAGCATCTGCCGGATCGAGTTGTCCGATACCGTCTCGGGAACATGCGACCATCCGGCTTCAATCAGACTGGCGCGGGGAAGCGGCCGACCTTCGCAGCGTGCGAGCGCAACCAGGACATCCCGTTGCCGATATGTGAGGGCGGCCCACGCGTCGCCGCACTGGATGTGGCCAGTCTCGGCGTCGAGCTTCACGGCTGCCGGCTCACGCATCGCGCGGCACCGACATCTGCCGACCCGCCGCGAGGTATTGGGACAGCGGTGTTAGGGACATGCGGAACGGTTTGTCGGACTTGGCTGGGCGCGGCGGCTTCGGCACAACGATGGGCACTGACGGTTCCGGCACAGTCCACTTCCAAGTGCCGTGCTGGCCATGCGACTGCGACTGCGAATCCCGCAGCTTGTTTCGCTTCACGATGCCGCTGATTGTCGCCGGCGTGAGTCCCATCGCAGCGGCGATCTCGACCTGGCGCATACCAGCGAACAACATCCTCTGCACATGGACCGCGCGCGGCGTCCGGGACACGCCAGGCAACTGGCGCCGCTCTGGGAAATGTGGATCGTGCAGATCATTGCGGCACACCAGATTGGCAATCGTGCCCTTACCGACGCCGAGCGCCTTGGCGATCTCGATTTGCCGCATGCCAGAGTTCAGCATGTCCTGTATCTGCTGCTTGGAATGCTTTCGGCTCACAGCTTTACTGCCGCGCCAACGATCATTGAGACCAACAGGGCCGACAGCATGTACGCGAGTAAGCAGAGGCCGATGGTTGCCATGTTATGACCCGGATGAGAGGGGTTGTGGAGGCGGAACGACTTGAACAGCCGTATCCAGACGTTCGCACAGCGCAACACACAGCGCCTCAGGCAGCGGACGCGGGCACGGGCAGCGTGGCGCAGGCGGCGTCATGCCACCCGCCGTTCAGCCTGTGGGGCTTCAAGTGACGGCACCAGAGTGTCAACTGGCACCCCGAGAAGCCCAGCTAGCGGCCGGATCATGAGGGGAGGCACGTGAGCGTCCCCGTTGGCCCACTTGCTGATGGTGCCTTCAGAAACGCCAAGGGCCTTGGCGATATCCGTCTGCCGAAGCCCTTTTTGCCGCGCCGATACGAAGAGGTCTTTGATCGCCATGACGCGACTTTAGGCTAACGAAAGTTTCGGGTCAAGCAAGATTTCGTCTCCCTGCCTTCCCCCTCTCAGCTACCGCCGTTGAATATATAGCCATGCCCGATAAGTCTCTTACCCGCGCTGAAATCGCCGAGAACCGGAAGAACCTTCGGTTTGTGAAACCTTGGCTCAACCATCGCGGCCTTAATCAAAGAGAATTGGCCGAGAGGATGACAATATCCGAACCGACCGTATCTAAGTGGCTGGCCGGGACACAGAGCATGACAGTCGCGCAATTCCATCAGATCGCCGCCATTCTAGACGCCAAGCCTGAAGAACTCATGTTCGCGCCGCCGGCAAAGGAACGGGCAACCCGCTATCGACGCCTCGCTGAGCTGGCCGGCGCTCTGAGCGACGAAGACCTGGAGAGAGTGCTCGAATACGGGCGGCTTTTAACGAGCCGACCAGCCCCCTAAACCGGCTGCTAGAATTTAGTCTTTCCCCGCACGAAATTTCCCTTGACTAAACTCTTTCGGTAGACGAAAGTGCTTCCCAGCAAGGGAGCACGTCATGCCAGCCAATCCAACCACCACCGTAATCTACCTAGACGACCCCGCCGCTGCGGCTGCGGACATTGCGGCCGACGTGGCGGAGCTGCTGGACAAGCCGGTGCGCTTCTACACCGCCGCCGATCTGGCGAAGCTCGACAAGCCGGCCTTCCGCATCGTTGTGGACCACATCGCGGCGCAGCGGCTGCGCGCGGAGCGGCGGGTATGAGCGGCTTCACGCGAGAGGAGTTCGTGTCGCTCGAACATCTGCTGACGACAACGAAGGACGTGCGGGCAGCCC
>Ga0209624_10001638_pt1 | contig 17268 bp, 15 predicted proteins | sample JacPinW_OM2H0_O1_FD_188565 | JGI IMG/M metagenome (GOLD analysis project Ga0209624, IMG submission 188565) | Forest soil microbial communities from Algoma, Ontario, Canada - Jack Pine, Ontario site 1_JW_OM2H0_O1 (SPAdes) (version 2) | ecosystem: Environmental > Terrestrial > Soil > Boreal...
GGTGTTACGCGCGACCGACACGCGCGCCAAGCAGCTCGGCTGGATCGGCGGACTCTTGCTGCTGCCGCTGCTGATCGCCTGGTGGCTGCTGCCACCGCTCGACTATCTGCCGCCGGTCAAGCGCGCGGCGATTGACTCCTTCTTCGACTTCCCGCCCGGCATGAGTCCGGAAGTGGTCGATCGCGAGCTGATTCCGCCGCTGCTTGAGCGCATGCGCCCCTACATGGAGGGCCGCCTGGAGCCGCACCTGAAGAACTGGTACATCGAGATCTGGCCCGGCGGCGGCACCATCGGCGCGCGCGTGGTGGATGAGCGGCGCATCGCAGAGCTCGAGGCCCTCGTGCGCGACAAGATCACCGTCGGGCTGCCCGACACGCGGGTGTTCACGGTCGAGGGTGATCTCTTCGGCGGCATCGGTGGCTCGGCCCGCTCGGTGGGGATCCACCTGCAGAGCGAGGACACGGCCGCCCTCAATCACGTGGCGATCGAGGGCCGCCAGCTCCTTGAGAAGGTGTTCCCCGGTGCCGCCGTCCAGAGCTTCCCGAACCCCGAGGATGTGTCGCTCGAGCTGCACGCGGTGCCCGATGACCGAAGGATCGCGGAAGTCGGCTGGGACCGCCCGACTCTGGGCACCGTGGTGCGTACCGTCGGTGAGGGGGCCTGGCTCGGGGAGTATTTCGACGGCAAGTCGCGTCTGCCGATCATGCTGCGATCCGGTGGCGGTACGACGCCGGAGGATCTCTCGAACGCGCCTCTTGCCACGCCCTCCGGGCTCATCGTGCGGCTCGGCGACCTCGTGGCTCTGTCAAGCGCGCTCGGACCTCCCGCCATCCGCCGCCTCAACCACCGCCGCACGGTGACACTCACGGTCGACCCGCCGGCGAACCTCTCGCTGGAGAAGGTCCTCAACACCATCGATGCGCAGGTGCTGCCGAAGCTTCGGGCCCACCTGCCCGCCGATGGCTCGATGCGCCTGGCCGGCAGCGCCGACAGTCTGAGTGAGACCCTGAGCGCGATGAGCCGCGTGTTTGCCATGGCGCTCGTCGTGCTCTTGCTGCTGATGACCGTGCTGTTCCGCTCGCTGCGCGACAGCGCCATCGTGTTGCTCACGGTGCCGTTGTCGCTGGTCGGCGGAGTCCTCGGCCTGCGCCTGCTGGACCTCGTGAAGTTCCAGGCGCTCGATCTTCTGTCCATGATCGGCTTCGTGATGATGATCGGCGTCATCATCAATCACGCCATCCTGCTGGTCGCCGCCGTGCGCAGTGCCGAACAGGAAGGCACCACGCTCGAGGAAGGCATCCGCGCCGGCCTCAAGCAGCGGCTGCGGGCGATTTTCGCCAGCACCCTCACCGGCGCCCTCGGCGCGTTGCCGATGGCGATCAATCCGGGCCCGGGCAGCGTCATCTATCGGGGGCTCGCGGCGGTCAACATCGGCGGGGTGATCGTGAGCCTTGCCTTCAGTCTCGTGCTGATCCCGGCGCTCATGCGTCTGATGGCCGCCCGTCAGGCGGCGCCCCTGCCCGCCGCCGCATCGCTGGGCGCCTCATGAGAATCGGGGCAAAAGAGCTGGCGCGACGGGTGGCGCTCATCGGCGCCGCCCTCGCCGCCCTCCCGTTCGCAGCGCGCGCCGCCGCCGCGCAGCCGGCTAGCCCCGAGCGCGCGGTGGTGGAGGTCGGCACGGTCAGCGTGCGTCCCGTGACCCTCGAGAGCTGGATACCCGGCTCGATCGTCAGTCGCGCGGACGCCCGCATCGCCAGCGTCATCGCCGGGCGCGTGGTGTGGATCGCCGACGTCGGTAGCCGCATCGCACAGGGCGGCGTGATCGCGCGGCTCGATGCCACGGTGTCGCGCCTGCGGGTCGAGGACCTGCGCGCGCAGGTGGCCCGTGCCCGCGCGCAGCACGATGTCAACAGCTCACAGCTGGAGCGCTTCAACCGACTCGCCGCCACCCAGGCCCTGAGCGCGAGCCAGCTCGAGGATGCGCGCGCGCAGCGGGAGATGTCGAACGATGACCTGGCGCGCGCCGAGGCGCAGCTGCGCCAGGCGCTGTACGAGATCGATCAGGCGCAGATCCGTGCGCCCTTTCCGGGCGTCGTCACCGAGCGCTTCATCCAGATCGGCGAATACCTGCAGACCGGCAGCGCCACCGTACGCCTGGTCAACACCACTGACATCGAGGCGCGCGCCACTGCAGCCCTTGCGCTGGCCGCCAACGTTCACCCCGGGCAGCTGGTCACGGTGCGCGATCACGGGGTCGCCAAGGCCGGCCGTGTCAGAACGGTGGTACCGGTGGGCGATGAGCGCTCACGCCAGTTCGAAGTGCGGGTCACGCTGAGCAGCCCCGAGTGGCTGGTGGGCACTCCGGTCGAAGTGAGTCTGCCCGCCAGCGCCGAACGCCAGGCGGTGACCGTGCCGCGCGATGCGCTGGTGATCCGGCAGAACCACTCCTACGTGCTGCGCGTGACGCGCGCCAACACCGTCGAAGAGCTCGACGTGACCCCGGGCGCCGGCATCGCCGATGCCGTCGAAGTCAGCGGAGCACTCTCGCCCGGGGATCGGCTGGTGGTGCGCGGCGCCGAGCGCCTCGTCGCCGGCCAGGCGGTGCGGGTCATCGCAGCGCGCGCGCCGCAGCATCCAGGCTGAAGTGTCACGCCCGCCACAGCGGCGGGAACAGCGGATGCTCCATCGGCGCGCCCGCGGCCAGCGTGCCGCTAAGACCTGGGAACTCCGGTGAGGTGGGCCAGCGCCGCGGCGCGTGGCGGATATCATCCCCGAGCAGGCGCACCGAGAAGACCCGGCGGCGATCCGGCCCGCTCACCCCGGCCGACGCATGCAGCGTGAGCATGTGAAAGCACACGGCATCGCCCGGGGAGAGCTCCCAGCCGAGTATGCGGTAGCGCTCGCGGGCGGCCTCGATGTCGGGCAGATCGGCCAGACTGCCTTCCGGAAACCACTTCGCCTGGGCATCCATGAAGGAGCGCGGCATCAGCCAGGGGCCTAAGTGCGAGCCGGCGATGAACTCGAGCGTCGAGGCGCGATTCACCGCATCGACCGGAATCCAGAAGCTGCAGTTCTGATGTCCGCTGATGTTGTAGTAGGGCTGGTCCTGGTGCCACGGTGTGCGGGCACGTGTGCCGGGCTCCTTGGTCAGCATGTGATCGTGGTAGAGCCGTGCGCTGCGGCTGCGCATCAGCTGAGCGCCGACCGCACCGAGGCTGGATTCGAAGATCACGCGGCGGTAGTGCTCGTTGTCCTGCCAGCAGCAGAAGTCCTCGACGAAATAGCCCGGATCCTCGCGCGTGCTCGCCACCTTGGCCCGCACGCTCGGCTGCGCAAGGTTCTGGTCGATCCCCTGTTTAAGCCGTTCGACCTCGTGCGGCGCAAGCAGCTGGCGCAGCACCACCGCCCCGTCGGCCTGGAAGGCATCGATGTCGGCCTGGCGCAGTGCGAAGCTCATGCGATCTGTTGCTACAGGAACTGACGGCAGATTTCGGCGAAGCGCCGCCGATCGGTTTCTGATTCTATCTCCTCACTCAGCCGCGCGATCAGCGCCTCGGTTCCCGCCACGCGCACGGCGGCGTGCCGCACCAGGTAGCCGGCCACAGGTCCGATGTAGCCGGCCAGCTCCCCCTCGAGGCGCTTGAGTTTCGCAGGATCAAGCGCTGCGGCCATGGCCGGACGGGTGTCATCGAGCGAGGGCGCTGAGGGCGCGGGCGCTTGCGGCGCGGCCGGCGCCAGTAGCGTTTCGACGTAGTGACCGAGCCTCAGGCAGTGCGTATCAAGGGGCGCCGGAAACGCATCCAGCCAGTGCTGGCTGCTCAGGAAGTACTCGAGGCTCTTAGAGGGCATCACGTCCGCCACGCGGAAGGTCAGCACCGGGACACCGCGGTGTACCGCCCGCTCGACCTCGCGTCGCACCTGGGGCGAGACATCGGTGCTGGCGGAGAACACCAGTACCATGACGCGCGCGCCCACGATCGCATCCAACACCTCCGCGGCCCACTCCGTGCCGGGGGTGATATCCCGGGGTGCGATCCAGCATTCGATGCCGCGCACCTCGAGCGCGGCGACGACGGCGAACGCCGCCTCGCGATCTGGCTGCGAGTAGCTGACAAACACCGGCCGCGCCGTCACGGCCGGCTCTCGAGCAGTTTCAGGGCCTTGTTGAGGCTCACGCGCATGCGGTTGAAGGAGCGCCCGAGGGCTGCGATTTCGGGCGCGCCACCGGCCGCAAACTCCGCCGCCGATCCGTCCCCCGCGCTCACCCGTTCGGCGATCTGCGCCATGCGGCGCACCGGCCGCACCACGATCCGGTAAAGCAAGAGATTGACCAGCAGCAGCAACACGACGAAGGCGCCGATCAGCGAGCCCAGAATGACCCGGAATGACCCGCGTGCCTTGGCCTGCGCCGTGTCGATCGGAACTGACACCACCTGCGCACCGACGACCTCGTTCTCCTGCCAGCCGAAGCCATTGTTGGCGCCATGGCGGGTGAGGATGGTGGCGGGTGCGGACGTGGCGGTGCCGTGACAGGACAGGCACTCGGGGCGGGCGTGGATGGGCCGCGCCAGATAGAGCGCGCGACCCATCGGCGTCTCACGCTCACCGACGAGCTCCTGCGCGGCGGCATTGTCTCGGAAGCGCTGAATGAGGTCCGCCTGCCAGTCGAGCGCCCGGTCGCGCGGGTTGGTCGGATTCAGCGTTGCCTCCCGGTAGGAGTAATCGGGACGGGCGGCCTGCAGACGCAGAAAATGTTCCGTCGCGGCATAAAATGGCACGCTCTGTGGCAGGAACTCGTGCTCCATCTGCGCGCGCAGCAACGGCTCGATCTCACTCGCCGTGTAGGCACGCGCGGCGAGCGCGCTGTCCATCATGAGTCCTGCCTCGGCGAGCATCTGACGCTCAGCACCGGCTTCGAGCACCGAGTGGCACACGAGGGCAATGAGCGCCGCAGCCACGGCGAACGCTGCGACCAGCGCCACATTGATTCGAAGCAACAAGCTCATCGGTTCCCCCGCGCGGGTCTTCAGTGACGCCACCCTGAGGGGGGCCAAAGTAGGGGATCGCGCCCTGCCGGCGCAACTCGGGCGTGGCCGTGTCCGCCCCGGGGCGCAGCGGGCCGCATTTTCCGGTCGGAGGGTTCCTACGCACGCATCAGTAGCGGGCGTGGATGGGTAGCGGGCGGCTCTGACAGGCCCGGCCCGCAGCCGGCGCTATCGTCACCGTGTCGTAAAGCCGCTCAAGGGACAGAGCCATGTCACGTCTCACACTGATCTGCACGGCCGCCATCAGCTGCGGGGCGATCTGCGCCTGCGCCACCGAGGGTCCGCAACCGAGCGAGCAGTTGTCGCGCGCGCGCGCGCTCGTCAGCCAGGCCGACAAGGCCCAGGCGCAGCGCTTCGCAGCCGCCGACCTGCAGCGCGCCCACGATGAACTGAGCGCCGCGGAAAACGCCAACAGCCAGGGCAAATACAACGAGGCGCGCAGCTATGCCGAATCCGCCGGCGTCGATGCGGATGTGGCCGCGGCGCGCGCCGAGGCCGGCGAGGCGCAGCACGCGGCGCGCGAAGTGGCCTCGAGCAACGCGGGGATGCGTCAGGAGAGCGACCGCGCCGTGGATGCCGCTGCTGCAGCGACCGCTGCCGGCAGCCCGCCGCCTCCAAGCGCGCCGCCGCCGCCCTCCTCGCCGCCGCTCGACGGCTATCCGCAGGCGCCCCCTCCGCCGCCCGCGCCGCCTGACCCGCAGAGCACCCCGCGCTGATGCTCCCAAGGAGTGGACATGAAAAATCTCATCGGAATTGCCGTCGCCACCGCGCTCATCACCGGGTGCGCCACCACGCCGCCGCACGATGATCGTCTCGATCAGGCACAGGCCGAGGTTCAGACGCTGGCCCAGGATCCGCTCGCGCAGGAAGCCGCCGCGCACGACCTGGACGAGGCGCGTGCGCGTCTGGCGGATGCGCAGACCGCCCTGCAACAGCATCAGCCGCTGCCCGTGGTCGATCACCTGGCCTACCTCGCCCAGCGGCACGCGGAAGCCGGCGAAGCGCGCGTGCAGGCGATGCACTCGCGCCAGTACTTGGCTCACGCCCAGGATGAGCGCAACCGGATTCTGCTCGCGGCACGCTCGCGCGAGGCGCAGAACGCCGAAGGTCAGGTGCAGAACGCGCAGAACCAGGCGGATGCGGCCAAGGCACAACTCGCCCAGACGCAGCAGCAGCTCGCAGACCTGCAGGCCAAGCAGACCGACCGCGGCGTCGTCGTCACCCTGGGTGATGTGTTGTTCGACACCGGCCAGGCCAGCTTAAAACCCGGCGCCGATCTGGCGCTCGATCGCCTGGCTACTTACATGACCGCCCACCCGCAGACCAAGATCGTGGTCGAGGGCCACACCGACAGCATCGGGTCCGATGAGTACAACGATGCGCTCTCGCAGCGGCGCGCCGATGCCGTGGCACACGCCCTGATTGCACGCGGGGTCTCACCGGATGACGTGCGCGCGATCGGCCGCGGCAAGAGCTACCCGGTCGCGACCAACGACAGCTCCGCGGGCCGCCAGCAGAACCGGCGCGTCGAGATCGTCTTCTCGGACAACGACGGACGTTTCGCGCAGGGCGACTCGGCGGAACCGTCCGCCCGGCGCTAGCACAGCTGTTTCGAGGAATAGTTTATAGATGATTGATTAAAAGCACTTTTTTCACGGACGGCTGACGAAACCCATGCACGGAGTGCGCCCCGGCGCCACGGAGGGCCGCCGGGGACGGCGCCAGGGAAGGCGCCAGGGATGGGTTTTAGGTCCTAGGAGGATCACCGCTGGCGAAGCGTTCGCGTAGCATCGCGCTAGTCATTCTCTCGGCCACGGCCAAGGAAGCCACGCCATGCCCGACGCTCCTGCCAGCGCGCGCCGCCGCGACCGAGGTCGCGCGCCGCGCTCCACCGGCCCCTCTCTGGCACCGATGCCGCGCCTGCTCAATCGCTGGGCGCCGCTGGAAATCCTGACCGAAGAGCAGCTCGAACGTATTCTGCTCGCGGCCTTTCGCATACTCGAAGAAGCCGGACTTGAGATCCGCAGCCCCGCGGCGCGCGAGATCTACGCCCGCGGCGGGGCGCTGGTCGATGAGGCCACGCAGATGGTGCGCCTCGGGCGCGAGGTCATCGAAGCGCACCTGGCGCACGCTCCACAGCGCTTCGTGCTGCACGCGCGCAACGCCGAGCGTCACCTGCATGTCGGCGACAACGTGGTCAACTTCGGCCCCGTCACCGGTGCCCCCAACATCCGCGATGAGGAGGGCGGCCGTCGTTACGGCGACCTCGAGGCCTTCCGCAATATCCTCAAGCTCACCCACACGCTCGGCGTGCTGCACTGGCAGGGTGGCATCGTCGTGGAGCCGGTCGACGTACCGGTCAACACGCGCCACCTCCTCACCTACCAGGCGCACATCGAGTGCGCGGACACGGTGTGGGCGGCGCGCGGCATCGGCGGCGTGCAGGCCGAGGATGCGATCGCCATGTCCGCCATCGAGCACGGCTGCACGGTCGAGCAGCTGGCGGCGCGGCCGACGCTGATGACCGTCACCAACGTCAACTCACCGCGGCGGGTGGACGAGGAGATCCTCGACAACATCCTGGTGATGGCGCGTCACGGGCAATGCGTCGTGATCACACCCTTTACGCTGATGGGCGCGATGGCGCCGGTGACACTCGCCGGCGCCCTGGTGCAGCAGACCGCCGAGGCGCTGGGCGTGGTGGCCCTGTGCCAGATGGTGCGTCCCGGCACGCCGTGCGTCATGGGCGGCTTCACCTCGAACGTCGACATGCGCACCGGCTCGCCCGCCTTCGGCACACCCGAATACGTGCACGCCGTCATCGCCGGTGCGCAGATGGGCCGGCGGTTGAAGCTGCCGGTGCGCAGCAGCGCGGTGAACGCCTCACCGATGGTGGACGCCCAGTCCACCTATGAAACGGCCTTCTCGCTGCAGGCCGCGGTGTTAAGTCACAGCCACCTCATCAACCACGCGGCCGGCTGGCTCGAGGGCGGCCTGTCGGCCTCGTTCGAGAAGATCGTGGTGGATGCGGAACTGCTGCGTAACTGGGCCGAGATCTTAAAGCCGGTGAGCTTCAGCGACGATGATCTGGCGGTGGAGGCCATCAAGGGCATCGCTGCCGGCGGACATTTCTTCGGCTCCTCGCACACGCTCGCCCGCTACGAGTCGGCCTTCTACCGCCCGCTGCTGTCGGACTGGTCGAACTTCGAGAACTGGACCGACGCGGGGGCGCGCAACGCCACCGAACGGGCCACCCTCATCTGGAAAAAGCTGCTCGCAGCCTACGTGGCACCCCCGCTCGATCCTGCCGTGAGGGAGGCCATCGCCGCCTACGTGGCGCGCCGCACCGCCGAGATCGGCAGCACCTGACACGCGTGCCGGTGCAGACCGTGAGCGAGCGCATCATGAACGCCCGCATGTACGCGGTGACGCCTGCGGTCGAGGCCGCTTGGCGCTCGCTCCTCGATGAGGTGACGCGCACGGCCGGGGTTGAGTTCAGCTACTTCCCCTACCCCGCCCCGCAGCCGCTCGAGAAGCTGTGGGCGCGAGCGGACCTTGGCGCGGTGTTCATGTGCGGTTACCCGATCGCGCTCGCCTTAAGCCCCGTGATCCCGATCGCTGCACCCATCGCGCTTGCGCCCTGGGCGCAGGGGCGCGCCGTGTATCGCACCGACCTCATCGTGCGAGAGGAGGCCCCCTACCGCACGCTCGAGGACACTTTCGGCGCCCGCGCGGGATGGACGGTCGAGCATTCGCATTCCGGATTCAATGCGCTGCGTCATCACCTGCTCGCCTATCGCACGCCTGAGCGTGCGAGCCTCTACGGGGAGATGCACGGCAACCTCATCACCGCACGGCGGGTGCTCGATGAGGTGCGCGAGGGGGGGATCGACGTGGGCCCGCTCGATGCCTACTGGCACCTGCTGATCCGGCAGCACGCGCCACAGCTGACGGCCGGCGTGCGGGTTCTCGCCTCCACCGCGCTTGCTCCCATGCCGGCCTTCGTCGCCGCCGCCTCAACCCCGCCGGAGACCCTCGCACGGTTGCGCGCCGCGTTCGTGTCCGCCGCCGACCAGGCCTGGTTCGCGCCGCTCTCGCAAACCCTGCTGCTTGAGGGATTCGCCGCGGTGACGAGTGAAACCTATGCCCCGCTTCTGCAATGGGATCGCGCGGCGCGGGCGGCCGGCTTCGAGCGCCCGGCGTGAGACTCTAGGCCGCGCGCGGCCACTCGCGCCGGGGCGCCGGCGGCACGCGCCCGTCAGGGTGCATCAGCTCGTCGTGGCGACGAAACAGGAAGCGGCGCGCCACGGCGAAATAAGTGCGATAGACCAGGCCGCCGTTCTCGGCGAGCAGCCGCTCGCGGATGCGCCGGTAGCGCGCGTTGTACTCGTACCAGGGGACCATCGGTGCTTCGTGGTGCAGCGAGTGCAGATTGTTGAACAGGAATAAGGGACCGAGGATCCACGAGCCCTCGACGATGGCGATGCGCTGGCGTGCGTACGGCCGGGCGCGATGCTCGGGAAAGGAGCGGACCAGCTGCAGCGCGTTGGCCGGGATCACCATCGCGAGCACGTAGATCCAAAGCGGCATGCCGCACACGAGCTTCAGCCACGCGATCACCGGCACGCACCAGAGCAGGTGCTCGAGCCACATCGCCCGCGCGCCCTCCTCGTTGGCGGCGATGGCGCGCCACTCGCCATGCCAGAACATACCGATGCGCCAGAAGGAACCCACCAGGATGCGCCCGGCGAGGGTCTGCTGGATCTGGAGCGAGAATCGGCTCAGCGCCGAAAGCTCTCGCCACATCTCGGGCGTGTAGTAGTACGACTCCGGATCATCGAAGGGATCGGTGAGGCGCTCATCGATATGATGGATGCGGTGACTGCGCCGGTAGCGCATGTACGGCAACCAGAATGACAAGGGCGGCATCGCCAACAGGCGATTCACGCCCAGCCAGCGGGTGGGATGCCCGTGCACGATCTCGTGCTGCAGCGAGCCGTGCAGGGTGATCAGCAGCGTCGCGATCGGCGCCACGATGATAAGCGGCCAGCGCGAATAGACGAAGGTGATGGCGAGCCAGCCGCCGTAGTCGGCCAGGATCAAAAGCAGGGTGGGCAGTTCTACCGCGGGTCGCGGCGCGCTTCGAATGGGGGACGCCCCGATTGCATTCCCGGCAGGCGATGACTTCGAAGCGATCTCAGGTGGCGTCATTCGTGGGTAAAACCCCTTCCCGCGGCGCGGAAATCAGGAGTTCATCCACCCCAGCCGAGCGCAGGAATCACCTCGGATTCTATATTAAAGTCAGGCCGTCGCTGTAGCTTGCGCGTCCGATTCGGGAGACGGTTCTCAGTCGATCGGGACGCTCCTCAGGAAGCGCCGCTCCAGGGTGACAAACAGGTCATAAAGCAGGATCGCCATGAGGCCGGTCACGAGGCCCCCCTGCAGGATAAAGGCGGTATTGTTCGACAGCAGCCCCGCGATGATGACCTCGCCCAGGCCCTTGGCGGCGACGGTTGAGCCGATGGTGGCGGTGCCGACATTGATGACCAGGGACAGCCGGATTCCTTCCAGAATCAAGGGCATCGCCAGCGGAAGTTCCACCCGCATCAGGCGCTGCCGCGCGCTCATACCCATGCCGCTCGCCGCCTCGAGCACGGAAGCCGGACAGCTGTTAAGGCCGGTGATGGTGTTCTCGAAGATCGGCAGCAGCCCGTAGACGAAGAGCGCAATGAGCGTCGGCTTCTCGCCGAAGCCCACCAGCGGCACGGTCACGGCCAGCACCGCGACCGGCGGGAAAGTCTGGCCGATGTTGACCAGGGTGCGTGACAGGGGCAAAAACTGCGCACCACTCGGACGCGTCACCAGGATCCCGAGCGCGACTGCGACGATGGTGCTGGCGGCGGCGGCGAGGCACACCGTGCCGAGCTGCGCCAGGGCCAGCGTCAGAAGATTGCCCTGGTCATAGATCGGCGGCGCACCGTACTGGGTGAGCGGCGCAAACAGCGGCGTGAAGGCGTGCGGGAAAAAGAGAAACGCGAGCAGAAAGATGAGCGCGGCCGCGCGCAACACGGTGGCGAAGGACACGCTCAGGGCCGCCCGCGCGCGAGGATGGCGTCCACCGTCACGTGTCCGCAGGCCGCTCCATCCTCACCCAGGACCGCGGCTGAGCCTTCGCCGCGCCACACCAGTTCCGAGAGCACCTCGCGCAGGTTGGCGGAGGCGGCCACCGTCGGTCCGTCCGAGCCGCCGGGCATCGCCGCCTCCCCGGCCGTGGTGAGCGAGAGCAGCTTCATCGCCCGATCGGAAACTCCGGTCATGCGCGACACGAACGGGTCGGCCGGTCGGGTCAGCAGCACCGCGGGGCGGTCGTACTGCAGCAGTTTTCCGCCACTCATGACCGCGACGCGGTCGCCGAGCCGGAAGGCCTCGTCCATGTCATGGGTGACCAGCACGATGGTCGTGCCGAAGCGGCGCTGAATATCGAGCAGGTCCTCCTGCGCCTTGGCACGGATGATCGGATCGAGCGCACCGTAGGGCTCATCCATCAGAAGCACCGCAGGCTCCGCGGCGAGCGCACGCGCCACGCCGACGCGCTGCTGCTGACCGCCGGAGAGCTGGTGCGGAAACACCTGCGCGTAGGTGTGCGGGTCGAGCTGGAACACCTTCAGCAGTTCCTCGACGCGCGCGCGGACGCGCGACTCCTCCCATTTGAGCAGGCGCGGCACGGTCGCGATGTTCTCCGCGACCGTGCGGTGCGGGAACAGGCCATGCCCCTGGATGGCGTAGCCGATCCGGCGGCGCAGCAGGTGCGCCGGTTCGCTGGCGGTGTCCTTGCCATCGATGAGCACCCGTCCGCTGCTCGGCTCGACGAGGCGGTTGATCATGCGCAGCAGGGTTGACTTGCCCGAGCCCGAGCTGCCCACGATGACGGTGATCGAATTGCGTTCGATCACCATCGACACCTCATCGACCACGCTGGTCGCGCCGTATTTCTTGGTGAGTTTCTCGACCGTGATCATGGCCTCACCCGGTCCAGCGCCTCGACCAGCGCATCCAGCAGCACGGCGGCCGTGAAAGCCAGCGCCACGATCGGGATGGCCCCGAGCAGCACCAGGTCGATCGCCGTCTGCCCGATACCCTGGAACACGAAGGTGCCCAGTCCCCCGCCGCCGATCAGGGCGGCCACGGTGACCATGCCGATGTTCTGCACCAGCACCACACGGATACCGGTGAGGATGACCGGCAGCGCGAGGATGAGCTCGATGCTCACTAGCACCTGGGTGTTGGTCATGCCCATGCCGCGAGCTGCGTCCACCGCGGTGTACGACACGCGCTTCAATCCCACCACCGTGTTGGCCACGATCGGCAGCAGCGAGTACAGGAACAGCGCCACCACCGCCGGAGCTGCGCCGATGCCGCGGATGCCCAGCTGCGCCAGCCACGGCACGGCCGCGGCGAGCGCCCCGAGCGGGGCCATCAGGATGCCAACCAGCGCGATCGCCGGAATCGTCTGGATCACGTTCAGCGTGCCGAGGATCCCTGCGCGCAGGCGCGGCAGCCGGTGACAGACAATCCCGATCGGCAGTGCGACGATCACGGCGGCCAGCAGCGAGCCTAAGGCGAGCCAGACGTGCTGGCGCAGCTCATGCGCGAAGCGCCCGGCATTCACCGCGTACTCGCGCATCACCGAGAGATGATCGAAAGTGCCGTGGGCCAGGGCGAGGCCCGCCACGGCGAAGAACAGGGCGAGAAACAGCACCCGCAGGGCCGGTCCCGGGCGCAGCCGCGTGATGGCATCGGTGGCCAAGAGCCCAACACACACCAGCAGCACCCAGAAAGCGCCCCCTGCCGCCACGCGCACCACCTTGTTGCCCGGCGGGGTGAGTGCGTTCGCGGCGGTGGCCACGGCGAAGGCCACCACGATGACGCCGAGGAGTGCGGCCAGCAGCCGCACGCGCGCGTTGGCCACCCACAGCGCGGCGAGCGCGGTGAGCGTGAGTAAGCTCAGGCACGCGACGCTGAGCGAAGTCGGCAGGACCTCCAGCAGCGTGCGCGGATCGCCGGGCACGATGCGGTTGGTCTTGAAGACGACGAAGGGCAGAAAAATGAGCGCCGCGGCGCCGGCCGCGCTCAGCAGTGCCCCGAGCGGATCGAGGCGGGGCTGGCGCGCAGGCGTCATGGCGGCAGGAATCCCCTGGCCTTGAGGTAGTCGCTCGCCACTTCCTCGTCGGATTCCCCGTCGATCTGCACCCGCTCGTTGAGCTTCTGCAGGGTCGCGCGATCGAAGCTCTCCATCAGCGGCTTCACGATCTGTGCGATCTGCGGATGGGCCCGCAGCACCGCCTCGCGGATGACCGGAACGGGCGCATAGACCGGCTGGTCATGCCGGTCATCCTCCAGCACCACAAGGTTGGCGGCGGCGATGCCCCCGTCGGTGCCGTACACCATGGCAGTATTGACCTCGTTGGTGCCGGCCGCGGCCGCGCGGATGGTCGCGGAAGTTTCCCCGCCCGCCAGCACGATCAGCTGATCCGAGGGCAGGGTGAAGCCATAGGTCTTTTCCAGCGAGCGCAGGGTGCCCGCGTTGGCAAACTCGGCTGAACAGGCCAGCACCACCTTGCCGCCGGAGGCCACCCAGCGGCCGAAATCGCTCATCGTCCTCAGGTGGTTGGCCAGGGCGAGGTCGCGGCGGACCGCGAGCGCCCAGGCGTTGCTGGCCGGGGCTGCGGTCAGCCACACGATCCGGTTCGCCGCGTAGTCCAGGCGCGAGCCCAGCGCATAGCCTCGCGCCAGGTCCTTCCAGGCCGGATCGCTCGCGTCGTTGAAAAACAGCCCCGCATTGCCGGTGTACTCGACGTACAGGTCGATCTCCCCGGCCAGCAGCGCCTTGCGCACCACCGGCGTCGCCCCGATGCGCGTGCGGTCGAGGGTCGCGATGCCCTGCGCATTCAAGAGCAGGCGGATCATCTGGCCGAGCATCGCCGATTCGCTGGAGAGCTTGGAGGAGACCACCACCGCCGCCTCAAGGGGCGAGGCCACCAGCAGCGCCACAGCCGCGGCCATGCGAAGCCATTTACCGTTCATCGCCACCTGAGGCACGTTGTCGGTTGTGGCGCGGCCCGTCAAGCCCGCCGCATCGTTTATGATTGCCCATCCTGTGAATCCGCTGCGTACATCCAGTGGCCGTTATTCGCTCGGGCGCCTCTTGCTCGAGGGCCTCACCGGCCAGCGCGGCTGGTCGCGTGCCTGGGCGAAGGCGAGCCCGCGCCCGCGCTATCGCGTCGTGATCGTCGGCGGCGGCGGGCATGGGCTGGCGACCGCCTTCTATCTGGCCACCGAGCATGGCATCACCGATGTGGCGGTGCTCGAGAAGGGACCGATCGGCCTGGGCAACGTCGGGCGCAACACCACCATCATCCGCTCCAATTACTTCCACCCCGACAACATCCGCTTCTACGAGCTGTCGCTGAAGCTGTGGGAGCGCCTGGAGAGCCGGCTCAACTTCAACGCGATGGTCAGCCAGCGCGGCACGCTCAACCTGTTCCACACCGAGGCGCAGCGCGACCTCTTCACGCGGCGCGCCAACCAGATGCGCCTGCTCGGGGTCGATGCGCAGGAGCTCAGCCGCGAAGCGGTGAAGGCCCTGGTCCCCCTGGTGGACCTGGACAACGGCCGCTATCCGGTGCTCGGTGGCTTCCTGCAGCGACGCGGCGGCACCGTGCGCCACGACGCGGTGGCCTGGGGCTACGCGCGCGCCGCCTGCAACGCCGGCGTCGACATCATCGAGCAGTGCGAGGTCACCGGATTGCAGCGCGAAGGAGCGCGGGTGAGCGGAGTTCAGACCTCGCGCGGCTTCATCGGCGCCGACACGGTGTGTCTGGCCGTGGCCGGGCACTCCTCGGTCTTGGCGGCGATGGCCGGTCTCACGCTGCCGATCGAGAGCCACGTGCTGCAGGCGTTCGTGACTGAAGCGGTGAAGCCTTTGCTCGATGTCGTGCTCACCTACGGGGCCGGGCACTTCTACGTCAGTCAGTCCGACAAGGGCGGACTGGTGTTCGGCGGCGCCATCGACGGCTACAACACCTACGGCCAGCGCGGCACGCTGCCCATGGCCGAGGAGGTGGCCGCCGCGGCCGTGACGCTGCTGCCGGGACTGGCGCGCCTGAAGGTGCTGCGCCAGTGGGGCGGCGTGATGGACATGAGCATGGATGGCTCGCCGATCATTTCCAAGACCCCGCTCGAGGGACTGGTGCTGAACGGCGGCTGGTGCTACGGGGGCTTCAAGGCGATCCCCGCCGGCGGGCTGACCACGGCGCACCTGATCGCGCACGGGACGCCCCATCCGGCCGCCGCGCACCTGGATCTTGAGCGCTTCGCCGCCGGGCGCACGGTGGATGAGCGCGGCGTCGGCCCGTCTCCCTACCTGCACTGAACATGCTGAGGATTGCCTGCCCCTGGTGCGGTGTGCGCGATGAGAGCGAATTTCGCTATCGCGGCGATGCGAGTCGGCTGCGCCCGGACAGCGAGGCGGGCCTTGCCGCCTTCACCGCCTACGTCTACGAGCGCACCAATCCGTGCGGCTGGCACAGCGAATGGTGGCTGCACGTCGCCGGCTGCCGGCAGCTGCTGAAGGTCGTGCGCCACACGCTCACGCACGAGATCCGCTGGGTGGGCGGCGCCTGCGATCAAGCACCCCCGCAGGCGAGCAGCTGATGCGCGGGCCCGCACGCATCAGCGCCGGCGTCCTGACGAGCGCCTCGCGCCCGGTCCGCTTCAGCTTCGATGGCCGCCAAATGCAGGGCCTCACCGGCGACACTCTCGCCTCGGCTCTGCTCGCCAACGGCGTTCAGCTCACCGGCAGAAGCTTCAAGTACCACCGGGCGCGCGGCATCGTGACCGCAGGTCCCGAAGAGCCGTGCGCGCTGGTGGACCTCATCGGCGAGTGCGGCCGCGAGCCGAACCAGCTGGCCACCACCGTTGCGCTGCACGAGGGCCTCACCGCCGAGAGTCAGAACCGCTGGCCGTCGCTTAAGTTTGATGCGCTGTCGATCAATGATCTCTTCAGCCGCTTCCTGCCGGCGGGCTTTTACTACAAGACCTTCATGGCGCCCGGCTGGGCCTGGGAGCGTGTCTACGAACCGCTGATCCGTCGCGCCGCAGGGCTCGGGCGACTCGAGCCGCGCGTGGGCGATGAGGCCGATCCGGCCGAGACGGTGCACGATCACGCCGACGTGCTGGTGATCGGCGCCGGGGCGGCGGGCCTCGCCGCCGCGCATCGCCTCGGCGCCGGCGGCCTGCGGGTCATCCTCGCCGAGAGCGAGGCGGTGCTCGGTGGCGGCACGCTCAACGATGCGCGCTGGGACCTGTGGCGCACCACCCTCACCGCGCGCCTGGCCGCCATGGAGTGCGTGACCTGCCTGCCCGGCACCACGGTGCTCGGCGCCTACGGGCACGGCGTGTTCGGCGCACTCGAGACGCTGGCGCCACCTGAAGCGGCAAAATTCGGCGGCCTGCGCGAGCGTCTGCGCGTCATCCGGGTGAGAAGCGTGCTGCTGGCCCAGGGCGCGCTCGAGCGGCTGATCGCCTTTCCCGGCAACGACCTGCCGGGGGTGATGCTCGCCGGTGCGGCCTTGAGCTACCTGCGCCGCTTTGGGGTGATCGTGGGTCGCCAGCCGGTCTTTTTCGTCAACAACGACGAAGCCTACGAGGCGGTGTTTGCACTGGCCGTGGCGGGGATTCGCGTCGCAGGCGTCATCGATGTGCGCGCCCACTCGCGCGCCGCCGAGCGCGCCCGCGCCATGGGCCTCCCGGTGCACAGCGGCGCGCTCGTTCACAGCGCGCGCGGCGGACGCGGCCTGCGCCGCGTGCGCATCGGCGGTCTTGAGGGGCGGCCGCGCGCCGACATCGAGGCGGATTGCCTGCTGGTCTCCGGCGGCTACTCGCCGGTGACCGCGGTGGCCAGTCAGCTCGGTGCGCAGCTCCTGTGGCAGGAGGTGCTGGCGGCCTTCACCGCGCAGCTTTCGGGTGCGAGCGCTCGTGCCGCGGGCGCCGCGCACGGGGTGTTCGGGCTGGCCGCGGCGGCGCGCGATGGTCGGGCCGCCGCCGCGGAAATTGCCAGCGCGCTCGGCGCCACGATGCCGGCGGCCGATGAGGAGCGCGACCTGCCGGCCGATACGCCGGCGACGCCCATCACGGCGCTGTGGGAGGTCCGCGGCCGCGGCAA
>Ga0209624_10001640_pt1 | contig 17265 bp, 14 predicted proteins | sample JacPinW_OM2H0_O1_FD_188565 | JGI IMG/M metagenome (GOLD analysis project Ga0209624, IMG submission 188565) | Forest soil microbial communities from Algoma, Ontario, Canada - Jack Pine, Ontario site 1_JW_OM2H0_O1 (SPAdes) (version 2) | ecosystem: Environmental > Terrestrial > Soil > Boreal...
GTGGAAGCCCCACGCCGGTATCGCTGACCGAGATCACCACCTGACCGTCCTCGTTGCGCTGCGATTCGATCATGAGTTCGTGGGGCCCATCCACATCCTTCATCGCATCGATGCTGTTCATCATCAGGTTCATCAGCACCTGCTGCAGTTGCACGTGATCTCCCATGACCCGAGGGATGTCTGCAGCCAGTTTCGTCCGAACGAAAACGGCGAATTGAGTTGCCTCGCTATGCAGGAGGAGTGTCATCTCTCGAACAATCTCGTTTGGATCGACCAACTCCCGTTGCAGCGTACCCTTCTTAAAAAGCAGGCGGACGCTGTTGACGATCTCCCCCGCACGCCTTCCGTCTTGTACGATTCTTGATGCGGCCGCGCGCGCCTCCTCCAAATCGGGTTGCTCGTGGGACAGCCAGCGCAAGCAAGTATTGGCGTTCATGACGGCTGCCGCGATCGGTTGATTGACTTCGTGTGCCAGGGAGGCAGTCAACTCTCCCATGCTGCTAACCCGGCTGGCACGTGTGAGATCGGCCTGCGCCTGCCGCAATGCCTCCCCCGCTTGCTCCCGCTCGGCGCGCGCTTCTCCCCGAAGTTCAATAATCCGTAGCGCTGTGGCCCAGCCAAAGAAGGCGGCGGTGAACAGGGTAACGAATCCTGTGACGATTACGGCCAAGATGATGCGACGTTCTACGATCTCAATATGTAATGCAGCTTGGGTGCGTTGTTCTTCGACGTCGCGGGCTACGTCTTCGACTAGCTGAGAGCTGAGGAATTCAAGCCGCTGAACTTGATCGTCGGTTCGACTGCGTACGTCCGCCCACTCTCCCGAAGCGGCTAACGCCCTGATCGCATCCAAATGAGACAGTAGAGTGTTCTCGATTGTTTCGATCGTTGGAAGCACTGTTTCATCTCCCTTGACTGCGGAAGGCAAATGACTGAAGACGGCCTCCGTGCGCTTCGTCTGATCGAGTATGCCGGTTCTGAGCGCTTCCGATACGGTGATGAGCTGATCCAGGTTCTCGGATCGCGCCGCGTGGCTTAGCCTTTCATAAAACGAGAAAAGATCTCCATGGGCGCGCAAGGCCTCAATCAGTTTTCCGTCGACTCCCTTCAGGAGTTCAACTTGCGAACGAACCTCGCGCAACTGCCAAAGCAGAACGCCATCGCAAGCGACCATTATTCCAATCAGAAGGGCAAAGCAGAGCGCCAGGTGACGACCGATGTTGAATCGATAAAGAACGGGGCTAGGGCTCGCCTGCGTCATCCATCCACTCCAGAAGCGTTAGGGAACGGGTCATACAGCACTCTACTTCAAGGAATCGTGCGCTGACGCACTCGTTGAAGCGGCAGCCGGTCGCGCGCCGGAGAGCTTACCGAAGCTTTTCTGCTTTGGAACGCGGTTCCGGCTCGGCGGTCCTGTTTTGAAACCGGTGATCCGCACTAATTCCTGTTCCAACGATGCCGCAGCCTCTGGCGCGTTGCTTTGGCCCAGCAAAACAGAGCGCACTGCCTGAATATAAGCTCGCGAAACTTCTTCGTATTTGTCTCCTGCAACTGTAGAGGGTCGCGCGACTACGCCGCTCACCTGCTGTTTCCCAGTGTCGGCGGGACTTCGTTTTGCTCGCAGGATGGCGGTCGGATCATGCAACTCCGGCCAGTTCCGTGACTCGTAGTCCGCGCGCGCTTCCTCGATCTCGATCTCTCGATGGATCAAAAATCGAATCAGCTGCAGTGCCTCAGCGCTGTGCCTTGACGATCGCGAAAGCCCGAGTCCAAAACCTCCCAACGTCGCCGCTTGCGCATTTGTTCCCGCCGGAATGTTCGTGATTGCGATCGTGTCTCGAACCGACGGAATATCGCGGACGCTGAGCAGATAAGTCAGTGCCCACCCACGATAAAAAGCGGATGTTCCCTTGTGGTAAAAGTCATTGATGGCGTCCCATTCCTGGAGAGAGGTCACGAACGGGGGCGAGATCCAGCCTATCCAATGGGCTGCGCGGTGCCAACTGCGGATCGCGTCGGGATTATTCACGCTGATGGTGCCGTCGCGTTCGATGATAGGCCCACCACCTTCAGAGACCTGCCATTCCAGAGCGTTACAGGTCAAGCCTTCACCGGCCGCACCTGGCCATAGAAATCCCCAAAAATCTTTTTGGCCTCTGGTGCGCTCGCCCTTCTGAATCCTGGCGGCCATTTGCTCGAGTTCGTCCCACGTACGGGGCGGCGCCGCGTACCCATACCGTCGGAGCAAATCCCTTCGGTAAAATAGAACTCCCATGTCGGAATGATATGGCACGGCGACTAGTTTTCCCTTGACCGTGTAACTGGCGGCGACATCGGCGTTAATCGAAGAGAGTTCTGTCGCCAAATACGGCTTCAGGTCCATCAATTCTTCGCTCAAAGCTCCGGGCCAGATCACATCGACTCCATTCACATCCGGACTGGAGCTTCCCTGTCGCAGTAGCTTCCGGACCAGGTCTAGCTGGTCTAGCGTGGTCTCCGGGGTCGGCAGATGCTTGACGCCAATTCCCGTCTCCTGCGTGAAATCCTTCAATCTGTCGTCAGCGACGACAGTATGTTCGGTCAGGTCGTGCGACCACTCAGGATCGACGAACGTGATCGTCACGGATTCCTTAGATAGTGATTGCTCTCCATGAAGAATCAAAGAGAAAAGGAGAATGCACACGATCCTGGCAGTCTTCGTCGAACGCGGCCATGAGACTTTACAAATACCGATCGTGAGGCCCATTCGACAACCCCTAAAAGGTTTCTGATTATATCGCAGGCACCTCCTTGGTGCATCGGTGTACTCTCTGCCCGGCGCAGGCCCGCAGCCGATGAGCACCGCTGGTATCGCCCGATTCCGTTGTGCTCGAAGATCCACTCCGACAGAGACGCCGGGAAGGAGTCTTCCTTGCCCGGCAGACAGCCCGTTGCCCACTCATACGCCGAAACGCTTGGCGACTTTCACCCGGCGTATGCCCGCCTCGAACACGTTCAAACTGACTGCATAGGATCGTTGAGATGTGAGCGCAACTCGTCTGGATGGTAACAGTGAGCTGACGCGGTGTCTCTTGAGATGCGTCCGGTGCGAACCAGTTCAGCGAGCGATTGATCCATCGTCATCATGCCTTCTCCGCGACCGGTTGAGATATGCGAGCGAAGCTGGTGATCCTGCCCGGTGCGAACCAGATTACGGATTCCAGTTGTGGCCATCATGACCTCAACTGCCGGATAGCGGCCAACAGGGCCAATCCCAGGAACGAGTTGCTGGGCGATGACGGCCAGCAGCGCGAGGGATAGCTGCTGGCGGATCTGTGATTGATTGCTTGCGGCGAACGTATCGAGAATGCGTGACATGGTTTGAGCGGCATCGTTGGTATGGAGTGAAGACAGGACCAGGTGGCCGGTCTCAGCCGCTGTGAGCGCGGCAGCGATGGTTTCACTGTCGCGCATCTCTCCTACCAGGATGACGTCGGGATTCTGGCGCAAGACGGCACGGACGGCCTGGGCGAAGCTGGGTGTGTCATGGCCAACCTCGATCTGCTCGACGATAGAGCTGCGATTGACGTGGCGATACTCCACGGGGTCTTCAATGGTGATGATGTGGTCGCGCCGGCGCGCGTTGATGCGGTCGATAAGCGCCGCCATGGTGGAGGTCTTGCCGCATCCGGTCGGTCCGGTGAGAAGGATTAAGCCCTGTCGGCGCTCCGTAAGGCGGGCCAAGACGGAAGGCAGGTGGAGGGACTCGATGGTGGGAATTTGAGCTGGCAGCAGGCGGATGCTCGCCGCGAGGGTGCCTCGCTGATAATGAAAGTTGGCGCGGAACCTTCCTGTCGATCCGCGAACGAAGCAGAAGTCCAGAGCCCTGTTGTTTTCGAGTTCCTTGGCCTGCTCCGCATTCAGGAGCGGCAGTAAAAGGTTGCGAAGATCTTCCGACGACAGCAGCTTACCAGTAGCAGGCGCGAGGGATCCGTTGACGCGCAATGTGAGGGCAGACCCGGCAACAAGGATGACGTCGGAGGCGTTCTGCGCGGCGGCTGACTCCAAGAGCGTGTCGAGAGAGGTCCTCTTGTCGTTCTTTATTTCGGCAGTGGAGCTGTTCAATTCGTATACAAGCTGCGACAGATCACTTTCGTACGCTGACATCCGACCTCCAGGATCTATGATGGGCAAAGGCTCTGATTGTATCTGCTGCGAGGGCGCTCACTGTGAGATCCCGTTCGATCGACTCTTCTATTGTTTTAGACGGGCAAATCGCGGGATGGCTTCACGTGCCGCATTTTCGATATTCCCCGCCATCGTTCGACCATACCCCGTGTGCGTCTGGCAACTTCCGTCCAATCATTCAAAATGGCTTGTCCCGCTTTGTTCTTATCGCTCAGGGTAGAGTGGATGGTTGTTACAATTTAGGTTTGCGGCGTTTGTTTTGTGAGGGATCGATAAAGGATGTTGCGATTTTCTACAGCGGGAGAGAGCCATGGCGAGAGCCTGGTGGCGACGGTAAGTGGGATGCCCGCGGGGGTGACCGTGGAGCAGGAGTTTGTTGACCGCGAGTTGTGGCGGCGGCAGAAGGGCTATGGTCGCGGTGGGCGCATGCGGATTGAGCGCGACACGGCGCATATTCTGAGCGGGGTGCGGCATGGGAAGACGATCGGGTCGCCGATTGCCATGGTGCTGGCGAATAACGACTGGAAGAACTGGACGGAGATTCTGCCGGTTGAGGCTGGCGATGCGAGCAAGCACAAGGCCGTGGCTTCGCCGCGGCCGGGACATGCGGATCTGGCGGGGAGTTTGAAGTACGACTTCCCCGATGCGCGGTATGTGCTGGAGCGGGCGAGTGCTCGCGAGAGTGCGGCGCGGGTGGCTGCGGGTGCGATGGCCAAACTGCTGCTGCGGGCGCTGGGCGTTGAGATTGCGAGTCATGTGATTCGGGTGGGCGGGGCGGAGCTTTCGCGGGCGGCGACGTGGGAGGAGATTGCGGCGTTGCAGTTGAAGGATGAGGTGCTGCTGAACTGTGTCGATGCGGAGAGCGAGACGGCGATGAAGGCCGAGGTGGATGCTGTTTTGCGCACCGGGGATACGGTTGGCGGGGTGTTTGAGGTGATCGTGCATGGCCTGCCGCCGGGCGTCGGGACGCATGCGAACTGGGACGAACGCATGGATGGTTTGCTGGCGCAGGCGGTGATGAGTCTGCAGGCGGTGAAGGCGGTGGAGCTGGGGCGTGGGGTGACGGCGGCGGAGTCGCTGGGGTCGGCGGTGCACGACGCGATTGGGTATAAGGGGAAGGGGTTCACGAAGTTTTCGCGTGAGCAGAATAATGCGGGTGGGATTGAAGGCGGGATTTCGAATGGTGAGGATGTGGTGGTGCGGGGATATTTGAAGCCGATTTCTACGCTGCGACGACCGCTTGGGAGCGTGAGCTTTGAGACACGGGAGCCGGTGAAGGCGGCGTATGAACGGAGCGATGTGTGTGTGGTTCCGGCGGCTGGTGTTGCGGCGGAGGCGATGGTTGCGCTGACCATAGCACGGTTGATGGTGGAGAAGTTTGGCGGTGACTCGCTGCGTGAGATGCAGCGAAATTTCAATGGCTATTGCGAGCAGATTCGAGCGTATTGAGTGGCGGAAAAAGTGGCAACAAAGGGCAAGATTCATGAGGTGGTGAAGTGGCCGGACCCGGTCCTGGCAAAGGCGGGCGCGGTCGTGACAGTGTTCGACGCGAAGCTGAAGAAGCTGGTGGAGGAGATGTTCGAGTCGATGTATGCGGCGCAGGGGATTGGGCTGGCGGCGCCGCAGATCAGCATCTCGCAACGGATTACGGTGATCGATGTGAGCTTCAAGAAGAACCCGGAGGAGAAGATCGTGCTGATCAATCCGGAGATCATCGAGCGCGAAGGGAAGCAGGTGGAGGAGGAGGGCTGCCTGAGCCTGCCGGAGATTCGTGAGAAAGTTTCGCGGGCCGCGAAGGTGAAGGTGCGGGCGCAGGATGTTACAGGTGAGTGGTTTGAGGTGGAAGGCGACGAGCTGCTGGCGCGCGCGATGCAGCATGAGATCGACCACCTGGATGGTGTGTTGTTTATCGATCGGTTGAGCCGGCTGAAGCGGGATCTGGTGATTCGGAGGATTAAGAAGCTGATTAAGAACGGCGAGTGGTGATGTCCTGCCGGACGGGCCCGCTGTGCGCGGGGCAGCCACTTCGTGGCGTGTATACCTTTTCGTGGTGGTGTTGGCAGCTTGGGCCCTCGCGATGCTCGGGGAAGGATGAGCTATGAAGCTGGTATTTTGTGGGACGCCTCAGTTTGCAGTGCCTACGCTGGAGGCGGTGATCGCTGCTGGACATGAGGTTGCGCTGGTGGTGACGCAGCCAGATCGCGCGGCGGGGCGCGGGATGGAGATGCAGAGCTCGCCGGTGAAGCAGGTTGCGGTGCAGCGAGGGATTGCAGTGGTGCAGCCGGAGAAGATCAAGAACAATCTGGATCTGCGTGGGCAGCTGGAGGCGATTGCGCCGGATGCGATTCTGGTGGTGGCCTATGGGCGGATTATTCCGCAGTGGATGTTGGAGCTGGCGCCGCATGGGAATATCAATCTGCATGGGTCGTTACTTCCCAAGTACCGAGGCGCTGCTCCGATTCAGTGGGCGGTGGCGAACGGCGAGGTCGTTACGGGAGTGACGACGATGCGGCTGGATGCGGGACTCGACACGGGCGATATGCTGCTGGCGCAGGTGGTGCCAATTGGGCAGGAGGAGACGGCGGTGGATGTGTATGGGTGCCTGGCTCCGGTGGGCGCGGAGTTGATGGTGGAGACGCTGCGTCAGCTTGAAGAGGGCAGTCTCTTTTCGCAGAAACAAGACCATTCTTTGGCGACGCTGGCTCCGATTTTGACGCGGGAGGATGGGTGGATTGATTTTTCGCGGACGGCGAAGCAGATCTGCGATCGGTGGCGTGGCTTTCAGCCGTGGCCGGGAGCGCATACGATTCTGCGCGGAAAGAAGCTGATTGTGCAGAAGATGCATGTGGTCTGCGATGGCACTGACGGCGAGGCTGGAGTGCTGGCCGTGCAGGGGGATGCTGTGCTGGTGGGGTGCGGCGGGGGAACGGTGCTAGGGCTCGATGAGGTACAGATGGAGGGGAAGCGACGGATGAGTGCGGCTGAATTTTTGCGTGGGTATCAGGTGCGGAGCGGCGAGCGATTGGGGCTATGAGCGACAAGTCTAAGAGTGGGGCGGGAGGGACGAAGTCCGGTAAAGACAAGGCATCGGTAAGGGCACCGTTTCTGGTGAAGAAGCGGTCGGTGTCGGCAGGGCCGACTGCTTCTGTTGAGGCTGCGGTGGGGAAGATTACGGCGGCGCGGCTGGCTGCGTTTGAGATTTTGAAGCTGGTGGGCGAAGGCAAAGGGCATAGCGATGAGCTGTTGCACTCGGCGCGGATGGAGGCGCTGTCGCCGGAGGATCGACACCTTACGACTGCGATGGTGATGGGTGTGCTGCGCTGGCAGATTGCGCTGGATGCGAGAGTGCGCGGGTTGCTGCAACGGCCGGAGCAGAGGCTGGCTGAGCCGGTTGCTATTGCGCTGCGTATGGGTGCGTTTCAACTGCTGCATCTGGATAGGATTCCGGCGCATGCTGCGCTGAGCGAGAGTGTGGAGCTTTGTCGGGTGGCGGGAGAGCCACATGCGACTGGGATGGTGAATGCTGTGCTGCGGAAGCTGGCTGCGGCGCAGAGGCCGGGGGTGCGGATTCATGAGTCGGTGGCGGCGTTTGCGGAGCGGCTGGGGCATCCGCGATGGCTGGCGGAGCGGTGGGTGGCGGCGTATGGGAGGGATGCGGCTCTGGCGATCTGCGAGGCGGACCAGAAGGAGTCGGGTGAGGGCGGGATGTTTGCTGAGAGCGGTGGCGATATGCCGCAGATGGATGACGGATCGCGGCTGGTGGCGGAGCTTGCGGCTGTGGCGATGCCGGGAGCGAAGCGGGTTTGGGATTGCTGCGCTGCACCGGGTGGAAAGACGTTGATTCTAGCGCGGCGGCTGGGCACTGCGGAGATGGTGGCGACGGATGTGAGTGTGAGACGGCTGGCGCAGACCGAGGCCAGATTGCGGCGTTATGCGTATGCGGAGCGAGTGCAGTTCGGAGTCGCGGATGCGATTGACGGCAAGGGAGTTGAGGGGCAGTTCGATCTGATTTTGTGCGATGTACCTTGCTCTGGGACGGGGACGCTGGCGGGGAATCCGGAGATCCGGCATCGGCTGAAGGTGGAGGAGCTGACGCGGCAGGCGGATCGCCAAAAGGCAATACTGGCGGGGGCTTTGAAGCGGTTGGCACTGGGGGGGAGGCTGGTGTATTCGACCTGCTCGCTGGAGCCGGAGGAGTGTGAGGGCGTGGTGGAGGCTGTGGTGGGTTCGGCGGCGGGACGGCGGGTTCCGGTGGAGGGTTTGGTGGCGGAGCTTGCGGCGCAGGGGGTTTTGCTGGCAGGGATGGAGTTGGACTCGGCGGTGCGGGATGGGGTGCTGCGGACGCTGCCGGGGGTGCATGGCTGCGATGGTTTTTTTGCGGTGGTTCTGGAGCGGGACTAAACAACTAGCGGTGTTCCTGGCTAATTGGTGAGGGTGATGTGGACGGCTGCGCCTTTGGTGACGCGGTGGCCGGCGGCGGGCGTCTGGGCGATGATGGTGGCGCCTGCTGTTACGTCGGCCTTGGTTACGATTCCGGATGTGGGGATGGTGAATGCGTTGACGTCTTCGACGATGCGTATGCCTATGGGTGCTACGCGGGCGGAGGCGGAGGCGAGCGTGAGGCCGGTGAGGGAGGGCATGACGAAGCCGGGGGGTGGGGCGTCGACCTCTTCGGGTTCGCTGACGAGGAGGCTGACGCGGGGGCTCTGGGCGCTGGTGTTGGGATTGGGGGTCTGGGCGAGGACGATGCCGGGTTCGGCATCTGTGGGGACGTGGGCGATGACGCCGAGGTCTAGCCCGAGACGACGAATGTTGATGGAGGCGGTGCGTTCGCTTTGGCCGAGGACGTTGGGGATGGCGACCTGTTGGGCGCCGAGGCTTTCGGTGATGCGGACGGCCCATTCGCGGCGGACGGTGACGCCGGGGCTGGGCGACTGAGCAAGGACGAGACCGGGCGGCGTAGTTGGCGAATAGAAGCGGTTTTCGAGGTTCACGCGGAGGCCTACGGCATTGGCCTGCTTGCTGGCGTCCGCGATGGAGAGGCCAGTCAGGTTAGGTACGGTGACCTCGCGGCCATGGATGGCGAGCCGCATGGAGATGAAAGCGGACAGGAGAGCCACTACAAGCATCGCCAGCGCGCCGAGGATGAGGTTGAAGATACGCTTCATGGGCTAGGACAGGATACAGGGTTGGACCTGGGAATGATCTCCCTCAAAGGTGGCAAATTGGCCCACTTGACTTATGCCTTACGAGGCCAACGAGAGTCGCCTGCTTAGCCAACTCGAACATTTTCCTGATTTGTCTTCCGTCTCCTCTTGACAATCGAGATGAGTGGGGCTACAACTAGACAAACTAGAGGAGAGGTAGTGGCATGGCGGATAAGTCGAGCGATCTGGTGCAAGGGACTTTGGAGATGCTGGTATTGAAGACACTGGCCGCAGGGCCGATGCATGGGTACGGCATCACGCTGCGAATCGAACAGATGAGCCAGGGAGTCTTCCAGGTCAACCCCGGTTCGCTCTTCCCGGCACTTAGCCGGATGGAGCGCGCGGGGAGCATCAAGGCCGAGTGGCGAGCCACCGAGAACAACCGGCGCGCGAAGTACTACCTGCTTACAGACCAAGGACAGGCGGCGCTCAAAAGCGAAACCGAGACCTGGGGGCGGCAGATTGTTGCAATCAACAGAATTCTGGAAGCGTAGCGGAGGACAGGATGAAGGCTCTGCGAAGTCTCGTGGGCGGGATGAAGGCGCTGTTCGATAAGAAACGGCGTAACTCGGATATTGACGAGGAGCTGCAGAGCTACATGGACGCTGCCGTGGAGGAGAAGATGCGCCGCGGCATGGACCGGGAGCGGGCGCTACGGGTGGTCAGGGCAGATGTCGGGAGCGTCGAGGTGGTGAAACACAGGGTCTGGTCGGCAGGCTGGGAGGCGGCGGCGGAGTCTCTGTGGAGTGACCTGCGCTATACCGTTCGGCGCCTGTCGCGATCGCCTGGACTGGTGCTGACGGTCATTGTCTCGATTGGTTTGGGCATTGCGGCCAATGCCACGATCTTCTCGATTGTGAGTCGCGTTGCGCTGAAACCGGCTCCGGTGGGGGATCCGAGCAGACTCATTACGTTGTACGAGACGCATGACGGAGATCAGTGCTGTAACGAATTTTCCGCTCCGATCTATCACGATGTGCGAGATCAGGCGAAGTCGTTTTCAGGAGTCTCGGCCTACTATGAGCTGGTGCCTGCGTCGATCAGCGGCGGGAGTGAGCCGGAGCGAGTGTGGGGCCAGACGGTGACGGCGAACTACTTCGATGTTGCCGATCTGCGTATGACGCTTGGGCGTGGGTTTAGCCGCGACGAGGAGCGCGCTCCGGTCATTGTGCTTGGTCATGGCCTGTGGCAGCGCCGCTTTGGTGGCGATCCGGCGATCGTGGGCAAGACGATTTCGCTTTCGGGGCATGTGTACTCTGTGGTTGGTGTTGCTCCCGCCGGTTATCGTGGGCTCGATCAGCTACTGGATCCGCAGTTCTGGGTGCCGCTTGGAGAGCTGGCGGAGTTGGTCCCGAATCCTCCTGATGCAAATGTGCGATCGTGGCACTGGCTACGTGTGGTGGCGCGCCTGAGACCAGGGGTCACGCGTGCCGAGGCCATCGCCGAACTCAACGTGTTTGCGCAGCATTTTAGAGAGACACATGCGGACACGGACACGGGACTTGGCTTTCGTCTGGAGCAGGCTGGTTCGCTTCCGCCACGGGACAAGCCTGCGATTCTTCTTTTTCTTGCGGCGCTCTCTGTGGTTGTGTTGCTGGTGCTGTGTATTGCTTGTGCGAATGTGGCGAACCTGCTGCTTGCCCTTGCGGCCAGCCGCCAGAAAGAGATGGGAGTACGTCTGGCGCTTGGAGCGACACGCTCGCAACTGCTGCGGCAGATGCTGATGGAGAGTTTGCTGCTGGCGCTTGGGGGCGGCCTGCTCGGCGTTTTGCTTTCGGTGTGGGGCACGTCCGCGTTGTCGGCTTTTCGTTTGCCCGCGCCGATTCCACTTGACCTTTCGGTTAGCGTGGACTGGAGGGTTGTGCTCTATAGCTTCCTCCTCAGTCTCGTTGCCGGCGTTGTCTTTGGGTTTGTGCCGGCATGGCAGGCTTCGCGCCCTGTTCTTTCCAGTGCGTTGAAGGGAGAGGATGCGCTTGCTCGTCCCGGACGCCGGTTCAGCCTGCGCAGCATTCTTGTCGTGGTCCAGATATCGCTGTCGCTTGTGCTGCTGTGCGCGACCGGACTCTTTCTGCGCAGCCTGCAGGGCGCTTCGAAGATCGATATTGGGTTTCGGTCGCGCGGTGTGCTGATGATGGCGGTCGATCCGCAGGCCCACGGCTATACTCCCACGCGCACACTGCAACTGCTGGCTGCACTACGCCAGCGGATTGCGACGCTGCCTGGCGTCAGCTCTGTCGCCTCCGCGGATCTGGTGCCGCTCTCCATGGGCGGCCGCAGCGACGGCTTTGTCGCGGAGGGACGGACGGCTCCCTCTGGCGATCCGCCGGGGACGGAGCTTTATATGGTGAGTCCCGGCTACTTCGAGACGATGGGCATCCCGCGTGTCTCCGGCCGGGACCTCGCAGAGGAGAACCCTGTGGCTCCGAAGGTTGCGGTGGTGAACGAGGAGTTTGCGCAGCGGTTGTTCCAGCACGATAGTCCCATCGGGCAACGCGTTACGGGTGGGGGCGTCACGTACCAGATCGTTGGCGTCGTCGGAAATATCAAGTCACGCACGCTTGGTGAAGAGGACAGACCCGTGTTGTACCGCTCGATCAATCAGAACCTTTCGGGAGACCCCTCGTTCAATGGCTACTCGTTGATGGTCCGATATACTGGCGACCCTTCGGCGCTGTCGGCGGCAATACGCCATGAGATCAACTCGCTTGATCCTGCGCTTGCTGTCTTCAATACGCAGACGATCGAGGAGCACCTTCGCGATGCTCTCTTTCTGCCACGACTGGCGGGCACGCTGTTCGGCGTCTTCGGCTTCATCGGGATTCTGCTGGCTACGGTGGGACTCTACGGCGTGATGAGCTACACCGTGAGCCGACGGACGCATGAGATTGGGATTCGCATCGCGCTGGGCGCACAGACAGGCGCCGTGCAGAAACTCATCGTTACGCAGGGCATGCGACTTACTGTAATCGCTATCGCACTGGGTTTGCCGCTTGCGCTTGCCGCATCGAAACTCTCCGCCAGCATTCTCTACGGTGTGCGGCCGCACGATCTGGTGACGTTTACGACGATACCCGTTATCTTCCTTGTGGTCGCGCTTCTGGCTTGCTGGATTCCGTCGCGCCGCGCGTCCAGAGTCGATCCGATGAAGACTCTGCGTTGCGTCGGCTAGGTTTGCGGCTGGACGCTGCGCCGATAGTTGCTCTGTGAACGTATACTGGTCTCGCTTTACGAGGGAGTCCGGTGCGTCGTTTCTGCTGTTTGCTTCCACTCATTCTGTCTCCTTGCCTCATCGTTCCGCTGCATGCTCAAAATGTTGCCGAGGCCGGCCAGGCGCGCGTGCCGACGCTCAACGTCGATACCAGAGCGGTGATTCTGGAAGTCGTTGTGACCAAGGGCGAAGATGAAACCGTGAGAGGTCTCCATCAAGGTGATTTTCAGGTGACCGAGGATGGGGTCCCGCAGCCGGTCACCTTCTTCGAGGAGCACACTGGAGCGAGCGCACGTCCGATAGAACCAGCCGCCCTGCCAGACAACGTATTTACGAATGTGTCGGCGGTTCCAGCGGGCGATGTGGTCAACGTGCTGCTGGTGGACAGCCTGAATACGCTTCGGGAGGATCAAAGTATATTGCGCGACCACCTTGTTGCGTACCTGAAGACCATGCGGCCGGGAACGCCAATGGCGATCTTCGCTTTGGAATCGAAGCTGCGCCTGGTGCAGGGATTTACTGGCGATAGTGCGACGCTGCTGGCGGCGCTTGAGGACAGGACGAACGGTGTTTTGGTCAAGACGGCGCCGGTGTCGCGTACGTCGCAGGACAATTCGTATGAGAGGCAGAACCTCGACGTGATGAAGGGTATGGTTCCGGCGTCGGAACCCGTTGATGTTATGCAAAACGTAGGGGCCATCGGTGGTTCGCGACAGGCCCAGGAGGATCGTGGAGGCTACCAGGGCGAGGAGCGGATTGCGATGACGGCCGGAGCACTGCAGGTGTTGGCGCGCTATCTGGCCAATATTCCGGGACGGAAAAATCTGATCTGGTTCGCAAGCTCTTTTCCAAGGGCAGTGTTTCCCGATGCGAACGAAAAGGGCTCCTTGAACGCGGGGAAGGAGACCAGAATGCTGAAGGATACGGCCGATCTGCTGGCCTTGTCGCAGGTGGCGATTTACCCCGTGGCTGCGCGCGGGGTGGAGACGCAAACCTGGAACGACGCGCAGTCCGGAGTGCGTCTGTCTAACAATGAATCGCAGCGGGAAGACAACTCCCACGTCGCCAACTTTGCCGCGATGTCAGCGCTGGCTTCGGAGACCGGGGGTGAGGTGATTGCAGGGACCAACGACATGAGTAAGGCGCTGTCTCGGGCGGTGCAGAACGGGTCGCACTACTACACGCTGAGCTACACGCCGACCAACAAAGACTTCGACGGTAAGTTTCGCCGCATCGAGGTGAAGCTGGCGGGCAACCAATACAGACTGGCCTATCGCCGGGGCTATTACGCGTTTGACTCGATGGTCGCCAGGGCGCCGCATGAGGCCGATCCTTTGCGACTCCTGATGCAGCGGGGGCTACCCAGCGCGACGCAGGTTGTCTATGATGTGCGGGTCCTGCCCGCGAATCCACAGCCCGCAGAGAATGCAGCGCGAGCGGGAGCCAACGCAAAGTTGTCCGGCCCTGTGACGCGGTACAGTGTGGACTTCCTCATCCGTTGGAGCGACGAGGGTCGAGAGCTGACGCCACAGGGCAACCATGCCGGGAAGGTTCGCGTGGAGCTGATCGCGTACGATCGTGACGGCAAGGCGCTGAATTGGGCTGGAGGGACCCTGGACTTGAATCTCAAGGATGCTGCCTACGCTGCAATTCAGCGGTCTGGCGTTCCAGCGCACATGGAAATTGATGTTCCTAAGAGGGATGCCTACCTCGCGACAGGTGTCTACGATTGGACGTCGAACAAGGCGGGAACATTGGAGATTTCACTCACGGCTGCCAAGTCGGTGGCTGAGGCGCAATAGGCGAAGGAACTGCTCCGCCGTACCCCGTAGAGCTTTGGAGAAGCGCGGAGTCAGCCGGTGTACTCTTCTTCGGCGGTTTGGGCGATGGCAACGTTCGCGACCGAACGCTGCGCCAGGAGATGGCCGGCGGCGACCGCGGCGAGGCACAATGTCACGGATAAAACTACGTTTGCCAAGGCCCTTACCCACGCGCCTGAGCGTAGAAGGTCGAAGGTCTGGAGGCTGAAGGAGGAGAAGGTGGTGAAGCCTCCGCAGAGACCTACCATCACGAAGAGACGTAGATTGTCGGAGGCGGCGTACCGTCCGCTTTGCAGCGTGAGGGTTCCGAAGTAGCCGATGACAAAGGAGCCGACTACGTTGATAAGTATGGTGCCGTAGGGAAAACCGGCGCTCATGTTGAGGGTCATGCGCGTGATCGCGTAACGTAGAAGGCCGCCGAGCGCACTGCCGACCGTAACCCAGAGATAGGACATGATTCTGCCTCGCTATTCCTCAAATTAAGAACAATCGCATTAGCAGAAGTCATCAGCCGATCTTCAGGCGGTTTTGGGAGACCTCATTCCCACTATTGATCGTACAACAGCAGATCGGCGGATGTCTTTCGGATGGGCGATGCGGAGTTCATTAAACGGAATCAACGGGCGATCATTACAGAGCAGGTGGTTTTGCGGAGGACGTATTCGTGCGTCGATTCCTCGAACCAGCAGTGGCCTTTGGAGGCTCTGTGGCGGCCAATGACGATGAGGTCGACATGCTCGTCTACGGCCCGCTTGCGAATCAGTTCGGCTGGATGGCCTTCGGCGATCTGCATCATCATCGGGACGCCGAGCGCCTTGCCGAGGATAAGAAAACGCTCGAAACGCTCCTCCATGGTGCGACGGCAGATGGAGGGATCTTCGAGTGGCAGACCTTCGCCCTCTGCCTGGATGTTCGGCGGGCCGACGACGCCGAGCAGGATGACCTCGGCCTTGAACTTCGCGCCCAGCTTTACGGCGACATCGGCGGCCCGCTCGCCTTCGGGAGATCCGTCATCGGCGACGAGGATTTTGTGGAATGTGTCAGGGGGCATCGCGCTCAGTCTCCGTTCCTGCCGCAGAATCTCAACTCGCGATACAGCGCGGATGTGATGGTAGTCCTTCTGGGGAAGGGTTTGCATTTTTTGGTAGTGACTGCGCTGGTCGGGAGTTGTCGAAACAAGCAACGACGGATACGGGGGTCCTTCACTGCGTTCAGGATGACGGCGTAAAACAAGCAACGACGTAATGCGGGGATTCTTCGCTGCGCTCAGAATGACGGCGTGAAAGGGGGGATCGCAGAACGAGCGACGACGACAACAGCAAGAGGAGGCTAGCGGCGGTTGTCGGTGGCGGGTTCGGGGTGGATGAGGAGGCGGCTTACTTCGGGGTCTTCGAGTTTGAAGGCGCCTTCGAGGGCGGTGATGATCTCGTGGACTTTGGCCATGGGGAGGCCGTCGGGCAGGGTGCAGTGGCAGTTGACCTGAATGCGGTCGTTGATTCGGGTGACGAAGACCTCGTGGATATCGAGAATCTCGGGGAAGGTGCTGGCGACGCGGCGGAGGCGGACTTCGAGCTGACGGTCGCGTTCGAGGGACGCCGGGCGCTCGATGGTGGCGGGTTCGCTCTCGATGTGAGTGAGGATTGAGGAGATCTCGGGGACCTCGCGGCGCATCTCGGATTCGAGCTGAGTGACGAGGTCATGGGCGGAGCGGAGGGACATGGTCTCGTCGACTTCGAGGTGCTGCTCGACGTGGAGAGTGTGGTCGTACTCCTGGACGCTGACGTCGTGGATGGCGAGGTTGGAGCGGGCGGCGACGGCGCGGATGCGGTCGTGGACGCTTTCGGCGCGCGAAGCGGTGGGGATGGAGTGGACGACGACGTCGGCTCCGGGGAGATGGCGTTGCACGATGGCGGTGGCGGCCATGGTGATCTGCTCGGAGCGCTGGAAGGTCAGGTTGCGGGGCATGCCGAGGGCGACGTCGGCGAAGTAGCTGGGACCGGAGCGGCGGGTGCGGACACGGTCGACGGAGAGAACGCCGTCGATGGAGGCGAGTTCGCGCATGAGGTCGCGGGTCTGGGCGCGGGTCTCCATGGGCGTGGCGTCGGTGAGGGCGTCGACGGTGCGGCGGGCGAGGTTCCAGGTGACGTGGAGGATGATGCCGGCGACGAGGATGGCGGCGATGGGGTCGGCGAACTCGAGCGCGGGGATACGCCAGTGTTCGCCGGCGTAGGTGGCGGCGAGGCCGAGGAGGACGGCGGAGGAAGACCAGATGTCGGTGCGGAAGTGGATGGCGTCGGCCTCGAGGGCTTCGCTTTTGGTTTCGCTGGCAATGAGGTGGAGCTTGCGGGAGCGGGTGTAGTCGACGGTGATGGAGAGGAGAAGGACGAGGAAGGGCCAGATGGAGAACTTGAGGGCGAGGTGCTGGCGGTGAACGATGCGGTCGATGGCTTCGGTGAGGATCCAGACGCAGGAGGCGAGCATGAGGACGGATTCAATGGCGGCGGAGAGGCTTTCGATCTTGCCGTGGCCGTAGGTGTGGTCGGCGTCGGCGGGGCGGTCGGAGACCTGGACGGAGAAGAGGGTGATGGCGGCGGCGATGAGGTCGATGCCGGAGTGGGCGGCTTCGGAGAACATGCCGAGAGAGCCGGTGAGGAGGCCGGTGAGAAGTTTGAAGAGGGTGACGGCGAGGGCGGCGAGGACGGAGAAGAGCGCGGCGGAACGCTTGGCGTTGTGCGGGGTCGCGGCTTGCTCGGGCGTGGCCGTTTGGCTCATGGGGGAATGGTACATGGTGGAATTACTCTGTGCCAGAACCCCCCTACCCCCGGGTAAAAGTCCTAAAGTCTTCCAACGAGAGACTTTAGAT
>Ga0209624_10001642_pt1 | contig 17254 bp, 15 predicted proteins | sample JacPinW_OM2H0_O1_FD_188565 | JGI IMG/M metagenome (GOLD analysis project Ga0209624, IMG submission 188565) | Forest soil microbial communities from Algoma, Ontario, Canada - Jack Pine, Ontario site 1_JW_OM2H0_O1 (SPAdes) (version 2) | ecosystem: Environmental > Terrestrial > Soil > Boreal...
CAAATGATCCTCAGGCAGCCACTCCACCAGCGACGGCGGCATCAACAACAACTGACCACGATCACACCCAACGAAACCTCGAGCCATCCCAGAAGTCTCTTAAACCCCGCGGACGACCCCATATTCCGACAGCCTGGTGGCAAAGCAATCGTGCGGGATCGGTACGGCTGAGGGGTCTTCGCCCGCCAAGGCAGCAGCGGAGCCGCGGCAGCCGCGAGCTCAAAAGCACTCGTCCGGCGGACGGAGCGGTGCAGCCTCAGAACCTTCCCCGCGGCGCCTCAGAGACCCACGCTAGTTCTGCTTCGCGAGCGTGCGGCAGCCTGGCCAGAGTAATGCTCCTCGTCCAACTCGGAAGCCAGGATTGACCTGTGCCCGGTGCCTGCGTTCTTGGCGGAGCAGCAGCGCGGGCGTTAGCAGCCCGACTACCTGGCGGCTAGCACGACCCTCAGCCGGGCATGCGTTTGGTCGCCAACGCGATCACGAGCTCGCTGGCGGTGGCACGACGGAAGCGGTCCTCCGCCGGCGGCCTGCCGCTCGCCGGTCAGACAGCCGCCGAATTTGTGCGAGGCCCACAATCGGACCGTCGCTTCCGAACGCGTCCTCTTCGTCGGCACGGACCCGGAACCTGCGCCTTGCGGACTCTTTACGTCCGAAGGGACATGCACTGCCGCGCGACAAGACGAGGTATGCAGCCACCACGGTCGAGGCTAGCGTCGGACCGTGCGGCTCCCAGCGTGCAGCCCCATGAGCCCACGCCACCTGTGCGCGCACCGATCCGTCGAGGAAGGCCCGCGCCGGCATCAACCGAGCGGCGGCATCAGATGCCGGCTTGGCCCGTCAGCGCGAGCCGATCGCAGATTGAAGATGATGGAAGGGCGAATGTTGAGCTCGCGGACGACTGCGGCATGAAGCCAGACGTTCCACAAACTCATAGTGAGCGTCGTCGCAGCCGCGGCCCCGATCGTCCCGAATACGGGTGTCAGGACGGCAAGGAGGACGAGGTGGATAAGCGCAACCCAGCCGTAGATTCGGGCGGCAACGTTCTGACGCCCTGATAGCAGTATGAGCAACCCGACCGAACCTGCGGCGGCATTGACGATCTGGCCGACGAGAAGGACGCGCAATTGCCATGCCGCAGAGCCAAATCCCGGCCCGAAAATGGTGAGGACGAGAGGCGCACAGGTGGCGAGGACAATGCTGACCAGACATGATGGCCAGAACGCCCACGCAGCTATCGCGGATACAAGCTGCTGAAGGTCCTTTTGGCGGTTCTGTGCGAACAGGACGGAGAACATCGGGGCTCCGATCGCGTTGACCGATATCAGAATGAGCCCGACCACGCTTGCCGTCTTGGCGGCCGCACCATAGAGGCCGGCCGCGCGGTCGCCGAGGATGGCACCCACCATGACGATGTCGGCTTGCTCGATGATGACTATGAAGCCAGACACGAGCAGCAGCGGAAGAGCCGCTTTGATCCAGATGCGCCGGTCGTACACCGCTCGTGCTGACAAAACGATCGGACCCAGCGCGCGACGGAATCGCCAAGCCTGGAGTCCAATCGCAAAGACCGTTGCTGTGGCCGTGAGTGCAAGAGCGATGGTGCTATCGAGCCGGTGACCGACCGCGAGGACACACCCGCAGCCCAAGATGATGAGGCTGGGACGCAGGAGAAGAGACGGCGCATAGGCGAGTCCGAGCCTCCGAAAACTACGGACCATTTCCAGTTGAAGGGCCATCAGGGCCAACACGGGCACCATGACAAAGCCCGTCACCGTGTCGAGGACGGACGCCCTGCCCTGCCAGCCAAGGGATAGAACCAGCGCGATCCCAAGCAGCGCGATCAACCCGCCGATCAGGACTGTCCACACGAGGCTCGTGGCGAGCACGCCCTTCACCCGTGCCCAGTCCTCGCGAGTTGAATAATCGGGTAGCACGCGCAGGGCTAGCGTGGGGAATCCCATTCCCGCAACGACTGCCAGGATCCCGCTCCACGCAATGACGTAGGTGTACGTGCCATAGGCAGTCGCACCAAGCCACCGCGCGAGACAGAGCTGCATAACAAAGGCACTCCCTGCGCCGGCTACCTGGAGTGCAAACCCGATCCCGACTCCGCGAGCAAGGATTCCCGACCCGACGGACGTACTCGCGACGCGATTCAGCGTCCGGCGGTGAATCGCCATTGCGGTTCCCGCGGTGGCGTGCAGGCCGATGCTCGTCGCCGCCAGACGAGAGGTGACTTCAACATCGGCGTCATCATATTGGCGGGGAAGGGATGGGAGTCAAGCGCCAAAACCGATGATCCGGGCTTCGAGAAGCCCTTCCTCACGCCCCTGGCTCATTGCGCGATGCGCAACGGCTCCCTCTCCCGCCGTGCTCCGTCCGGGCCTCTGAGGACCTGCGGCGGCTCCGGCCTCTGAGGACCTGCGGCGGCTCGGCACCGACTGCGTCGGCGTGCACCAGCTCCGCGAGCGGGGCGGGCAGGGGCTGCTCGAGGAGACGATCGGCGCGCAACACCCAAATAACTTTCCGCAAAAGCGACCAGATAGGCCTGGCTGTACCTTGACAACGGCCATGGTCAGCTGAGAGTGTTTCCGCCCAAGAGACGATGATTGAGGGGCACGGCCGCTGTCCAACCACGACAGCGGTTCGCTTTGGTTTCGCGGAGTGCGGCTCGACGATCGGCGCGTGCGATGCTTCATGACTTCTTGACTCAGGCGGCGCACCGTTCGCCTGAAGTCCAGGCGATTGGTGCGGGTGGAGCAACTCGGACCTACCGCCAGTTGGGCCACGACGCGACTGCTGTAGCCCACTCGCTCCGCGCGTCCGGCGTGCGGGCCGGTGACAGAGTCATGGTATTCAGCCCGAACACGATCACAGCGGCGGTCGGCTTCTGGGCCGTGGTGATGTGCGGGGCCGTGGTGGTAATGATCAGCCCGCGGACGCCTGCTCATAAGCTGGCTTGGGTGCTGGAGGACGCTGATGCGGCCGCGCTGATTACCGAGGAATCTCTGGTAGGCGTCGCCGTGGCAGCCGGCTTGACGAAGCTCCGCGCCGTTATTGTCGCCGGGCCTCCCTCCGCGCTGGCGAGCCTATCCCACCTCGCTGACTCAGTAACGCTGGATGACGCCGTTGCCGCCGGCTCACACGCCCCCGATGACCTAGGCGTCCCCGATCGCACGGATCTCGCGGCGTTGATCTACACGTCTGGTAGCAGCGGTGAGCCGAAGGCCGTAATGGTGACCCACGACAACGTGGATGCGGCAGCGACCGCGATTTGCGGCTACTTGGATCTCGCGTGCCGTGACGTGTTGCTGTGCGCGTTGCCGTTGTCGTTCGACTACGGCCTCTATCAGATGATCATGAGTGTCAAGGCCGGTGCACGTTTGGTGCTGGAACGGTCATTCGATCTCCCTGGACAGATTCTCAACACGATCGTCCGTGAGGGAGTGACCGTCTTCCCGGGGGTACCGACTATGTTTGCCATGCTGGCAAAGCTTCCTTCGCTCGAGCGCTGGGACTTGACCGGCGTCCGAACGATCACAAGTACCGGATCCGATCTCGCGAGCGAACAGGTGGCTTGGCTCCACGATGCCTTCCCAAGGGCACAGATTTTCTCGATGTACGGGTTGACGGAATGCAAGCGCTGTACCTACCTGCCGCCAGCCGACCTCGAACGGAAGCCTGGAAGCGTCGGCGTTTCCATCCCTGGTAACGAGATCTGGCTGGTCGACGCGGAAGATCGTGTCGTCGCGACTGGCGAGGTCGGTGAGCTCATCGTACGTGGTCCGACGGTCATGGCTGGCTATTGGCGCCGCCCCGAGGAAACGGCTCAACGCCTTCGCCCGGGACCGGAGCCCGGAGAGTTTGTGCTCTACACCGGTGACCTATGTCGGCTCGATGATGACGGGTACCTCTATTTCGTCTCGCGAATGGACGACGTGATCAAGTCACGCGGGGAAAAGGTCGCTCCCGCCGAGGTCGAGGCCGCCCTGCGAGCTTCGCCCGGCGTGCTCGAGGCCGCGGTCGTTGGGCGCTCTGACGAGGTTCTCGGTCAGGCCATCCACGCCTTCGTAGTAGTAGATAACCGCAGCCACGTAACTCCCGCCGTTCTCCGCGCGGCCTGCCGCGAGCGGCTTGAGCCGTTCATGGTCCCACAAGCCATCGAAATCGTCGACAACATGCCCCGGACGGCGAACGGAAAGATCGAGAAGGCCGCGCTTGTCGCTGCGGACGCAAACCGATCGCCCAGCAGGAGCTGAGGAGATACAGAATGCCCACGGTCATCGCGCTCAAGGACGTTCTCGCCGAGCTCTGCGGCGATCCGGAGCTCAAGAATCTTCCTGATAACGCGAGTGTGATCAGCGATGTAAACCTGGACTCCCTCGAGCTGCTGCAGTTCATGCTCGAGATCGAGGCCAGCCTAGCGATCGAAGTCGATTTCGAGCGGCTGAGCTACGACCACCTCGAGTCGCTAACTGATCTCGCCTCGTTTCTCGACTCGATGCCCCGGCAGTGACGCAGCTCACCGTACTTACGTCGGCCGTTGGCCTCGGCTCGTACGTCGCGGCCCTACTGCATCAAGCGCAACTGCGTGACGCGGGGTACCAGGTCGACGTCGAGGTCGTCGAGGGCTGGTTCACTGGGCAGCATCTCGAGCGCCATCTCATGCACCAGAAGGCCTTCCATCGAGACTTCCGGCTCGCGCTGGCCGGCAGGCGGATGGCCGGTAGCGTCGAGGGGCGCCTTGACGATGAACGTATCGATCGACTGCTCACCACCTGGCGACAGGACGGCCGCGCCCACTTCCTCGTTTGGTCGGGATATTGGCTGCCCGTGCTCGAGCGCTATTCCGCTTCTGTGCCGGACACCCGTGTTGAACTCGGCCTCTGCCGCATCGACGCCGTGGAAAGCCAGTCCTTTCGTGTCCACCGGGAGCCGACGGGCGTTGTGCTGCGTGAGCTCTGGCTCTGGAACTGGGAGCGGCGCGCCCTTTGCAGGCGTCTACCCGTGCCGGCGGGTGCTCCGCTTCCCTTCGCTGAGCGAGCGCCGCGGCTCGTCGCCCACGGCGGCGGCTGGGGCTTGGGGACCTACGCCGAAGTGCTCACCGAGCTGTCTCTAGCCGGCTATGCGCTCGATGTCCTCGGTCCCGATTCTCCTGACTGGGACGGCCGAGGCCCGCTCGACCGGCGCTACGTGAGCGACCCCAAGTGGCACCCTTGGGTACGCAACGCCGGCGGAGACCTCACCTTCCCGCCGCTCGGGGAGGTTCGCCCCGACGGCGAGGTGCGATATCGATCGCAACTCGCATTTCCTGCGGCCCACGTGAATGTTCGCGAGGCAATGGCCGTGGTCAGCAAGCCGGGTGGCGGCACGCTGCTCGACTCACTCGCTGCGGCCACGCCCGTCGTTCTGCTCCCCCCGTGGGGCGAGCCGGAGGCCAAGAACGGAGCGCTGTGGGAGGAGCTCGGCTTCGGGATCGACGTCGAGCGCTGGCGCAAGACGGGCTTCGACCACCACGTGCTCGAGGATCTGCATCACAGGCTGCTCATGGCCGGCGGGCAAGACATCGACCCACTCGTGGCGGAGGCGGTAGCGTGACCGCTGCCGAGCTCCGCCGATTCACCGCGCAAGGCGGAGGAACGACCCATGACCCAAGTGAAAAGTACTCCCGTCGTCGACCGCGTGGCATTCGAGAAGCTGCGCCGTATCGCGCCCGGCGCGCTCGCGGCCCGGCGAGCTCGGCGGGCCGTCCGGCCGCTGCCCGATGAGGTCAGCTTCAAGCTCACCAACCGCTGCAACCTACGCTGTCACCACTGCTACCAGTGGGGTGACGACGGCCACCACCAGACCCTCGAAGCCGAGGAACGCAACCGCGACCTTGACATCAGCGTGGTGGCCAAGGTCCTGGATGCGACGCGGCAGCGCAGGGCAAACGTTTTCCTCTGGGGTGGCGAGCCGTTGTTCTATTCTCACTGGGACGACCTCGTTGCACTCCTCGCTGAGCACCGGCGCTGGACGTCAGTGTGCACCAACGGCGTCTACATCGAAAAGCGCCTCGGCTCGCTACTGACGATCTCGGATCGGCTCGAGATGTTCATCGCGCTCGACGGTTTCGAGGCCGAGCACGACGCCTTGCGCGGAGCGCTGTCGTGGCGTCGCACTATGAACGGCCTCCGCCGCCTGATCGATGAACGCAAAGCCGGGAACTATCGCGGCGAGGTGACCGTGAACTGTGTGTTCCAGGACTCGATGGTGGGGAAGCTGTTTGACTTCGTCACCTTCATGCAAGACGAAGGCGTTGACGCGGTCTACCTCAGCTACCCATGGCACATCTCCCCGCGGACAGCGGCGCTGATGGATGACTACGTCGCCGAGCATCTTCCCAGCGTCGCCGCACGTGTACCGCGGGGCAGTGGGAGCTGGCACTCATACACCTTCGGACTCAGCCCTTCTGTGATCGGCGACCTCCGCAGCGACCTGGCCCGGATCGACAGCGCCGATTGGCGCACGAAGGTGCGCTACAACCCGGAAGTCGACGACGCGAGCCTCGAAGGCTTCCTGGCCGGAAGCGATCGGCCGGCCGGCGGCCGGACTCGTTGTTTGTCGATCAACAGCCGGCTCGATGTGCTTCCGACCGGCGAGGCCATTACCTGCAAGTTCTTTCCAGAGCTAGCCGTCGGTCGACTCGCTACATCCGGCGTCGGCGACATCTGGCACGGACCGGAGCTGCAAGGGCTGCGTCAGACCGTCGACCAGCACGGGCTCATGCCCGTGTGCTCTAAGTGCCCGATGCTGTATTCGCGTGGTGCCTGAAGCGCTAAGCAGTCGAGTTCCGCTCGATGCGGTTGATCGCTGGATAGCTGCGGTGGGCGCCGTTCCGCCGGACACAAGGGTGTACGACGTCACCCCGCGGCGAGCCGAGCTTGAGTTCGGGATCACGTCGGATATTGCGGATCTTCTCTCGGCCCGCGGATTGCCGCGATCTTCCGTCGAAGGTGAGACGAGATTTGCGTGGGCCGATCTTCACTACGTCGCTCTGCGGCTCGGATCTGCGCGTCTATACCTGAGGACCATGCGCTCGTGGGCGCACTCTATCGCCAACGCTGCCCAGTGTGGGCCGCAGACGATCGGACTGCGCTATCGCACTTACGCACCTCCGGGTGCGACTGTAGAGGTGTTGCTGCCCGAAGAGCGGCGCATGAAGGCCGTAATCGGCCCCGACCAGATTGTCGCCAGCCTCAATGTGCACATGGCGAACTATGAGAATGCGTTTCCCCTAATCGTTCAGTGTGTCTTGCATCAAGCCGCCGAACTCGACTTTTACATGCTGCCGCGGACCCTGTCCGGCGACCTTGAGTTCGCGCGCCGTACAGGACTTGCCAGCTGCGCGACGGCGTCGCGGATCGTTGTCAGCGAGTGCCAACAGCGCGGAATCGAGGCTCGGATGGCATACGGGCTGGTGCTGGCCCCGCCGTTAGGGACGCCCCATGAGTGGGCGGAGATCCGTACGGCTGATGCCTGGGCCCCGGCAGATCCGCTCCTGATCAGCATCCTCGGGCGATTCGCCGGGCTCGATACATCGCGCTGGCCCTGTACCCACTCCCCGAACGCCGTCCTGCTGCGCTTGGCCGCCTCCAAAACCCCGATAGTCGCCGGCGCCGGTGGGCCAGTGGAAACGTCGTTCGTGGTGAGCGTCGGCGAGCAGTCCACACCACCGCGCGCGTCACCGCCACGAATTGACCCGCGGAGGCTAGCTTGACCTCGCCAGACAGTCACAGGACGGCGGTGGGAGATCGCGCCCGACCTGACGCACGTCGCTCCCTTTCTCCGACAGAGTCAACTGTGGCTGGGATCTGGTCCGAGCTACTGGAGCGAGGCGATATTGGCCCGGAGGATGACTTCTTCGAACTGGGTGGCGATTCACTGCTTGCGGTCTGGCTAATGGAAGAGATTGCAAAGCAGACCGGAAGGAACCTACCGCTGTCAGTCCTTCTAGAAGATGCGACCATCCGGCATTTGGCTGGTGCGCTCGACGCTGAGGGAGAACAACCAGGCATGTCGAGGGGGATCAATGTTCAGGGAGCGCGCTGTCCGCTCTTCTGGATCCATGGGTGGGCTGAGCTGCTCGCCACGAGGAACTACTTCGACGCCGACCAGCCGGTATTTCAGATCCAGGACCCACTGGCACGTCGTTGGCAGGTCAAGCCGCCTCTCGAGCTCACTGCTCGCCGTTACGTGGATGAGCTGCGCCGCATCCAACGCGAAGGTCCCTACCAGCTGATCGGCTATTCGTTCGGCGGTGTGATCGCTTACGAGATGGCGCGGCAACTTCTCAGATCCGGGGAAGACGTCAGCTTTCTCGGCTTACTCGACACGCCGGCACCGGGTTACGTGTTCCCGCTGTCCGCGAGACTGCGGATGCATACGGCGAACGCCGCCCAGTTCAGACGGATGCTCGCCGAGTTGCGTGTGAGATCTTGGCTTAGCAGAGGCACGTACATCAGGCACACGGTCCCGGCGATCACCAGGCACCGGTGGCTCAGGTGGCTCCTCAAGAAGCTTCCCCACGATTGGCGGGTCCCGACGCCGCCGGGATCAGTCGCCCGGATTCATTACGATCCCGACAGCTACCCGGGACACATTGTCTTGTTCTGGGCCGCTGAAGGTCGGGCGGAACTAGACCGTACCCCCGATTTGGGTTGGGCGCGCCTGGCCGACGGAGGTTTAAGCCTGCGAGCCGTCCCCGGTAATCATCGTACGATGGCGTACGGCCCTAACGCTCCCATACTCGCGCGCCATGTGACTGAGTGCCTGACGGGTCAGCCGGTCAATCTCTCGAGCGCTTCGCTCGCTCGAGCCGCCGGTTCGGGATCGCCTGACTGAATCGCGCGATGGTAGGCGGCCTTCGCGCCGTCTACGTCACCACGCTGCTCCAGCAGGACCCCGTAGTTGTACGCGCCGGCGGCGAGTCCGTACTCGTTGGCACGGCGGTATGCGGCCTCCGCGCCTTCCGCGTCGGCGCACTGCTCCAGCAGGATCCCAACGTTGTAGGCGCCCACCGCAGGCCCGCGCTCCTCGGCACTGCCGTAGGCGAGCTTATAGCGGCGATCGAGGGCCACGCGATCTATGCTCAACGGCTCGTAGCCGAGCTGCTGGGCGGTGCGGAGGGTTTGTCCGTGCCGCGAGATCCGATATGGATCAAAGGCTCGATCGGTCTGGTGGTGCCAGCGGTCGATCAGCTGCCCGGCGCGCGCAACCCAGCGGTCGTCCCAGTCGAGCTCCATCAGCTCGAGCATCTTGCTTAGTTCCGTTCGCTCGCCGGCCAGGAGTCTTTCCGACTGCACTCGAACCATCGGTATTTCGGGCCTCCGAGCGGGGAACTCGAGCCCCAGCATATGCACCTCGGTCCACCAGAACAGGCATTTTTCGTAGGCGCTGAGTTGGTGCCACCGCCGGGCGTAGTGCGGTTGGAATACGTTGGGATCGGTCGGCCTCAGCACGGCAAGCCGGGTGAACTCATGCGGCGGTCCGCCGGGCCAGGTGTTGTGCGACAGCTGTGATAGAGCCGACGGTACGGGGTGTCGTGTGAGGTGAACGACTCGGAGACGGTCAGGGAACCAGGCCGCCAGCATTGGAAGTGCTGCGAGCACTGGCCATCCCGTTTCGACGTAGTAGTCGCTCCTGGCGACGCGCTCGACGTGCGCTGCGACTTCGGGTAGCTCAAGGATTGCCTCAGGGTCAGCGTAAGCGCGAAAGAACCGCCGCGGCCAGTACCGAGCGCCTAGCGGCTCGTGCTCGACTTCCATCGACTCGCCGTACAGCTCGGCGAAAGTGGCGGCGAGCCATTGTGTGCCGCACCGGCCGCTGCTAAGGAACACCACCAAAGGGCCCACGCGCTCAGCCTAACAACCAAGCGTTCGTGCTACAGCACCGACCGAGCGGATGGCTCGACGGTCAGCGTGTGGGCGCGGATCGGCCGGGCGAGTAGAGGCTCGCGCAGCCGAACGCGTGCCGGCTGTAGCCGCGCGGTTCGAGCAGCGGCCACAGCTTCTCTCGAGCCCCGCAGGGCTCGAGCACGTAACGCACGCCGGGTTGCTCGATCAGCGCCAGCTCCGCGGCCGGGCTGAGCGGCGGCTTGCCTGGATAGTCGAACAGCCGGCTGACGTAGTTCAGTCGCCGGGGCCACTGCGGGGTCCAGACGAACTGCCCGACGTAGGTGCTGTCGTCGGTCAGGGCCGGTACCCAGATACCGACCTTCGCGGTGCTCAGCACACCGCCTCGGGGCTGGCGCGCGAGGTAATCGAGCGCGTTGGCGTCCGGGCGGTCTAGCTCGGCGACGGCCTGGATGGCAAGCCGCCTGTTGGTCAGCAGCCACGCCGTTGACGGGGCCGCGCCGAACACGAGCACGACGACGCCCGCGGTGACCAGGAACCGCAGGACCCGCGGGTTGCGGCCTGCCAGGCGGCGCTCCTCAAGGACCCGTCGCCACCCCTGAACGGTCAGCAGCGCCAACGGGACCGACACCCCCGCGAATGCTTGGTACTTGCCGGTCGGCACGGCGACGTAGGTGATCAGCACCGCGATCGGCCACAATCTCAGCAGCCGCTGGCGGTCTGAGGTCGCGCGGGTCCGCCACCCTGGAATCGAGGCGAGTACCACCGGCCCGAACGTGGTCAGCCAGCCGAGCAGCGGGATGCTGGGCAGGTACGGGCCTGACGCCCGGTTGGCCGTCGCCCAGCCGGCGTCGATCTTCGGCAGGATCAGGTAGTAGAGCAGCGGCAGCGCGATGGCCGCCAGTGGTAGCAGCAGCCGCAGGATGCACCGTAATCGCAGCCGGCCCCAGATCGCCACTCCGACGGTCAGGATCGCCAGTTCGGTTCCCTGCCAGGGGTGCAGGAGTGCGGCTGTCGCGCCGAGCGCTGCGGCCGCGAAGCCCGCCCGCGGCAATAGCTCGCCGCCAACAGCCGGCCGGTCATGCGTTCCCAGCAGCCGCTCCAGCGCGATCAGGTAGCCGATCATCGCGGTGACCGTTAGCGCGATCGGGAAGTAGCCGCTGATCCACTGGACGGCGTAGCTCTCGCCGTTCAGCCGAGACGTCCACTGCCCGTTGATCTTGACGTGGAGGTTGACGACGAACAGGTAGAACGGGCTGACGAGGAACAGCGCGAGCGTCAGCGAGATCGCCCGGGCCCGTGCGTCGTTGCCGAGCACGAGCTGGGCGTAGCGGCGCACGGCGATGACCAGCAGGATCAGGGCCGCTGCCTGCCACAGCCCGAGCAGCAGCAGATACGAAACGCCGGCGTCGATGTGAAGCAGCCCGGTAATCAGCCAGATCGGGTGGAAGAAGACGTGGCCCCCGTTGTGAAAGCCGTACAGGTTCGCGATCAGCCCGTGGTGAGCGGCGTCCGTCGCCCATGCGAGGTACTGCATCGAGTCCTGGGCGGTGGCGCTCGCCGCGCCGAGGTAAACGCGGTTGTTGGCGGTCGCGTCGACCGCTTCTAGACCGAACAGCGCGAACGACGCCACTGCGAAGACGGCGACGAGCACCCACTCCGCTCCGCTCAGCGGCAGACGTCCGGTCGATCTCGAGACAGTGCCATGCACCGGCAGCTTCGGGACCGGTCTGGCTGGCGTTTTCGGAGACGGCACAGCGAGAAATCTCGCATGGTGAAGGAGGTTTCGCTAGATCTGGTTTGGGCTTGATGGAGACGCTCACGCAGCGCGCCATGTCAACAGGAACCGAAAAGTGCGCCGGTTTCAGGAGCCGAAAAGTGCACCACTGCGCCGGTTGAAAGCTAGGCCAGTTGAGGGCTGCGGCGGCTTCTCGCGCAGCGAGCCGTAGGCGAGCGGAGCGAGATGCCGCCGGCGTGCTCGTCGGGAGGGGGGGTCAGTTTTCAGCCGGCGCGACGGGCGGGTGTGGCCGTTGTGCCGCGTTCCCGGAGCCGGTAGCTCTTGCCTTTGAGGGTGACCATGGTGGCGTGGTGCACGAGCCGGTCGATGAGGGCAGCGGCGACCATGGCGTCGCCGAGGATCTCGCCCCAGGCCTCGAACCCGCGATTGCTGGTGATGATGATCGAGCCGCGTTCGTAGCGGCGGGAGACCAGCGCGAAGAGGAGGTTGGCGGCTTGGCGCTCGAGGGGGAGGTAGCCGACCTCGTCGACGATGAGCAGCTGGTAGCGCTCCAGGCGCTTGAGTTCCTGGTCGAGCGTGTTGCGCTCCTGGGCTTCTTCCAGGCGCGAGACCCATTGCTGGGCGGTGGCGAACGCGGCCCGGTAGCCGTGCTGGCAGGCCTTGATCCCCAAGGCGATCCCCAGGTGGGTTTTCCCGGTGCCGGGCGGGCCGATCAGGCAGACGTTGGCGTGTTCCTCGATCCAGGCGAGCTGGGCGAGGTGCATGACCAGGGGGCGCTCGGCGGAGGGTTGGGCGGTGAAGTCGAAGTCCTCGAGCGTCTTGTGCGCCGGGAAGCCGGCGTGGCGGGTGCGCTGTCTGGCGCCGGAGGCCTCGCGGGCGAACACCTCGGCCTCCAGGAGGACCTCGAGGAACTGCTCATAGGGCCACTGCTCCTCCCGGGCCCGCTCCGCGGTGGCAGCCAGCCGCTCGCCGATCCGCGGCGCCTTGAGCGCTGAGAGCAGGTAGGGCAGCCGCTCCCCGATCTTCGGTTGCCGGCTCATGCGCACAGCTCCGCGTAGTCAGTCAGCGCTGGCGCGTCGAGGACTTGCAGTCGCGGCTCGATCCGCGAGGGAGGCGGTGGCGGCTCCGGGCGCATCCGCGGCTCGGGCAGCCACACGCCAGGGCGATAGGACCGCGGGTATCCGGCCACCCGCTCCCCGCGCCAGCAGACCCATACCTCATCGCGCGAGGCGTGCAACTCGACGCGCTGATGGACCAGCTCAAGCGGCGCTCGGTAGAAGCAGCCGGCATAGCGCAGATAGCCATCGGCCGGCACCCGGACGGTCCGATTCAGCGAGAAGTCAAACGCGGTCGGCGGCAACGGTCTGAGCGCGTGACGCTCATCGGCCAGCCGCTCGGCCACGACGAATCGACCGGTCGCGTGCCGCCGCCGGTGCGCCACCTGATCACGCCAGGTCGCATAGACCAGATCGAGCTCGGGCAGGGTGGAGAACCTGCGGGCCGGCCAGAACCCCGTCTTGACATACCGCACGGCTCCCTCAACCGATCCCTTCTCCCGCGGCGTCGAGGGCGTGCACGCCGTCGAGTGAAACGCGTAATGGCCGCGCAGGTGGAGAAACCGCGGATTCCAACGCACCACCTGGCGGCTGTCGCGCTTAGCCACGACCGATCTGAGGTTGTCATAGACACACTCCCGCGGCACACCACCCAACCAATCGAACACCCGGACGTGGCCCTCTAGAAACGACTCCAACGTCATGTCAAAGCTGAAGTGCGCCGTCTGCGCCCCGGAGAACGGCAACGAGGCGATCAGCGCATAGACGCGGCGCTCAATCCCCTCGATCCGCGGGCGCGTCGGCATCTCGCCCCAGTCGAACTGCACAACCTGCCCCGGCCGATAACCCGTCCGCTGCGCCGGCCGCTCCACCCGCGGTCTCAGCCCGGCCAACCGCCGGCGGACCAGATCGACCGACCCCCCATAACCATGCTCGCCCCTCAGCAACTCCGTCAACCGCGGCGCTTTGATCTCCGGCCACTGCTCCAGCACCTCGCGGATGACCGGTATCAACGGATCCAGCTGCGACCCCGCCGGCGCTCGCACATACCGCGGCGGCTCCTCCGACGCCATCGCCCGCGCCACCGTACGGCGATTGATCCCCAGCCGCCTGGCGATCTCCCGCTGAGAGACGCCGTCCTTCGCCAACGCCCTGACCTCCGCCCACTCCAACGCGCTCACCACCTCTCCCGGCCTCCTCTCGTCGATCAACCCGACGAGCCTGAAAGCCGGCTCGGTCGCCACCGAAATGGCGCACGATTCGATTCCTAGAAGTGGCGCACTATTGGGCTCCTCGCGTCACCGAGCTCGCTGCCGGATTGAGCGAGGAGGGAGACTGCGCGAGGAAGTTCCGCGCGCGCCAGCGCAACCGTCTGGTTGCGTTTCTGCGGAAACGTCCCTTTGTCGCTTCCGATCGGACGGAGCAGCGGAAGCTAGTCCGACTGACCCAGCAAATCCTCCCGTGGGCCTGGCCAATCGCCGGTTGCCAGGAACGCGGCACGGCGCTCCATCCACTCGGACTCTCGCTCGGGATCCTCCGGCGGGGATGGGACCGACCCGTTCAAGAACCCGGCGATCCAACACGCCGCCTCCGGCGAGTGATCCGACACCCCAGACATCGACACGCATCTCGCTCGGCCATCGCTCGGAACCCATACTGAGAATCGGCCCGGGAACGTGTGACAGCTCCCGAGGATGAATCCACGCTCGCCGGTGTCTCTGATCATGATCCATAGACGCTGATCGATGACGTGCTCGTCCACCACTCGCACCGTATCGGGATGCTCGGAGAGCGGATGTTGCCGCTCGATCAAACCGGTACCGGATCAGCGCCGGACCGGGCCAAAGTTCTTCCACGAGTCCTGCGACTGTGCTAGCCAGTCGACGATCTCCGAAGCCGCCGGCCGTAGCCGATCATTCGCGCCTGCTCCCAAGCCCATGCGGTCGCACTCAATGGTTTCCAGCAGTTCAGCGATGCCGGCCTCGGAGGCTCCGTTGCTTAGCGCAGACACGACCTCCGGCGCGTAGCGGTCGAACTCGTCGGCGGTCCTTGGAAACGCCGCGCTCACGCCGATTGGATCCCACTTCCAATACAGGAGCTGACGAAGCTCGTGCTCGCCCGTCTCCCTCCACCAGCGAGCGAACTCCTCGACGCTGAGCCGGCCGTCGCGAGTTATGGCACGGAGCGTACGGCGTCCGGCTCTCAGTGCTCCTTTGGGCTAATAGAAGCAGCCAACGCCGGTCCGGTCGGACTGCCGCAACCCCAGGCGATCTGAGCCCGCGGGCGGCCTCCAGGTTGCTCGGAATGCCAGGGGTTGCGGAAGCCTCGACCCGCGTGGCCGCTGTCTGTCGGTATTAGCCCAAACGGGATGGCGTCAGGGCTCGGAATGTTTGGACGACTTGCGGCGACTGGCGTTGCGCGAAGCCGTACGAGCCTGGCTCGCCCCGATCATCAGGCCCCAAAGAAAGATCGCGCCCGCGAAGGTGAAGACGACCCAAGCGATTGTGTCCGAGCCCCAAGGCTCAAGGTCGAGAAGCAACCCAAGAACGGCGACCAGGAAGATCACAAACGCACCCCCGGCGAACGCGCGAGGGCGCCGGTCGGCCGGAGTGCGACGCCAGGCATCTCGCGAGTATTTCCAGAAGATTGGGTAAATCATGAGGCTTGCGCCCAGGGTCGCCAGGAATAGAAGGACGACCAGGATCAGCGCGAGCACAGCAAGCGGACTCATGGCGAAGATCTACCCGCTACTCGAGAATCCGCGCCTTCTCGACTGGACCGCACCAGCTTCCGGTTTGATCGAGTTCCGGCCGCCGAGGGCGTCCGCTCCCAGCCCTTTTGGAGGTGTTTGCTCGGGTGTGGCTCAGAGTGCCACTCTCTCGGCGGATTCCGGGGCTCGAAGCGAGCGCCCCAGCGTAACCGCCAGCTCACCATGCGTCAGTCGGGGCTATTCGACCTTCAGGAAGACGACTCGGTCGATCCTGTCGCCGTTCAAGTGGTAGGCAACGGCGGCGTGCACGTCCGAGGGATAGTCCGGGTGGTGCAAGCCGTGGATTTCCTCCTCGTCGATGACCACGTCCCCGACGACTATGCGATTAGCGATCCGGCCGGTGAGATTCGGGCTGTCCCGGAATAATCTGCCGTATTGCTCGCGCATCCGTGGGAAGTCCATGAGGAGGTTGCCGTCGACGTCGGTGATCTTGACGTCAGGCGTGTAACAGGCAAGGAAGCCCTCTAGGTCGCGCTCCAGATAGGCGGCAACCTGCCGGTCGATCACGTCACTCACGTCAGACATTGGGCCTCCTCTGGTCAGTGAGCCACGCTCCTGTCGCTCGCCGGAGCCTAACTGACGCGCTTCGGTCGCTGCCGGCATTCCGCACCACGCCTCTCCGTTCCCCCTCCGAGCGCGGAGAGCAGAAGCGGGGCCCAAAGACGAGTGCTGCTTTGATCGAGTTCCGACAGGGCTGCTCGTCCCCCAAACGAGCAGCCCTCGTCGCGCCCGCTGGCTCGGCGAGAAAGCAGGAACCGGGTTGCGCGCGATCCGCGGGTGCTCATCGCTCCAAGCGGCACCTTGCGCTCCATTCGATCTGAGCGCTGTTCTCGGCGAGATCAGGCGTAGAGCGCTTGTGCAGAGGTAATCAGTTGGAGCTAGTTTCGACCCGGATCGGGACGGGCGACTGAAGTGCGCCCGAGGCGATGAACTCCTCAATCGCACGCGCCACATCGGCTGGCAGGCCGATCGTCGGAAGGCCGCGCGATTTCACCATTAGGAACTCGAAGCCATACGCCCTTCCAGCTGGCCCCGCGGATCGATCTATCGCAACGCCGCTCTCAAGAACTTCGGTTCTGGCGGCCCCGTCGGCTCGGCGACGCGCACATACACGGCGTCCGCGTCAGGGTCATAGGTAATGCGCATCTCTCGATCGTCGCACGTCGGCACGCCCCGCTTACGAGTCCGAACCGTGGCCGCCGTTCGACCACAGAGCGACGGGAGGTTCAAACGCGTCGGGTGATGGGAACTCACCAACGGGGCTGTCTCCGTAGCAGACAATCTCGATGCTTGAGAGGCGACCGCTCTTGACGAACAAGATCAGCTCGAGCGGCGGCCCATCATCGGGGGCAGGACGACCGGCTGCGTCTACGGCGTTCGATTGCCCGACCTCGTCGGCTGTCGGCATGGAGTCGTCCACGCGCAGGTCGATCGTGGCGCAGCCGCATTCGCATCGACCGATGACCTGGGCGGTTTGCGCCTGCCGGCGAAGCTTCTCGACGTCCGGGAACTCAGCGCTGAGAAGGAACGCGAGTATCTCGTTCTCTCGTATCGTAAGGGGCCGCGGATCCACGCCTACAGGATGGCGGACAACACCGCGCGGCCGCCATCCCCTTTTATCGTGGAGGAGCAGTCCCCGATCGGCCCGAGCCAGCGCGAAGACACGAGCAACCGCCAAGTTGCGTTTCCGCAGGAACGTTCTCCGCTAATGCGGTTCGCTCAAAGCGCGAGGCAGGGAGCGACATAGCAGTCGTGGACTGCACGTACGCTCTGACGTGTTAGCTGCACCACACGGCGA
>Ga0209624_10001643_pt1 | contig 17251 bp, 11 predicted proteins | sample JacPinW_OM2H0_O1_FD_188565 | JGI IMG/M metagenome (GOLD analysis project Ga0209624, IMG submission 188565) | Forest soil microbial communities from Algoma, Ontario, Canada - Jack Pine, Ontario site 1_JW_OM2H0_O1 (SPAdes) (version 2) | ecosystem: Environmental > Terrestrial > Soil > Boreal...
TGTTCAGTCCCGGCGTTTTCTGGAGCGGGCTGATTGTGAATCTTTGCGGCTGTGAAGTCCAGGCTTTGCAGATGAACTCATAGGGGGTGAGGCCTTTGAGGGTCTTGAGCTTACGGGCGAAGTTATAGGCGTCGAGGAAGTCGCGCAGATGAGTTCGCAACTCATCGTGGGTTTCATAGAAGTAACGTTTGACGGTCGCGTCCTTGATGGTTCGGTTCATCCGTTCGACCTGGCCGTTGGTCCAGGGGTGCTTGGGCTTGGTCAGCCGATGATCGATATCGTTGAGGGCGCAGGCGTATTCGAAGGCATGCGCGTGGAAGAGCTGCCGATTGGCGATCATCTGTTTGATCTCAGCCGGAGACCATGTTTCGCCAGCGGGGTCGGTGAAGTGGGTCCCGTTGTCGGTGAGGACGGTATGGACCCGGTAGGGGACGGCCTCGATCAGGTGGCGCAGGAAATCTGCGGCCGTCTTGCGCGTCACCTTTTCGTGCAGCTCGACGAAGGCGAACTTCGAGGTCCGGTCGATTGCGACGATGAGATGGAGCTTGCCCTCAGCGGTTCGAGCCTCGGCGATGTCGATATGGAAGTAGCCAATCGGATAGGCCTTAAACTTCCGCTTGGGCGAAGTTTCGCCTTCGACCTGCGGCAACCTCGATATTCCATGGCGCTGCAGGCGCCGATGCAGCGACGAGCGCGTCAGATGCGGGATGGTCCGGTTGCAAAGCATAAAGGCAGTCGTCGAGGGGCAACAAAGTATGCCTCCGGAAGGCGACGACTACGGCCTCTTCCTCGACGGACAGGACCGTTGATCTGGGCTCCTTCGGTCCTGTCCGAAGATCGGCGGCTGACGGCCGCGACTTCCACTTGGCGATGGTCTTCGGATTGACGCCGTAGCGCCTGGCCAGCGCCCTTAAGCTCTCTTGACTATGCTGTATCGCTCGACGGATCGCCTCTGTCGTCGTGGCGCTCCCATGCGGAACTTGGCCCATAGCGCATCCTTCGAATCACTCGATAAGGATGCCCCATCAAAGGCCGGGACCAAACAGCTAGCGAGGGAGTTGCAACGTCCATCCGACCTCCCTGCCGCAGGCTGTCGTTCGGTCTCTCTCTCTCAGTCCTCTAGCAGGTCGCCGAACAGCTTCCAGTGTTCGCCGTCGAACCGCTGCAACTGATATTGGCGGATCATCCGGTAGTCGGTCGGGCTCGTGTTGATCTTCACTCCTGGCAGGCTGAGCGGCAGCACGAGGTCCTTGATGCTGGTGGCCTGCCGCATGATGTTCTCGCGCGAAAGATCGTCGCCGCATTTGCCGAGCACGTGGACGAGCAGCGCCGCCGACGTGTATCCGTAGGCGGCCGCGTTGCTCGAAAGGTCGACAGGCGTCATGTATTTCTCAATGAAAGCCGTAAAGGTCTTGACGTCGGAGTCGTCCCGCCATTGCGGATCGGTGACGTCCTTGGCCGAGATCGCCGAGACGAGATCGCGCGAACTCTCGAGACCCGCCGGTTTCAGCACGCCCGCGATCGAAGAGGAGACGACGGAAATATAGCGCGTCGGCTTTCAACTCATATCGGCGGCCTTGCGGATCGCCTGCGCTGCGAATTTCGGCGAGGCGGCGATGAGCAGAACATCTGCACCCGACGCTTGCAGCGAGATAATCTGACTGTCGACAGTCGGCTCGGACACTTCGTAGGAAGCCGTCTTGACGACCAAGCCCTGATGCTCGGGGCCGAGACCGTCCATGAAGCCCGTCAGGTAGCTGCGTCCGAGGTCGTCGTTCTGATAGAGGATCGCCACCTTCGCCTGAGGCTGCATCTGCAGCGTGTATTGGGCGTAAATAGCGGCTTCGGTCGCGTAGATCTGGAAGAACGGCAACGTCCACGGATAATGTTCGGGGTCGACGATCCCGAAGGCCGAAAACAGCTGTGGAACCTTGTTTTCGTTCAGATAGGGACGCACTGCGAGCTGCGCGGCAGTGCCGACGCTATTGAAAAGGAATGCGACGCCTTCCTGTTCGACCAGACGCCGGGTCTGTTCCAAAGTCTTCGGCGGGCTGTAGGCATCGTCGACGTCGAGGAAATTGAGCTTGCGGCCGTTGACGCCGCCCTGCTCGTTGATCATTCGGAAGTAGGCGGCCTCCGCCCGCCCGACGACGCTGTAGGCGGAGGCGGGACCGCTGAGCGCGATCGTCTGGCCGAACTTAATCTCGGTCGCCGTGACGCCCGGGGCGTCCTCGGCCCGCGCCGCCCCGGAGCCTCTGGCGGAGTATGCCGCGGCGGCCGCAGCCGATTGAAGCAGAAAGCGACGCGTAATCATACTGTCCCTCCCGATCGTTGCCGTTGGTCGTGCTGGAGCCACGAGGCCCAAGCGTCAATCGCTCATCAGTTCCCCAACCGGCTCCCAATTCGCGCCGTTGAATATCGCTGGCTGCAGGTCGCGGATCGGGCTGTAGTTCGTCGGCGAGGTGTTGATCGTGATGCCCGGCCATAAGAGCGGCGCATGGAAGTTCTTGAGGTTGGCCGCCTGCCTCATGATGTTCTCTCGTGACAGATCGTTCCCGCATTGCTTCAGCACCTGCACGATTGTCGCCCCGTAGGTAAAGCCCGCCGCCGCGAGGGCGTCGGCGAATTCGGTCGGCGACATATATTTGTCCGTGAAGGCCTTCCAGGCCAGCATGTCGGGAGTGTCTTTCCACCGCGGGTCCGTCACGTCGATGCCCGCAGGAGCCGAGATAAGCCCTTTCGACTTCTCGAGGCCGGCGGGTTTGAGGACGGCGGCGACGGAGGCCGAGACGTAACTGAGATAGCGGGTCGCCGCCCAATCGAGGTCAGACGATTTGCGGATCGCCTGGGCGGCAAACTTCGGTGTCGCAGCAATGATGAAGACGTTCGCGCCCGAAGCCTGAAGCGTCACAACCTGAGAATCGACCGTCGGCTCTGATGTCTCGTAAGACGCTTCCTTGACGATCATGCCCGCCCGGTCGGGGCCGAGCACGTCGCGAAGCCCGTTCAGGTAGCCCTTGCCGAAGTCATCGTTTTGATAAAGGACGGCGATCTTTGCGTCCGGCTTTGTTGACAGAATGTGCTTGGCGTAAATGTGCGCTTCTGTCTGGTAGCTCGGGATCGCGGGAATCGTCCAGGGAAAGTGCGTGGGGTCCGCAAACATTGGCGCGCCGCTCTGGACGAACACCTGCGGCACCTTGTTGTCGTTGAGATATTGCCGGATCGCCGCATTCTGCGCCGTGCCGAGGGTGTTGGCCAGGAAGGCGACATGCTCCTGCTCGACAAGGCGCCGCACCTGCTCGACCGTTTTCGGCGGACTATAAGCGTCGTCAAGGCTGATGAAGTTGATCTTGCGGCCGTTAACGCCGCCCTGATCGTTGATCATCTTGAAATAGGCCGCCTCGGTCCGACCGATTACGCCGAAGGCGGAAGCAGGTCCGCTGTAGGGTATCGTCTGCCCGATCTTGATTTCGGTGTCGGTGACGCCTGGCGCGTTCTCGGCACGGGCGACCCGGAAGCCTTGGGCGGAATATGCAGCGGCGCCGGCCGCGGATTGCAGCAGGAAACGACGTGTAATCATTGTGCCCTCCCCGTGATATTGTTGTTGTTCGCGCCGGGCTTGCCTAAAGTCGGATTCAACGCAAGCTTCGCCTAAAACCTCAAGGCACAATTCTTCGGCGAGCGCTGTGAGCTAGATCACACATCGCGCAAGTAGGCAGGTCGCATGCGCAACTTCCTCATCGACACTGACACCGCCTCTGACGACGCCGTCGCGATCATCATGGCCTTCGCCGAGCTAAGCGTGCGCGTGCTGGGTCTCACCACCGTGGCTGGCAACGTCGACCTCAAACAGGCGACCCGAAACGCGCTCCTCACCGCCGAAATCTGCGGCTCCGACGTCCCCGTCTTCGCCGGCGCGGATAAACCGCTTAATCGCCCGCATGATCACGCGCACTGGTTCCATGGCAAAGATGGCCTCGGCGATCACGGCTACCCCGCTCCTAAGCGCAAGCCCGAGCGCGAGCATGCGGTCGACGCCATCGTGCGCCTGGCGAAGGCCGAGCCCGGTCTAACTCTTGTGACGCTCGGGCCGCTCACCAATATCGCGCTCGCGCTTGAGCGCGATCCCGGGCTTGCCGAGCGGATCGGCCGCTGTGTGGCGATGGGCGGCGCGCCCTGCTGCGAGGGCAATGTGACGCCGGCGGCCGAATACAACATCTGGGTCGATCCGGAGGCCGCGCGCGCCGTCTTCCGCTCGAAGCTCAATATCGAAATGGTCGGCTGGCACGTCTCGCGCGGCCCATCCGTCTTGCGGGACGACGAGATCGCGGCGATCGAGGCGCTGAGCACGCCGAAGGCGAAATTCGCGATTCGAACGAACAGCCGCGCCCGCGACGCCTACCACACCCAGACCGGCGAGGTCGGCCTCTCGCTCGCCGATCCGACGGCGATGGCGGTGGCGCTTGACCGCTCGATTGGCCTCTCATGGTCGCGCCACCGGGTGGCGATCGAATGCGACAGCGAGCTCACCCGCGGCATGACCGTCGTCGATCGCCTCAACGTCACTTCCGACGACACCAACGCTGAGATCTGGAAGGCCGCCGGCGAGGGCGACGGCGCCGATATCCTATGGACGCTCGACTCGCGCCGGTTCAAGGCTATGCTGAAGGCCGCGCTCCTGTAGCCGGGCTCGTGGCGGAGAACGACGATGGAATCCGGCCGCAATCTCCTTGGCCAGGAGACGTCGCCCTACCTTTTGCAGCACGCTGGGAACCCGGTGCATTGGCGCCCCTGGAGCGCCGACGCTCTGGCCGAGGCCAAGCGGCGCGACCGCCCTATCCTCTTGTCGATTGGCTATGCCGCCTGCCACTGGTGCCATGTCATGGCGCACGAATCGTTCGAAGACGCCGAAACAGCGCGCCTGATGAATGAGTTGTTCGTCAACATTAAAGTCGACCGCGAGGAGCGGCCGGACATCGACCACATCTATATGACGGCCCTCCATGCCCTGGGCCAGCAGGGCGGCTGGCCGCTCACCATGTTCTTATCTCCCGACGGCAAGCCGATGATCGGTGGCACCTACTGGCCGCCCGAGCCGCGCTATGGCCGACCCTCGTTCAGGCAGGTTCTCCACTCGGTCGATTCCGCCTGGCGCACCCAGCGCGATCAGATGGAAAGCCGCGGCCTGACCCTCGCCGACCACTTGGCGAAACTGTCCGACTTGAGCGCCGGGCCGGGGGTGGCGCCCGCCGACCTCACCCGCGTCGGCGATGCGCTGAAAGGCGCGGTCGATCCGGTCCATGGGGGCTTGAGCGGCGCGCCGAAATTCCCCAATGCGCCGATCTTCCGCTTTTTCTGGAACGAGATGTTCCGCCGCGGCGATCCGTCCTTCGGCGAGGCGTTGCGCGCGATGCTTGAGGCGATGAATGCCGGCGGCATCTACGATCACCTGGGCGGCGGCTACGCGCGCTATTCGACCGACGCCGAATGGCTCGTGCCGCACTTCGAGAAGATGCTTTACGATAACGCGCAAATCATCGAATTGCTGGCCCTTGTCCATTCCCTGTGGCCGGATCCGATATTCGCCGAGCGGGCGCATGAGACGGTCGGCTGGCTGATGCGCGAGATGCGGGTCGGGGACGCTTTTGCCGCCTCCCTCGACGCCGATCAGGACGGCGAGGAAGGCCTGTTCTACGTCTGGGACGAAGAGGAGGTCGACGCTGCGCTGGGCGACGCTGCGAAGCGCTTCAAGGCCGCCTACGATGTGACGCGCGGCGGCAATTGCGAAGACCGCAATGTGTTGCGCCGCATCACACCGCGCGGCTCGCCGGACGAAGAAGCGGGCCTCGCCGTCTCGCGCGCCAGGCTGTTTGCGCTGCGCGAGGCGCGGCCGAAGCCCGGCCGCGACGACAAGGTGCTGGCCGACTGGAACGGCCTGACGATCGCCGCGCTGGCTCGCGCCAGTGCGGTGTTCAACGAGCCGACGTGGCTCGCCACCGCGCGCGCCGCATTCGATTTTATTATGGCGAAGCTGCGCGGCCCTGACGGCCGGCTCCTGCATGCGTGGCGCGAGGGGCATCCCGGCGCCCGCGCGTTGCTCGACGATTATGCCGCGATGGCCCGCGCCGCGCTTGGCTTGTTCGAGGCGAGCGGCGAGCCCGCCGACCTCGAAGCCGCGCGTCGGCTGGCGAGCGAGGCCATCGATCTGTTCGGCGACGGCGACGGCGGGTTCTACCTCACCGCGCGCGACGCCGCCGACGTGCCGGGCGCGCGGCCGCGCCAGACGCATGACGGGGCGACGCCGTCAGGCATCGGGCTTCTCGCAGAGGCGTTCGTCCGCCTCTGGCATCTGACCGACGAAGCGCGCTGGGGCGAGGCGGCCGAAGGCCTCGTCCGCGCCGTCTCTGGCGCGCCCGAGAGGCTTGGCGGCAGTCCACTGACGCTGATGAGCGCCGAGATGCTGGCGCGCGGCGGCTCGGTGGTCGTCGACGGGCCGCTCGACGATCCGGCGGCGCAGGCGCTGGCAACGGTTGCGCTTCGCGCGCCCGACCCGTCATTGACCGTGTTGCGCCTCGACCGACGTCTCTGGCCGGATGGCTCGCCGCGCGCCGATCTGCCGCGGGCAGACAAGCCCATCGCGATGCTGTGCCGGGGCCAGATCTGCTCTCTCCCGGTCACGACACCTGAGGCGCTCGCGAGACTGCTCGGCGAGCGTCTCGAGCAGGTCTAATCAGTCGCCGGTATCAACTCGGGCGGTTTTCATGGCGTCTCCGTGGTCTGGTGGTCAACGTCTTCGCGCGCCCACGTCAGGACTCCGCTCGCCATCGCGCCGTCGAGGAATTCGACCGGCGCCGGATCGCTTGCAATGTGAAGAAGGCCGTCGCGTAACGAGAACGTGCGGCCGCGAGGCGTTCCGACCCAGCTCGGCATCCAGGCGATATCGACATCGGTGACGAACCGGTCGCCATTCTCAATGCGGTAGCGGCCAGAATACGCGAGAAGCTTTCGCCGAGGCGGCGGCGCGTCGCCGGTTTGATCGGACGGCGTGATGATCGCCGCCATTCGGCCACCCTCATGCAGGATGAGAACGCCGCGTGGATCGTCGCCATACGCGAGGATCTTCTCGCCCGTGTCGACCCGCTTGAGATAGGCAGAGCGTAAGATCCAGACGCCAGTCAACTCGCTTGTCTGATCGGCCATCGCGTAAGGGCTCTCTGCTGGCGCTCGTCCCCCATTCTCGCCAGGAACGTCCGATGCGCAAGAGATCTCAGGTGTCGGAGCCACGCCGGGGCTAGCTGTCAATTCATAATCACAGGTTACGCCAAGCCTCCGCGCCGCACCGTCGACCAGGCCGCGGCGGTGGTTGACTTCACCCCACCGAGCGATGATGCAGGCCAAGCCTTAAACGACCGCGCCAACCTGCAAGGACCCTCGTGTCGCCTGAAGAATTCCGCCGCTATGGCCATGAACTCATCGATTGGCTCGCCGACTATCACGCGAGCGTGGCTGATCGCCCCGTGATGGCGAAAACCAAGCCCGGTGAAATCCGCGACGCCCTGCCTTCTGTGCCGCCTGCCGAGCCGGAGGATTTCCGTGCGACGATCGAAGACTTGAGCCGGATCGTCACGCCCGGCCTCTCGCTTTGGCAGCATCCGCGCTTCTTCGGCTACTTCCCCGCCAACGCCCTGCCGGCGGGAATTCTCGCCGACATCGTCAGCACCGGGCTCGGCGTGATCGGGCTCTCCTGGCAATCGAGCCCGGCGGTGACGGAAGTCGAAGAGGTGGTCACCGATTGGCTGCGGCAGATGCTCGGGCTCTCGCCCGCGTGGAGTGGTGTGATCCAGGACACCGCCTCGACCAGCACGCTTGTCGCGCTCATCTGCGCGCGCGAGCGGGCGACGAACTATGCGCTGGCGCGCGGCGGCTTGCAGAGCGAAACGCGCAAGCCGCGCGTCTACGTTTCGGCGCACGCGCATAGCTCGGTCGACAAGGGCGCGCTGCTCGCCGGCTTCGGCCGCGACAATTTACGGCTCGTTCCGTTCGATGGCCAATATTCCATGCGCGCCGACGCGCTCGCCGAGATGGTCGCCGAGGATCTCGCCAACGGCGACCTGCCGGCAGCGCTCGTCGCCACGGTCGGCACCACGGCGACGACGGCGATCGATCCGATCGCACCCATAGCCGAGATCGCGCGGCGCCACGGAATCTGGCTGCATGTGGACGCTGCGATGGCGGGCAGCGCGATGATCCTCCCCGAGTGCCGCTGGATGTGGGAGGGGGTCGAGGGCGCCGACTCGCTGGTGATCAACGCGCACAAGTGGCTCGGCGCGCCGTTCGACTGCTCTGTCTACTACGTGCGCGATCCCGAGCATCTGATGCGGGTGATGTCGACCAACCCGAGCTTCCTGCAATCCTCGGTCGACGGACAGGTCAAGAACCTGCGCGATTGGGGCATCCCGCTCGGGCGCCGCTTCCGCGCGCTGAAACTCTGGTTCATCATCCGCGAACAAGGCGTGAGCGGATTGCAGAGGCGCCTAAGGCGTGACATGGCCAATGCGCGGTGGCTGGCCGATAAGGTTGCCGCGACATCGGGCTGGCGGGCGGTCGCTCCAGTCAACTTGCAGACCGTGTGCGTGAGGCACGAGCCGCCCGGTCTCGCGGGCGACGCGCTCGACGCCCACACCAAAGCCTGGGTCGAAGCGGTCAATCGCTCAGGCGCGGCCTATCTGACGCCAGCCGTGCTCGACGGCCGCTGGATGGTGCGGGTGTCCATTGGCGCGGTCGCGACGGAGGAAGCGGACGTTGCGGCGGTCTGGGCGGCGATGCGCGCGGCGGCAGAGGGGTTACCATAGTCCGTGGGTGCCTAAAACGGCGTGCTCGGGGCGGCTTGTCGCGGCCATCGTGCGTCCAGTAAAACCGCATCGGGCGCGAGGAGGAGACGGTCGTGGAGAGGCTGGAAAGAATTACCCAGAACCCCGAGGTCATGGGCGGCAAAGCGTGCATCCGAGGCATGCGAGTCACAGTTGGCCTGATCGTCGGGCAGATCGGGTCTGGCCGCATTATCGAGGAAGTTCTGGCCGACTATCCCTACCTCGAGCGCGAGGACATCCTGCAGGCGCTGCGGTACGCCGCATGGAGAGCTGAAGAGCGTGAAGTGGTTCTAGCCGGCGGATGAAACTGCTGGTGGACATGAACTTGTCGCCACGTTGGGTGAAGACGCTGCTCGAGGCTGAGATTGAGGCGGCTCATTGGTCTAGCCTCGGCCCCGCTAATGCTCCCGACGCTGACATCATGGCGTTCGCGCGGGCCAATGGATATGTCGTGCTCACCCATGATTTGGATTTCAGTGCGATCCTAGCCGCGACGCGAGACGCGAAGCCGAGCGTGGTTCAGATCAGAGCCGAGGATGTCAGACCGGAAACGGCGGGGCCCGCTCTGATCGCGGCCTTACGACAAATGGCTGCACAGCTGGAGGAAGGGGCGCTGCTCACGGTCGATCCGACTCGAGCGAGATTGCGCGTGCTACCGTTGGGTTCGAAATAACCCACGACGGCGTACGCCGTCGCGCCTGCGGAGGAATGTCATGGAGCGACGGCTCAAATTTTACGGCTGGGGGCGTGAGGGCGAGGGCCTCAGCGATGACGAACGCGCGCTCGTGTCCCGCTTCGTCGCCGACAAGCTCGGCGCCGAGCCGCGCGGCATGGCCTCCTCGCCGCAAGTATCCGAGATCGCGCTGCGCGGGCCGCGCATCTCGGCGCCCTCCTCTCTCACTTCCATCCTGACGCAAGATCCCCACGAACGACTGCTGCACACTTACGGCAAGTCCTACCCTGAGACGGTGCGCGCCTTCGCCCGCGACTTCGCCAACGCGCCCGACTTCGCCGCGCTGCCCGAGAGCGAAGCCGACATCGCCGCATTGTTCGACTGGGCGAGCGGGGCGAACGTTGCAGTCGTGCCGTTCGGCGCCGGCTCGTCGGTGGTGGGAGGCGTCGAGCCGGTGGTTGGCGACGGCTACGCAGGCGCGGTCAGCCTCGACATGCGGCGCTTGAACCGAGTGCTCGAGGTGGACGCGGTGAGCCGCGCCGCGCGCATTCAGGCCGGCATCCTTGGGCCTGCGATCGAAGCGGCGCTGAAGCCGCATGGCTTCGCCTTGCGTCATTATCCGCAGAGCTTCGAGTTCTCGACGCTCGGCGGCTGGATCGCCACCCGCTCGGGCGGTCACTTCGCCACGCTCTACACGCATATCGACGATCTCGTCGAAAGCCTGCGCACGATCACGCCCGCTGGCGTCATGGAGTCGCGCCGCCTGCCAGGCTCGGGCGCGGGCCCGAGTCCCGACCGCATGATGATCGGATCAGAAGGATCTCTAGGCGTCATTACCGAAGCGTGGATGCGGCTGCAGGGGCGGCCCCGCTTCCGCGCCGACGCGGTGTTCGGCTTCCCCGATTTCTTCGCCGCCGCGCGGGCCGTGCGCGCCGCCTCGCAGGCCGGGCTCTATCCATCAAACTTGCGCGTCATCGACAACCACGAGGCGGGAACCTACGGCGTCAACGCCTATGAGGAAAGCCTGCTCGTGCTTGCCTTCGAATCTGCCGACCATCCGGTAGACGCCTGGATGGCGCGCGCGAGCGAACTGATGCGCGATTGCGGCGGGCGCCGCCAGGCGGACGAGGCCGCAGGTTTGCGTTGGCGCACCGCGTTTATCCGCATGCCCTATGCGCGCGAGCTCACCGTGCCGATGGGCGTCATCAACGACACATTCGAAACCGCCATCACCTGGGACAGATTCGAGGCGTTTCACGAGACCGTGCGCAAGGCGACGGAAGATGCGCTCATCGAGGCGACTGGCCGCAAAGGAACCGTCTCGACCCGCTTCACGCACGTCTATCCGGACGGGCCAGCGGTCTATTACACGTTCAACGTGCGCGGCGATCCCGGCCGGCTCATCGAGCAATGGCGCTTGATCAAGACCCGCGCCTCCGACGCCCTGATCGCGGCCGGCGGCACGATCACCCATCACCACGCGGTCGGGCGCGACCACATGCCGTGGTATCGCGCGCAGCGTCCGGACCTGTTCGGCAAAGCGTTCGCCGCAGCGAAGAGCGCCCTCGACCCGGCTGGAATCATGAACCCGGGGGTGCTGGTCCCCTAGAAGGCCGTGGCGAAAGGCCCAGCTAGACGACGCAGACGCCTGGGACCGCGACCTTCTGGAAGAGGTGGGAGTCCCCGAATTGATGACGCGATCAATGAACTCGAAGAATTTTATGTCTCCACTTCCGGACGTTACACAAATACCTCTCAATATTAGATCGTTTCGGATCATGTCACTTTGATGAGAAATAGATCCAAATAGATATAAAAACTTATTACCGGATAAGAAACTTCATGGCACGCTTTGCCGGTAATCTTCGACGGACCACCAAATATCCATCACCACCAGGCTGAATGTCAGACGCGTTTCGCGACCCGGGCGATGACGAGCGACACCAATCGAGACACAGCTTCCGGCCTCAGCATCGCCAACTCAATCTGGCCGATGGCGTGCCTTTGCCTGTTCGGCTTCGCCCTGCGCCTTTGGTATGCGCATTGGCCCCTATGGGTGGACGAAATCTGGTCCCTCAAAGACCTCGCGCCGATCAGCCATTTTTGGCAAATTCTATGGGCGATTTCGCAGGACAATAACCACTACCTTTATTCCATCTATCTCTTTTTCGCCTATCCCATCAGCCGCAACGAAATTTGGCTTCGCGCGCCGTCAATCGTCGCCGGCGTCGCCGCGATACCCCTCATGGCGCGATTGGCGGGGCGCGACCATGTCGCCGCGCTCGCCGGCGCCGCAATGACGTCCGTCTCTACGTTCTTGGTCACATACAGCGCCCAGGCTCGCGGCTACGCCCTCGCTCTTCTCTTTTGGATCGTCGCTTACCGCCAGCTCGAGAAAGCAATGGACGCGCCGGCGACCAGGGCGCGTTGGGGTTTTGCGCTTGCGATCGGCGTGGGCGCTTTTTGTCATCTCGCCACGTTCGCGGTGGCCTTCTTGTTCGCGCTCGCCGCGTTCTGCGAATTCCTCCGCCGCGAGCGCCATCTTGTCCGCGCGCTCCGCAAGAGTCTGCAACTCTTCTGGCCGACCCTCCTCGGCCTCACGCCCATCTCGCTATGCCTCGTCGCGGGCTATGTCGAAATCGGCGGCTTCATCGTCAACTTCGTTCGTCCCTACTCGCCGGTCCTCGCCTTTGCCGGCTTCAGCCAAATGATCGTCGCAACGCTGAGCGGCGCAACGCCGCCGATCCTGATCGTGGCCGCAATTCCTCTTGTTGCAGTCGGGGCCTTTGTCGTGTTGCGCGAACAGACGATCTCCAGTTTTCGACGAATTTCCTACGCCATAATTCTCTTTGCCCTCCCCGCATTGGTCTTTATTGCAAAACCTCCAAACAGCCATATTCCCCGATACTATTTGATCTCCGCCGTCTTTCTGATCCTCGCAGCCGCCGATCTTTTCGCAATTCTTTGGCGCGAAAACGGAATTTGGAGATCCGCTGCCGTCGCCGCGGCGACGGCGCTGGGGATTGGCAATCTCCATGCGATCGTCGCTGCGAAGGAAGCTAACGTCGCTGCTTGGCCGGAAGCGCTTTCCGTCATCGCCGCCTCGCCATCGCAACGGATCGGCACGAATTTCGATTTTAACGTCAGAGAGTTCGTCGAGCACTACAACCGCTTCACCGCCAAGCCCTTGCAACTCATAGGTTCCGACCTCGTCTGCGACCACGCGCCAGAGTGGTACATTGTCGAGTCCGATACGCCTGCAGAGCCCAAGACGATTGGCGTCGACGCTCATCGAGAGGGCGGCGGCCATTGCACACTTCCATACGCTTTGATGTCCACCTACGGCTATTCGACCTTCTTCGAGTCGCGATGGCTTCTCTATCGGGCCGCGGCGCCGCTAGAGCAGTCTGCGTATTGGTGGAATCGTCATCGCGAGGAGCGAAGCGACGTGGCGATCCAGGAGTCGCGGGCGCGCTCTATTGTTCCCCTGGATTGCTTCGCTTCGCTCGCAATGACGATCGCGGCGCGACCCAAACGCAATCTGCTCTAACGCCCGGATGAGCCGCCAGCCGCACCCATTGCTCGATCTTGGACGAGATCAATCGCGGTCTGATCGGCGATCTTCTTTCCGGCTACCCCACCTCGAGCGGGAAGACAGTCTTCAAACGCTTCGGTACGCCGCCTGGAGGGCGGAAGAGCGTGACTTGACGCTCGCCGGCGGATGAAACCGAAAGAGCCGAAGCGTTACATTCCATCGACCGAGTATGCGAGCAAGACGTTGCCGGGGGCGGTGCCGACGAACGCTGACCCTGATCCGACATAGACCATGCCATCGACGACAACGGCTCCCCCGCCATCAATCGAGCCGCCCTTGGCCACAACGCCATTGACGGCCTGATAGTCGCCTTTGGTGTCCATGTCCCACGCAATCTTGCCGTTTTCGGCAAAGTAGGCGCGAAGGCGCCCGTCGAGTCCGCCCGAAAACACAAGCCCGGGGATCGCAGTCACCGCAGCCGATTGTGCGGGGCTGCATCCGGGCACGTCGCCGCAGCCGGGATGGGGAGTAAGCCAGACCTCTTCTCCCGTTTCGAGGTTAAGGGCCCAAAGTCCTCCGCCCGCTTTGCTATCGATGAGTAACGTGACGCCTGGATTGAGGACAAGAGTTTGCGCGCCAGGAGTTCCAGCCGCCACGGGGTGGAAACTAGGGTCCGACACCGCGACATAGAGATTGCTCCCATCGGCAGCGACGCCCCATTGCACCCCGCCCAGCCTGCCGCCGTTGCTGAGCCTCTTCTGCCACACGATCTCGCCGCCGTGGTCTGGATCAAGGGCGGTCACCACGCCGGACTTTTGCCCAGCGATCAGAAGATGTTTGCCATTGGGGAGGCTCGCGAGGACGGCCGACGAACCGAAATCTAAGTCCGGTCCGTGAGATTTGGGGCAGTTGATCCCGTTTGGGCAGGCTACGGTGTACGCATCTCCCGAGGTGATCTGTCGCGCCCACACCAAATCCCCGGAGTTGGCGTCGAAAGCGATGATTGCGTCCGAGGTCCCACTTGGCGGGTCGGAGTAATTATCGCCCGTTGTCGCGTAGACCCTTTGGCTCGCCGCGTCGAAGGTCGGCGCGGACCAGATCGCCGCCCCCGAAGGCCCCATTTGCTGAACGCCGGCGGAATTCGTCGCGCTGGCCTTAGCTTCCTCCTTGATGGTGAACGTCTTCCACAAGACCTTGCCGGTTGACCCGTCCAGCGCCACGAGGCTCCCGCGGAAGCTGCAACATGGATAGGACGGCTTGGCGCCCGTGACCTCTTCGTATGACGAAACCGGCACGAACAAGGTCGTCCCGACCAATGTCGGCGCGCCCGTGATGATCGCCGCCGGGTGGTCGTCGAGTTTGGTGGTCCACAGCGCCTTGCCGGTCAGCGCATCGACCGCGCGCACGTTCGCGCCAAAATCGCCGAAATACGCCGCCCAACCATCGCCGCGCGGGCCGATGACGACGGCCGATCGAACGGGCTTGCCTGCATCGAACTGCCAATACGTGCACCCGCTTTTAGCGTCGAGCGAATAGACTTTTCCATTCTGGCTCCCGACAAACACGCGCCCACCGAAAATCGTCGGCTGCGCGACGGACCTGGCGGCGCCCGGGAAGCCGAAGGCCCATTTCAGTTTCAGGCGGGAAACATCGGAGGGAGCGAGCCGCGCCATGTCGGCCGGTTGGAAACGGTGTTGCGAGGAATCGACCCCCCACCCGTTCCAATGCGGCTTGTTCAGCGGATCAGCGAAGGCGGCGGCGCCATCGTTCGGACACGCGCCGGCCGGCGCGGCGCCAGCGGCGGTCTCTTGCGCTCTCGCATCGAACAGGCCCGTGGCGAAAACAGTGAGTGAAAATCCAAGAATTGCGCCAATCAGTCGGCTGGAAGACAAAGCCATGGCGAGTCTCCTAAGGGAGGGCCTGCTAATACCGACTTTCCGAGTGTCGAGAAACGCCCGGTCCTGTCCGCCGCCTCACATTTTCGTGGACCCCCCAGGTTCGGCTTGCCGCTTGCCCGGGGAAAACGGCGCTCGGAATAATCGGACAGGCCCTTCCCGGGGGCGATGGCACTGAGGGCGGCGGGGGCGGCGGCTCCCTGAATGACGCCTTCGCGAATCTGATCGGGAACGACGGAGTGCCGAGCGGCACCGGCGAACTGGATACCTCCCTCGGCCCGGCCGCGGTGCCGGAACCGTCGACCTGGGCGATGCTGCTGCTCGGCTTCGCCGGCCTCGGCGCCCTCGCCTATCGGCGCAACCGAAGGGAGAGCCGGCCACCGAAAGCATAGATTCGGGGCGGGTTCCGCCCCCCTCCGCCTCGTCCTGAGGAACGCCGAAGGCGCGTCTCGAAGGACGTTCCAGGCGGCGCCGGGCCGCCAGCGCCGATTGCGTTTGGGTCGACGCGGCCATTGTAGCCGCGCTCGCTGAGCGCGGCTACGCGGTCAACGACCGCGTCCACAAGTCCGCTTCGACCAAGCTGCAATCGGCTCTAGGGCGTGAGGCCGAGAGGGCCAGACGGCCAACCGAAAGGCGCGGGTGACCTCCTCGAAACGAGCTCAGACCGCAACCTGCCCGAGCCCACACACCCGACTCCATCGCCTTCATCGCCGCCAAGCCGTTGGCCAAGCTCGCTCTTTCGTTGCGTCATCACGATTGTGGCAAACAAAAGCTTGGCTAAACCCGGAAGCCTCGGTATACTTTCGGTTGATCGAAACCCCTGGTCCCGGCCAAGCGTGGCCATCCACGTATTCGGCGCAACGAATGCCACAGGCCAGCAGCAAGGAACGAAAAGCTTTGTCCCAGTAAGCCTTTTGCCAGCGCGGAGACATGCCGGACCGGTCTCTGGCGGGTGCGGCGTGGATGGCCGGGACAAGCCCGGCCATGACCAGGGCTCAGAGGCGCGGCCAAAAAAGTGACAACAGCTAACTCTCTAAGGGTCCTAGGTGTGAGGCCGAGAGGGCCAACTGAAAGGCGCGGGGATTTTTCCTCGAAACGCGCCCAAAATCGGACCGCAACCTTCCCGCCCGCAGACCCGACTGCATCGCTTTCGTCGCCGCCAAGTCATTGGTGAAGCTCGATCTTTCGTTGCGCCATGACGATTGTGGCAAACAGAAGCTTGGCTAAACCCGGAAACCTAGGTATGCTTTCGGCTGATCGAAACCCTTGGTCCCCGCCAAGCGTGAGCGGCGACAGGAAAAGCACATGCAGGAAGAGCGCGCGGCCCAGACAACAATCTAAGACGGGAGATCGAGCGGAGAAATTTTTTGTTTGAATCGGCCGTAACGCATTGAAAAGTCTCATTTCGAAAAAATAAACGCTAGTAAACGCTAGCACTTTTACTAGCGTTTATTGACGTTTATTGACGTTTATTCCGCGCGTCGCCGCGCGCGGCGAAGGGGTGCGCGCTATCCTTTGGGGAAGTCGAGCCCCATCGCCCGGTAGCGCTCGGGGTCGTCGAGCCACTTCTCGCGCACCTTGACGTGCAGGAAGAGATGCACGGGCGCGCCATGGGCTTCGGAAATGTCCTTGCGGGCGGCCGTGCCGATCGCCTTGATCGTGCGCCCGCCCTCGCCGAGCACGATCTTGCGGTGGCTCTCGCGGGTGACGAAGATCGTCTGCTCGATCCGGGCCGATCCGTTCGGCTGGTCCTTCCACTCCTCGGTCTCGACGGTCGCCTGATAGGGCAGTTCGTCATGCAGCCGCTCGATCAGCTTCTCGCGGGTGATCTCGGCCGCGAGCGAACGGATCGGCGCTTCCGTGATCTGGTCTTCCGGATAGAGCCAGGGACCGGCGGGAATCATCGCGGAGAGGTGATCCAGGAGTTGCGTCAGGCCGTCGCCGGTCGCAGCGCTGACCATGAAGGTTTCGTCGAAGGCGAGCGCGGCATTGAGCCTGGCCGTAAGTTCGAGCAGCTTCGGCCGTTCGACGAGGTCGATCTTGTTGAGGACGGCGAACCTCGGCTTGCCGGTCTGGCCGACCGCGCTCAGGATCGATTGCGTCTCCTCGGTCAGGCTCGCCTCATCGACCTCCTTGCGGGCGTCGATGATGAGCATGAGCGCGTCGGCGTCGGCCGCGGCGCCCCAGGCGGAGGCGACCATCGCCCGGTCGAGGCGGCGCTTGGGCGCGAACAGGCCGGGCGTGTCGACGAACACGATCTGCGCCTCGCCCCGGGTCA
>Ga0209624_10001644_pt1 | contig 17247 bp, 14 predicted proteins | sample JacPinW_OM2H0_O1_FD_188565 | JGI IMG/M metagenome (GOLD analysis project Ga0209624, IMG submission 188565) | Forest soil microbial communities from Algoma, Ontario, Canada - Jack Pine, Ontario site 1_JW_OM2H0_O1 (SPAdes) (version 2) | ecosystem: Environmental > Terrestrial > Soil > Boreal...
GGCCAGCACGAGCGACGGCTGATGAAACGCCCCGACGAGGTTCTTTCCATGCCGCGAATTGATCCCCGTCTTGCCGCCCACGCTTGAGTCGACCTGAGCCAATAGCGTCGTGGGGATCTGCACCAGCCGCACGCCCCGGCGCAATGTCGCGGCGCAGAATCCGGCAAGATCACCAACCACCCCCCCGCCAAGCGCAATGACAATGTCTCTTCGCTCGATGCGCGCCTCGATCAGCGCATCGGCGACGCGGGCGAATTCGGAATAGGACTTCGCGCCCTCCCCCGGCGGGCAGACGATCGAGGTGGAGCGCAAACCCGCCTGATCCAGGCTAGCGGTGAGCCGATCGAGATAGAGCGGCGCGACCCGCGCGTCGGTCACCACGGCGCAATTGACGCCGGGGGCGATCCTGGCGATTTCGGTGCCCGTGTCGTCGAGGAGACCCGGTCCGATCAAGATCGAGTAGGCGCGCGCGCCAAGCGGAACGTCGACGCGACGCCTTGCTTGGGACGACGCTCGAGCGTCATTGCCAGGCGCCGCATGGAGGCGCTGGAGGATGACCTCGACGACCGAATCATGCGCGGCGTCAAGCGACTCGATGGTGAAATCGGCAAGCGCGTAAATGGGCGACCGCTCTTCGAGCAGCCGACGCAACGTCTCTTCCGGATTCGCCGTTTTCAACAGAGGCCGATTGGATTTCTTCCGCACGCGAGCAAGCAGAATGTCAAAGCTGGGCTTCAACCAGATCGAGACTCCCTGCCGTGCAATATTTTCGCGTGTGGTCGCGTTCATGAACGCGCCGCCGCCTGTCGCCAGCACCATTGGCCCGCTTGTGAGCAAGCGCGCGATCACCTTGCGCTCGCCTTCGCGGAAATAAGCCTCGCCGAAACGCTCGAAGATCTCTGGAATCGTCAGTTGAGCGCCCGCTTCGATCTCCGCATCGGCATCGACGAACGGCAGCCCAAGCTTTGCTGCAAGCCGTTTTCCGACCGAGGTTTTTCCGGCTCCCATCATGCCGACAAGCACGACGGACCGTCCGGTAGGCGCCACCGTCGCCTGTCCGGCGTCGATCGATTGGCCTTGACTCATAAACCTTCAAACCTCGCCAGCAAGCGGCCGGGCCTCATACAAGACGCGGGCGGCGAATGCGAGAGCGACGGCGCTTTGCCTTCCGACCGCCAACCGTCTTGCGCGGCGGGCCTGTTCTTGCAACCATACCGCCATACGACAGCAGGTCCGTAGCGGTCGGCAACGCCGGCGCCAAGACCAAGCTGCGATAGAAACTGAGAAAACCGCGTCCGAGGGACGCTCGGGTCTAGGGAGTCGATCGCATCGCGATGGTGAGCGCGCAACGCCTCGCCACGTAACGCAATGCTAGAGGGAGGCCGACATGAACGCACCCAATCAAGAGAACCGGGTTGCCGGTCCCCGTCTCGTGGCGATCGTGGGGCCGTTTCAGAGCGGTAAGACCAGCCTTCTTGAGGGGATATTGGCGCGCGGCGGAGCCGTGGCGCGGCAGGGCTCTGTCCGCGAAGGCACCACCGTCGGAGATTCAAGCTCGGAGGCGCGCAGCCACGCGATGAGCGTCGAGCCCAACGTCGCCAGCATTGACTACCTCGGGGACCGGCTCACCTTCTTCGATTCCCCCGGTTCGATCGAATTCATCCATGACATGCGCTACGCGTTGCCGGTTTGCGACGCCGCCGTCGTCGTATGCGAGGCCGACCCACGCAAGATCCCAGCGCTTCAGGTTATTCTGCGCGAACTGGAAGACCTCGGACTGCCGCGCATCCTGTTCCTCAACAAAATCGACCAGGCGAACGGGGGACTGCGCGAAACGCTTGAGATGCTTCAACCGGCCTCGCGCACGCCGCTGCTGTTGCGCCAGATTCCGGTATGGGAGGACGGCGTCGCCACTGGGTTTGTCGATCTCGCGCTCGAGCGAGCCTTCGTCTATCGGGAGGCTGCGCCCTCCAGCGTCATCGAGATGCCGGCGGGCGTGCTCCCGGAGGAAAAGCAGGCGCGGTATCTCATGCTCGAGAAGCTCGCCGATTATGACGACGCACTGATGGAGCAATTGATCAGCGACATCGATCCGCCGAAAGATCTCGTCTTCGACGATCTGGCCCGCGAATTGCGCGATGGACGGGTCGTCCCGGTTCTCCTGGGTTCGGCGATCGGCGGCCACGGCGTCACCAGACTCCTGAAGGCGCTGAGGCACGAGTCGCCGGGCGTCGCCCATACGCGCAAGCGGCTTGGCATTGAGGATAAAGGGCCAGCTCTGGCGCAGGTCATGCGCACGGTCCACACCGCGCACGGGGGCAAGCTGTCGCTGGCGCGGGTGCTGCGCGGCGCCTTCGCCGACGGGGCCACCGTCGTCAACTCGCGCGGCGTCGAGGAGCGCATCGGCGGATTGGCACGGCTCGTGGGCGCCATGTCGTCGAAACTGGCCCGCGCCGAGGAAGGCGACACTGTCGCTTTCGCGCGATTGGAAGACCTCGCCACCGGCGATCGCATCGCTGACGGGCGGGCCGCTCCATCGCTCGGCGCGACGGCTGCCGCTCCGCCCGCAACTCAGGGAATCGCCATCCGCGTCAAGGACAGAAAGGACGAGGTTAGGCTCGCCAGCGCGCTGGCCAAACTTTGCGAAGAGGATCGCGCGCTGTCTTACGTGCAAGATGCCGAGATGTCTGAATTGAAGCTGCTTGGTCAGGGCGAAATGCACTTGCGCGTGACTGCCGAGAGGCTCGCCGACCGTTTCGGCGTAACCATTCAATCGCACAAACCGTCTGTCGCCTATCGAGAATCAATTCGCGATGCGGTCACAGTGCGCGGACGGCACAAAAAACAGTCCGGAGGCCATGGCCAGTTCGGCGACGTTGTCGTGGAGGTCGCACCACGCGGTCGGGGAGAGGGCTTCGCCTTCGCCGAGCGGGTGCATGGCGGATCCGTGCCGAGGCAGTATTTTTCTTCTGTGGAAGCCGGCGCGCGCGACGCGATGGCGCGCGGTCCGCTCGGATTTCCGGTGGTCGATGTCTCGGTGACCTTGGTCGACGGCTCGTATCATACCGTCGATTCCTCGGATATGGCGTTTCGCGCGGCGGCGAAGCTCGCCCTGGATGAGGCGTTGGTCAAAGCGCACCCGATGCTGCTCGAACCGATACTCTCGGTGACTGTCTATGTGCCGACTGACGCCCTGGCGCGCGCAAGCGCGCTGGTCAGCGCGCGGCGCGGTCAGGTCCTCGGCTTCGAAGCGCGAGACGGCTGGGCGGGTTGGGAAGCGCTGCGGGCGGTTATTCCGGAAGCTGAAATCGGCGATCTCATTGTCGAATTGCGCTCGGCGACGTCGGGCGTCGGCGCGTTCGAGACCAAATTCGATCATTTGGCTGAGCTTTCCGGGCGCGGGGCCGATCTGGTCGTCGCGGCGCGTCAGAAGGCGAACGCATAAACTTTTTGTCGAGCCTCAGGCGCATTTCCCGATATACAGACGCGCGGCCCTCGCCTAAACGAGCGGCGCGCCCGTGGAGAGAACCCGATGACCGAAGCCACCAGGGAAGCCAACCGTTTGGTGACCGTATTCGGCGGATCGGGATTCCTTGGACGCTACATCGTCAGGGCGTTGGTCCACGAGGGATGGCGCGTCCGAGTGGCCGTGCGTCGACCTGATCTCGCCGCTTTCCTGCAGCCAATCGGCGGAGTGGGACAGATCCAGCCGGTGCAGGCCAATCTTCGCTTCCCGGATTCGATCGCCGCCGCGCTCGAGGGCGCGACTGCAGCCGTCAACGCGACAGGCGTGACGGCGGAGAGCGGAGCGCAAACCTTCAACGCCGTACACGTCGAGGGCGCCCTTGCGCTGGCCCGAGCGGCACTGGCCACGCGCGTGTTATCCTATGTACATATTTCGGGCATCGGCGCTGACCCGAACTCCGCGTCGCCCTATATCGCGAGCAAGGGGCTCGGCGAGAAAGCGACGCGCGAGACGTTCCCCAACGCGGTCGTCCTGCGTCCGTCAGTCGTGTTTGGCCCAGAGGATGGTTTCTTCAACCGCTTTGGCGCCCTCGCCTGCTATTTCCCGGCATTGCCCCTGCTGGGCGGCGGCGAAAGTCGTTTGCAGCCAGTTTATGCCGGCGATGTTGCGCGAGCGGTCGCTGCGGCGCTCTCCAGTTTGGCGAAGCCTGGCACGGTTTACGAACTCGGCGGTCCACGAACGATGACGCTGCGCGAGGCGGCCGAACTCACCTTAAGCACAATTGATCGCCGACGTCTGCTTATCGGCCTTCCCCTCGCTCCGTCGCGTTGGATCGCGTCCTGCACGCAGTTTGGGTCGAAAGCGACATTCGGACTTTTTCCCACATTGTTGACCACGACCCGCGATCAAGTCGATTTGCTTGCGTCCGACAATGTCGTATCCGCGGAGGCGGAAGCTGAGAGACGTGTGTTGACCTCCCTTGGCGTTGTGCCGCAGGCCGCCGAGGCGATCATCCCGTCCTATCTCGCGCGGTTTCGACGGACCGGCCAATACGAGGCCCTCCGTTCGGACTGAATGCGTTTGACTTCGTTGAGGTCGAGGCGAGGCCGAACGGCACCGCGTTGTAACGAAGACACGGTTTGCTATTGATGCGGACCCCCGTTTCAGGGCATTAAGGCGATGCGAACGTCGGGGCATTTCGAGTTGGGGACATTCGGTGATCAAGTCTGAACTCGTCCAGCGCATGGCGGCCCGCAATCCACATCTTTATCAGCGCGACATTGAGAATATCATCGACGCAATTCTCGGCGAGATCACAAATGCGCTCGCGCGCGGCGAGCGCGTCGAGTTGCGCGGCTTTGGCGCGTTCTCGACCAAACAACGGCAGGCCCGCACTGGCCGCAATCCGCGCACCGGCGACAAGGTTCCGGTCACCGAGAAACTGGCGCCGTTCTTTAAGACTGGTAAGGAAATGCGGGAGCGTCTCAATCGCTCCGCCGACTCGCTTTAGAATTTTTGCCGTCATTGCTCGCGCGGGAGCTCGACAGGTCGAGGAGATGAGGCTTGTATGGTTCGCTTCTTTAAAGTCGCCATCCTCGCTCTCTGCGCCGTCGTCCTTCTCGGTTTTGCCTTCGCCAACCATCATGACGTGATCGTTTCGTTCGATCCGTTTGCTGCGATCGACAATGCGGCGTTTTCGATCGCGGCGCCGCTCTTTGTCGTCGTGATTGTCGCAGCCATGCTTGGCGTCGTCGCCGGCGCGTCAGCAACCTGGCTATCGCAAGGGCGCCACCGGAGAGCCGCACGCCAAAGCCGGATGGAGGCGGACAAATGGCGCGCGCAAGCTCAAGCGCTTAAGTCTGCTCATCCCGCCCTGACGAGCGACAGGTAATCCTAGGCAGTCGGCGGTCGAAGCCGCTGCCGCCAGGCGGGCTGGGCCCCCGGCAGCGACAGCGGAGTCGCCTCGTATATGCCGCGAGCAATCGATCGAGCGACGCACTCGGCGCACAACATGCCGATCTCAGTCAGGTCTCGAAGGTCTGGAACCGCGCTCGCCCGCGCCGTCGCCGCTGCGAAGACAACATCGTTGTCCATCGGCGCGTGCGCGGGACGCAGCGCGAGCGCGCAGCCGTCTTGAGCCATCGTGGCGACGCGCTTGAGCTGCGTTGTGGTCAACGCGGCGTCGGTGGCGACGACCATAAGGTCGGTGCTCGACGGCGTGTCGGACTTGAGGCGAAGCGTCAGATGATCCTCGATTTCCTTGGGCCCGAAGCCAAGGCCGCCGAATTCGGCTCCTCGTTCGTAAGGCGCGGCCCAGAAATATGGGCTTTCGCCCCGCGTGGCCCGACCGACCGAATTGACGATTACAACCGCGCCGACGCGAAAGCCGCTCGAGGTCACCGCGCTCGCGGAACCCAAGCCGCCTTTGAGATTGTAGGTCGTGGCGCCAAATCCGGCGCCTGCGGTCCCAAGTGCGAAGTCGACAGCGGCGGTCGACGCAGCTTTGAGGCCCATGTCCCAGTAAGGCGGCTTACGGCCCCAGGATTTATCGCCGCCGTTAAGAAGATCGAACAGGCTCGCGCCCGGCACAATCGGAACGCGAGCTCCGCGATGCTCGAAGCCGCGACCGATCTCGGCCAGGTAGGTCATCACGCCGCCCGCCGCATCGAGGCCGAAAGCCGATCCCCCGGACAGAACGAAGCCATCGACGCGCTCGATGGTCATTTCCGGCTCGAGCAAAGCCGTGTCGCGCAAGGCGGGCGCGCCGCCGTTCATCGCGATCGACGCGATCGCCGGTTCCTCGAACAAGACCACGGTGACGCCTGAAGCAAGCCGCTCGTCGTCGGACGATCCGACGAGCACGCCTTCAACGTCGGTAATCAGATTGCGGGCTATCGACAATGCTTCACCGGTTGGGTCGGGCTTGTGAACGGTGGTGGGAACTAGGTCGACTCGTATCAGGGCTGAAAATGAGACGGAAGATTCGCGCCCGTGTCGGGTATGAATAGGAGGGCCGGCCTTGGGCCGGGATCGAGAATAGGCTGGGACAAGGTTGATTCGCGACTCTGAGACGTTCAAAGCGAGGGACGTGGACTGAAGTGTGGGACGAACTGGACGAACCGCTCGGTTTTGTTTCGAGAGCCGCACCGGCGGTGGCCATGGTGCATAGGCGCCCGATGAAACAAGCGACGATCGGTGTCGCGATCCTTGCGATCGCCGTCGGCCTAGCTATGCTTCCGCGACGAGATTTCCCTGTTAAAGGCGAGCCGTTTGCGGTGGCGAAAGTTGAAGTCTTGCCCGCCCCGCGAAAGCTCGACGCTCCAGACGCGACGGCAAGCGTGAGCCAAACCGCCTCCCCCCTATCGGCCTCTGCGGCGCAAGTGGAAACGACGAGCGGGGTCAAGATTACGCGTGGGGCCGGCGGCCCACCGAAGCCGCTGATCATCGATGTAGCGCAGGCGCTGGGCGTCAAGCTCGCACCCACCCCCGACACCCGCCTTCTCGAAAAGTCGAAATACGGCCCTTTACCTTCCGCTCAATTGGACGGGTCCGTCAATCCATGAGTACTCTTTTTTATCGCCCTTGCGTGGGTGTCGCGCTGGTCAATAAGGGTGGCGATGCGTTCATCGGCCATCGCAAGCGCAAACGCGGCTCCGAAGTCCTGGACCCGCGCTCGTGGCAGATGCCGCAGGGGGGAATCGACGCGGGGGAACAGCCGTTCGAAGCCGCGAAGCGCGAGCTTTGGGAAGAGACCAGCGTCCGCTCGACGGAACTGATCGCGGAACTGCCAGAGTGGCTCAAATACGATTTGCCGGAAGGCGCGCGCGGACGGTGGAGCGGCCGCTATCGCGGGCAGACCCAGAAGTGGTTTCTGTTCCGGTTTATTGGCTCGGAGAAGGAGATCGAGGTTCACCATCCGGGCGGCGGCGCCCACGATGCTGAATTTGACGATTGGCGCTGGGAGCGTTTCGAGCGCTTGCCAGAGCTTGTGGTGCCCTTCAAGCGCGAAGTCTACGAGGCGGTTGCCGCCGCTTTCGCGCCGCTCGCGCGTCCCGCGGGATCGTGAACCAGGCCCTCTGTCTTATTTGCCCGCCCTAACCGAGGCGATCGCCGCCGCCATCGCCTCGTCCATCTTCCTGCGCAGACGGTGGTCCGAGAGATCGACGTCGCTACGCGCGAGATCTGCCTTAAGCGCCGCGGCTACATCGTCGTCGCTCTTGCCGATCTGCGCGCCGACGAACTCGCTGGCGTATTTCTCGGCGTCAGCCTCTGACAGCCCCTTCGTCTCGGCGACCCAGAGCGCGACCGCCTTGTTGCGGCGCGCGATGGCCTTGAAGCGTAGGTCCTCGTCGTGGGCGAACTGTTTTTCGAACGTATTTTCACGATCTTGAAACGCGTCGGACATGACCCCTCCGTCACCTGGCGAAACCACTCGCGAGCCATTTCAGCAGCGACGCCGCGATTTCCGGCTTTTGCTACCCTGATAATGGGGAGGCGTTATGACGGTTTCCGAACTGGCGCGCAATGCGGGCTTTCCAGGCGATCGCGCCGGACAAGCCTGCCTTTCCCGAGTCCGTTTTGAGCGATTTCAAAGGATTGCGGCGCCATCTCCGAGTCGGTCGAATTGCCGATATGGGATTAAATACAATCTATACATGCTATATACCAAGCCACGCTGCACCCCCAAACGCGCCGCCGCGCCGAGCGTCGACGGCGAAGCTCAAGCGGCCCAGGCGCGCCCATGGGCCCCTCGCGGCAAGCCAAGCTTGACCGCAATCGTTTCGGCGACATCGGCGAGGCTTGTCCGCGCTCCAATCGGACCCGCAGGCGCATCGGCCCCAAAGGCGAGGATCGGAACGTGCTCGCGCGTGTGATCGAACCCGCGGAACGTCGGATCGTTGCCGTGATCGGCGGTAATCACGCAATAGTCTTCAGGCCGCATAGCCGCTTCAATGGCGCCGAGCCGTCGATCGAAAGCTTCCAGACACGCCGCATAACCAGGGACGTCGCGGCGATGTCCCCATTCGGTGTCGAAATCGACCAGGTTAACGAAGATCAGGCCGCCTTCCGGCGTCGTGGCAAGCGCCTCGATGAGGAGGTCGATGTTGCCGTCATTGCTTTTGCCCTTGCGCTCGTCCCCGGTGTCTCGATGGGCGAAGATATCGCCAACCTTGCCGATTGAGACGACGGGTTGGCCGGCGCGCGCGGCCCGCTGCAAGATATTGCCTTCCGGCGGAGGCATGGCAAAGTCTTTGCGATTGCCGGTGCGCGCAAAATCCTTGCCGCTCGCTCCGAGGAAAGGACGCGCGATCACGCGCCCGATCTTCAAGGGATCGCACAGCCGGCGCGCGATTCGGCAAAGATCATAAAGGCGCTCAAGTCCGAAAGCTTGCTCATGCGCGGCGACCTGGAGCACCGAGTCGGCGGACGTGTAGCAGATGGGTTTCAACGTTCGCAGGTGCTCTTCGCCGTAATCGTCGATCACCGCGGTCCCCGAAGCATGGCAATTGGCGAGAATCCCGGCCAGCTTGCCTTCCGCGATCAACGCCCCGGTCAGCGCCGCCGGAAAGGCCGGAACCATCTCCGCGAAATAGCCCCAGTCGAAGTCGACTGGCGTGCCGGCGAGCTCCCAATGGCCGGAGGGCGTATCCTTGCCGCGCGAAGTCTCGATTCCGTAGCCCCATTGGCCACGCGGCTCAGGAAACGCCAAGCCCGGCGGCCCGCGGCCGCTCGAAGCCCGCATGGCGTGGCCGAGCCCCAGCGCCTCGAGCCACGGCAATTTCAGCGGTCCGCGCCTCAATCCTTCGCGATCGCCCCGTCGATCGGCGCAGGCTTCGACAATATGGCCGAGCGTATCCGCGCCCTCATCACCGTAAGCCTTGGCGTCCTCTGCGCCGCCGCAGCCGACGGAATCGAGGACGATGAGAATGGCGCGGGTCATTACTCCCCTCGCCTTCGGGAGAGGGGTCGGGGGGGCGGACACCGCCGTTCACGGGAGCCTCTCACTGACTGACGACCGCGTCGAGCGTCGCCTCATTGGCGAAGGCGGCGGCGAACAGAGCGCGCGTATAGTCGTTTTGCGGCGCGCTGAAGACCGCACGGGCTTCCCCGCTCTCCACCACCTTGCCGCGCCTCATCACGATGATTTCGCTCGCCAGCGCCCGCACGACTCGCAGGTCGTGAGAAATGAAAAGATAGGCGAGGTTTCGACGGCGCTGCAGTTCGCGCAAGAGATCGACGATCTGCGCCTGGATCGACATGTCCAGGGCCGACGTCGGCTCGTCGAGCACCACGAACCGCGGATCAAGCGCCATCGCGCGAGCAATGGCGATCCGCTGGCGCTGCCCGCCGGAGAACTCGTGCGGATAGCGGTCGAGCGTCGAGGGATCGAGCCCGGTGTCCGCAAGCGCGCGTTCGGCGACGCGGCGGCGCTCGGCGGGGTTCATTTTCGTACCCTGCGCGATCAGCCCTTCTTCGACGATCTCGGCCACCGACATGCGTGGGCTAAGCGACCCGTAGGGATCCTGGAAAACGATCTGCATCTCGCGCCGCAGCGGCCGCATGGCCTTTGACGTGAGGCCATCGATGGCGCGCCCGCAATAGACGATCGGTCCCTCAGAACGGATGAGCCTCAAGATCGCGAGGCCGAGCGTCGTCTTGCCCGAGCCGGATTCGCCGACGACCCCGACGGTCTGCCCCTCTCGCACGACGAGGGAAACCCCGTCGACCGCTTTGACGTGAGCGACAGTGCGGCGCAAGAATCCTTTCCGGATCGGAAACCAGACGCGCAGATTATCGGCGCTAGCGACCATTGGCGCCCCGTGATCGGCGGCCGGCGGATCGCCCTTCGGCTCCGCTGCGAGGAGCGCTCGCGTATAGGGATGGCGGGGGTCGGCGAACACGCCCGAGGTTTCCCCTGCCTCGACGATCTTTCCTTGACGCATGACGATCACGTCGTCAGCGATGCGCCGGACGACGTTGAGATCATGGGTGATGAACAGCATCGCCATGCCGAGCTTGGTCTGCAAGTCTTTCAGAAGCTTGAGGATCTGCGCCTGCACGGTGACATCGAGCGCGGTCGTCGGTTCATCCGCGATCAGAAGATCGGGACGATTGGCGAGCGCCATGGCGATCATCACCCGCTGGCGCTGTCCGCCGGATAGCTGATGCGGATAGGCTTGAAGCCGCTGCGCCGGATCGACGATGCCGACCTCGGTCAGAAGCTCGACGATCCGTGTTGGCGTGGCAGCCCCGCGCCCATGGTGAAGCGCGATGATCTCGCCGATTTGCCGCTCGATCGTATGCAGCGGATTGAGCGACGTCATTGGCTCTTGAAACACCATGGTGACGCCGCCGCCGCGCATCGCGCGCAATTCGTCATCGGACATCTTGAGCACGTCACGGCCGCGGAAGAAGATCTCGCCGCTCGGATAGCTCGCTGCCGGTTGGGGCAACAGGCGCACAATCGCCTGCGCGGTGACTGTCTTGCCCGAGCCGGATTCGCCGACCAACGCCAACGCGCGGCCCTTGTTTAGCTGGAAGGAAACGCGATCGACCACCGTGCGACGCTCGCCGCTCTGCGCAAAGGCGATGGAGAGTTCGCGCACGTCGAGAAGCGGTTCGGCCTCGCTCACAAGAACGTCTTTCTCGGATCGAAAGCGTCACGCACCGCTTCGCCGATGAAAATGAGGAGCGACAGCATCAGCGCCGTCACCGCGAAGGCCGAGAGTCCGATCCAGGGCGCCGACAGATTCGACTTGCCCTGCAACAAGAGTTCGCCGAGCGAAGGCGACCCCGGCGGCATGCCCAACCCTAAGAAGTCGAGCGACGTCAGCGTGCTGATGGAGGAATTGACGATGAAGGGGAGGAAGGTCAGCGTCGCCACCATGGCGTTTGGCAACACGTGCTTGACAATGATCTTGGCGTTGGAGAGGCCAAGCGCGCGGGCGGCGTTGACATATTCGAAGTTGCGCGCGCGAAGGAACTCGGCCCTCACCAGGTGAACGAGGCTCACCCAGGAGAACAGCAACAGGATAATCAACAGGACAGAGAAGCTCGGCGCGAGGATCGCCGACAGGATGATGAGAATGTAAAGATGCGGCAGTGACGACCAGATTTCGATCACTCGCTGCATCGTGAGATCAAGCCAGCCGCCGAAATAGCCCTGCACGGCGCCGGCGAAGACGCCGATCACCGAAGATACACCGGCCAGCGTCAATCCGAACAAAATCGAGATGCGAAAGCCGTAGATGAGCCGGGCGACGATATCGTGCCCATCCTGATCGGAGCCAAGCCAGAGCGGTTCGAGCCTGCTGCAGGGACGCGAGACAGCCGCAGCGTCTTTCACATTCTGCTTCTCGAGCGCCGCGCGGCATTGGACGTCGGTCAGCATCCACGTAGGCGGCGTCGGCAGCGGCGTCGGCGGGTTGAGGATCGTGGTCGAATTGGCGAAGCGGATCGGCGGCCAGATCATCCACCCATGCGCCTTGATCTCGTCGGCGATAAAGGGGTCGCGAAAGTCCGCGCGCGCCTGGAAGCCTCCGAATTTATCCTCTGGGTAGTCGAAGAGGACCGGAAAGAGGATCTCGCCTTTGTAGGAAGCGATCAGGGGACGGTCATTGGCGATGAATTCCGCGAACAGCGACGCGACGAACAGGATCAAGAAGATAACGAGCGACCATGCGCCGCGCCTGTGGCGGCGGAAATTGTCGAAGCGTCGCCGGTTCATCGGCGAGAGCCAAGGACGGCGCTCGAAGCTCGCGCGCGCTTCCGCCTGCTCCCAAGAGTCCGCCTCTTCGTTAAGCGGTAGGATGTCGGTCGCAGCTTCTCGCGGTTGCGGCGCGGTCTCGGAAGGAAGAGCCAAGCGGTCCGTATCGACCAAGCTCACACCTCTCGCGTTTCGAAATCGATGCGAGGATCGATCCAGGTGTAGGTGAGGTCGGAAATCAGGTTCACTACGAGGCCGATGAGGGCGAAGATATAGAGGTTGGCCAGCACCACGGGATAATCGCGCTGGATCAGGGAATCGTAGGAGAGATAGCCAAGGCCGTCGAGCGAGAACACCTGCTCGATCAAGAGCGAGCCGGTGAAGAAAGCTCCGATGAAGGCGCCCGGAAATCCGGCGATGACGATCAGCATCGCGTTGCGAAACACGTGGCCGTAGAGCACGCGACGCTCGGTCAGGCCCTTCATGCGCGCCGTCTGCACGTAGGCTTTCTTGATCTCGTCGAGAAAGGAATTCTTCGTCAGCAGCGTCGAAGTTGCGAACGAGCCCAGGACCAGCGCCGTCACCGGCAGGGCAATATGCCAGAGGTAGTCGAGAATCTTGTGCGGCCAGCTCAGATCGGCAAAATTATCAGAGGTCAGGCCGCGCAGCGGAAAGATCTGCCAGAACGATCCGCCGCAGAACAGCACGACCAGCAGCACCGCGAACAGGAAGCTCGGAATCGCGTAGCCGAAAATCACGAGCGCGGACGTGACGGTGTCAAAGCGGGAGCCGTCCTTGACCGCCTTCCGCACCCCAAGCGGGATCGAAATCGCGTAGGAGAGGACGGTCATCCAAATGCCAAGCGAGATCGAGACCGGCAGTTTTTCCTTGATCAGCTCCAGCACCGGCACGTCGCGATAGTAACTCTTGCCGAAATTGAAGGTCGAATAGTCGCGCACCAGAATCCAGAACCGCTCCAGCGCCGGCTTGTCAAAGCCGTATTGCTTTTCCAGCTCCTTGATGAATTTGGGATCGAGGCCCTGAGAGCCGCGATAGCGCGACGTAATGTCGCCCCCGGCCTGGGCTCCCCCTGGGCCGATCTGGCTGCTGCCTCCGCCGAATTGCGCGGTCGAGCTCTGGTCCGCCCCTTGCAGTTGCGAGATCGCGCGCTCGACCGGACCGCCCGGCACGAATTGCACGATCGCGAAAGAGACCGCCATGATTCCGAGGATGGTCGGGATCATCAACAAGAGGCGGCGGAGGATATAGGCGAGCATACCCCGTCAGCCGACCTGCGGGCTAAGCGGCAAGCGCCTATTACAGTCCAATGGTTTTGGCCTTTGCTTCGTCCCACCACCAGGTTCCCGGGGCGCCGGTGCTGAGCCGAGGCTGCTTCTCGGGACGCGAAAAGGCGTCCCAATGCGCGACCCAGGCCGTGTCGCGGTACCACATCGGAACCCAATAATGGCCGGCGCGTAAGGTCCGGTCCAGCGCTCGGGCGCCCGCGTTGAGCTCATCCCGCGATTTCGCATTTGCGATCACCTCCACGAGCGCGTCCACAACCGGATCAGAAACGCCGGCGAGGTTACGCGAGGCGTTCTGCTTCGCGGATTCGGACGTAAAGACGGTTCGCAGGTCAACGCCAGGCGTAAGTGTTCCGCCCGACGCCGTCGTCACCACGTCGAAATCAAACGCGTCGGTGCGGCTTTTGTACTGCGCGGGATCAACGATGCGATAAGTCGCCTGGATGCCGAGCTTGCCGAGGTTCTGGATGAATGGCAGCGTGTGCGGCTGGAGCGCGCTGTTGCTGTCGAGGAACTCGATCGTGAGCGGCTTGCCGTTTGGCAGCATCATCGTTGAGCCGTCGCGCTTGCACCCCGCCGCAAGCAAAAGGTCGTAAGCCTGCTTGAGCAGCTTGCGGTCCGACCCCGAGCCATCGCTCTCCGGCGGAACGTAAGGCTCGTCGAAGACGGCGGGCGCAAGCCTGTCGCGGAGCGGCTCGAGCAGCTTGAGTTCGTCCGGACCGGGCTTGCCCTTCGCCTCCATGTCGGTGTTGGGAAAGTACGAGATTGTCCGCTTGTAGGCGGAATACATGATGTTCTTGTTGGTCCACGCGAAGTCGAAACACAGCCCGATCGCTTCGCGCACGCGCGGGTCCTTGAACTGCTCGCGCCGCGTGTTGAGCTGCCAGCCTTGGGTCTTGGACGGCGCGCCGTCGTGCAAAATCTCCTTCTTCACCCGCCCGTCGTTGACGGCGGGAAAGTCGTACGAAGTCGCCCAGAAGCGCGATGTGTACTCCTCGTGATAGTTGATCGCGCCCGCCTTGAACGCCTCGAACGCGACCTGCCGCTCCCGATAATATTCGAAGCGCAAACGATCGAAGTTGTTCTGCCCGAGATTAACCGGCAATTTTGCGCCCCAATAATTGGGATCGCGGCCATATTCGATGAACCGGCCTTGCTCGAACGTCTTCACCGTGTAGGGGCCGGAACCAAGCGGCGCATCGAGGGTCGCCGCGGTGAAATCGCGCCCCTTCCACCACGCCGCCGAGAATACTGGCATGCCGACTACGATCAGATGCGCGTCGCGGCTGCGGCCCTGGACGAAGCGCACATGGACGACGTCATCGCCTTCCGCGCTCGCCGATTCCACCTCTCTTAAGAGTTGGGCGTAGATCGGATGGCCCTTCTCTTTCAACACGTTGAGCGAGAAGGCGACATCGGCCCCCGTGACCTTCGAGCCGTCGATGAAGCGCGCCTCGGGGCGCAGTCGGAAGCGGTAGTCCAGCTTGTCGGCGGAGACCCGAACGGATTGGGCCAGGAGACCGTAGACGGAATCGGGTTCGTCGCCGTTGGCGGTCATCAATGTGTCGAAGGTTGCCGACATGCCGGCGGCGCCGTTGCCCTTCCAGCTATAGATATTGAGCGTGTCGAAGGTGTCGAAGTTCTGGTTGCCGCTCGTTCCAGTGATCTGCAGCGATAGAAGGCCGCCGGTCGGCGCGTCCGGGTTGACATAGGCGAAATGCGGAAAGTCGGGCGGCAGCGCGAGATCGCCGAACGATGACAGGCCGTGCGTCTCGACGGAATCGTCGGCGAAGGCAGCGAACGGGCGGCAGACGAGCGTCGCCAGCGCGCCGCCGGCGCCGGCCTTCAACGCCGCTCTGCGGGTCAAGCTCGTGGTCATCGAATTGTCCGCCTCATGGCTCGATCTCACGCGGTGTACCGCGCCTGAGCGGTCTTCGCCAGCGAGCGCGGCGAAAACGAGGCGTAGGCCGGACGCGGGCCTGAAAGCGGGCTTAAACTTCGTCCATGAAGCTCGCTGTCATTGGCTGAGCTTGGCGCCGCCTCGCGGCCGTCTTACATCCGGGCATGGCGATTCGGAACCCAAGAACGCTTCGGTTGGCGGACCCGATCGCGCCCGCGCGCGCGCCTGTGCGGCTTCGGATCGACCTTAGCGCGCTCGCCGACAACTGGCGCGACCTTGCGCGTCGCGCGGCGCCGGGGCGCTGCGCCGCCGTCGTCAAGGCCAATGCTTACGGGACCGGCGTCTCCGAAGCTGCGCCTGCGCTGCGGGCCGCGGGCGCGCGGGTCTTCTTCGTCGCCCATTTCAGCGAAGGGATCGCGGTGCGCCGGGTGCTGCCGGCGGAGGCCGCGATCTATGTTCTCAACGGCCTCGAGAGCGGCGCCGACCCTTCGGACTATGCCGAGCATCGCCTCGCGCCCGCGATCGGCGGCGAAGAGGAGCTCACACGGTGGTCCGCCTTCGCCGCGCGTCGGGATCGGATCAGTCCCTGCGCGATCCATCTCGACACCGGCATGAACCGGCTCGGCTTCGACTCCCTCGCCCGGTTGAAGTGGGCGATGGAGATGCACGGCGCGACGAGCGGGGCCAATCTGCTGATGAGCCATTTCGTCTCGTCCGAGATGCCCGACGATCCCCTCAACCAGGCGCAGATCGAGCTTTTCGAGGCCGCCCGCGCGGTATTCCCGCATCTCCCCGCCTCGCTCGCCAACTCGTCGGGCATGTTCCTCGATCCCTCCCCGATCTACGACCTGGGCCGTCCGGGCTATGCGCTCTACGGCGGCAATCCGACGCCGGGTCGCCCGAACCCGATGCGTCCGGTCGTGACCCTGACCGCGGCCATCCAGCAGATACGCTCGATCGAAGCGGGCATGAGCTGCGGCTACAACGCCCAATGGACCGCCAAGCGCCCGACCCGGCTCGCGACCTTGCTGATCGGCTATGCCGACGGCCTGCCGCGCGGCGCCGGCGCGACCGATGCCAGGCCGGGCGCCGAAGTCGCCGTTGCCGGGCGCCGGGCGCCGCTGGTCGGGCGCGTCTCGATGGACCTGACCATCATCGACGTCACCGACCTGCCCGAGGACGCCGTCCGGGTGGGCGACCCGGTCGAGTTCTTCGGCCCGTCCGTCGACCTTGACGAGTTCGCGACCCGCAGCGGCACGATCGGCTATCACCTCTTGACGAGCCTGGGTCCCCGCCATCAGCGGGACTATGTGCGATAGCCGGCGCGCTTCCGGAGGCAGGCGCGAGGCCGCCAATTCGGCTTTGGGGCCAAACTCATGGAAATAAGAGCCAATAAACGGTCTTAAACGCGCCTAAACGCTAGTAAATTTGCTAGCGTTTATTTTTCCGAAATGAGACTTTTCAATGGGTTAGAGCCGATTCAAATAAGAAAAACTGTCCTCTGTCACGACCTGTCTCAAATGTCACAGTTCCGCGCGCGCCCTCTCCCGCCCTCGCCGCAGAAGCAAGGCGCGGATTCGTCGTTGCGGCAGGCATGACAATAGCACCGGATTCTGTATTTCTTAAAGAGAATGTCAAAGAATCTGTTTTTCTGGCTTTGACGCCCGGGTTCAGGACGCATGAGGCTCGGGCGAGTGCGGATGGGGTCATTGTTTGCTTGGCGGAGCGGGGCGCGAAAAGAATTCGAAGTCAAGGATGAGCCTAGCCCGCCGGGCTAGGCTCACCGCCTTCGGCGGCGACCCCTTTTGGGGGTCGTCCTTGAGTTCAAATTCCTTTCGCGCAAAATCGCCTCCAAGCAAACAATGACCGA
>Ga0209624_10001645_pt1 | contig 17244 bp, 9 predicted proteins | sample JacPinW_OM2H0_O1_FD_188565 | JGI IMG/M metagenome (GOLD analysis project Ga0209624, IMG submission 188565) | Forest soil microbial communities from Algoma, Ontario, Canada - Jack Pine, Ontario site 1_JW_OM2H0_O1 (SPAdes) (version 2) | ecosystem: Environmental > Terrestrial > Soil > Boreal...
CTCGGCGCCGACTGTCAGCGTGGCATCAACGCGTTGCGTCTGGTCGAGGGTCAGTGTTACGTTCTGCTGCACGAACTTCTGAAAGCCCTTACTCGTTACCACGATCGAATACCCACCCACTGGCAGATAGTCAATGCGATATTCGCCAGCCCCATTGGTCGTCGCCCCGTGGCTGATGCCGGTCTCCACATTGGTCGCCGTCACCGCGGCTCCAGGAACCACCGCGTTCTGAGAATCCTGAACGGTTCCCACGAGCGTTCCGGTGATCTGTTGCGCACTCGCACTGGTCAGGAGACAAAGCACCATCAAAATCATGGCGCCGATCGATGCCAGCGGCGTTCTCAATCGATCCACGAAGATTGAGCTTAGTAAATTCTTTGAACTATATAGCGACATGAGTGACCCTCCTTGCGGTGCGACACTTTGTTGCCATTGGCCCATGTGAAAAGCTCATTTGGATTCGTCCAGAACCCAGATGTTCCTGAACTGGGTCGGCATCCCATGCTCCTGGAGTTGGATGGGGCCAGTCGGTGATTCCCCGAGCTTGGCTGCATTGAGAATCACGGGTCCAAGTGCATGATCCTGATACAGGGGCTCGCCATTCAGCAGCAACGTCACTACTGCATCGGCAGTTTTCTTGCCAGACGGATCGAACCTTGGAGCTTTGAAATCGATGTCGAGGGTCTGCCACTCAAGTACCGGGCGCGAGGCACGAATCCCCGGCTTGGTCGGGATGGAATTATCGAACTGGCCGTTCGGATTGGCGGATAGGCTGCCGTATGTCTCGTTGATGTTAGCTTCATAGCGATCCTGAACGTAGACACCGCTGTTGGTCGGGCCGCCAATCGTCCGAAACTCTACGTGGATCTTCGCATCGCCGAAGGATTGTTTGCTGATGCAGTTACCGGAGCGTGGGACCGACTCGACCGCTTCGCCGGGAACGAGATGCCACTTGCAAGGACCGTCTTCCTTCAGCCACTCCTTTTCCATCATCTTGGACCAGGAGTCCATGTTCTTGCCATCGAAGAGAACGACGGCCCCCTTGGGCGGCTTCGTCCCTAGAGTCGCGGAAGTACGCGCAATATGCTGCAAGTCGATGCTCTGATCGCCGTTCTTCGCCTTCAAGTGTCCATCTTCAATCGTGCCTGTCCACCCATCTCCTTCGAGCGAAAGCGTGGCGTTGGCGAGTGTGCCGTTCAACACAGCCACTGGTATGTCATGCGGCTGATCGAACTGCCTGAAGAGATGCACCTCGTACTTTGCGTTGTCTTCCTGCTGCGGAATCAAATCTTCCTTGGAGTAGATCTTGTCCATGAAGGGAACGACCTGGGCGACCAGGCCACCTTCTCCTTGCCAGTCACCGCGCAGAGGATCCAGCGCTGCCCAATAGAACGGATGAGGCAACTCGACCTTCCTCGGGGCTCCCTTGGCACCTCCCTTTTTAGGGGCCTCAGTGTCGTTCGCGGTGCTGGCCATGGCGCTGGGTGCTGCGGCATCGGCTAGATTGGCATCCCCGACCTTTGGCGGCTCCATCACTTCCACACGATTCTTATTCAGGTCGTAAAGCTCTACAACATTCTTTCCGTTTCCGAGTTGATGCACGTCCGCGATCGCGTCTGGGAATTCCTTCATCTGCGGCTTGGCGGCCAACGTGGCAGTCATCTTCGGAACATTTGAATTCGAGAGGCAGATGTGGTCCTTAATATGGAAGCGCGCCTCTTCAGGTTTCCGCTTCTCCCAACCCAGTTCAAACCGGTCAGCGCTACCTGGCACCGCCATCTTGGAGCCGTCGCCTTCTTTAGTAAAGCCAAAGGCATCGCTATAAAACTTCCATGTCTCGTCCCTGTCCTTAATCAGCAAACCGATGTGGTCGATGTGGTCGGAGATGCGACCGGGGGGCATGAACTGTCCCTTGGTGGCGGTCACCTTGCTGCCGGGCAGGTACTGAACAATCTGAATGGTGAATCCGGACGGGTCGAGGAACTCAAAACTCAAATCGCCCTCTTCGTTCTTCGTCACATTAGCCGGCACCGACACGCCAAGTGATGCCAGGTGGGCGCGCATACCCTTGGCGTCGTTCGTCTCAAAACCTGCATCGTGGATATAGCCGTAGTTCTTAACCGGCTCCGCGTACAACTCGATGAATTGGTGGTCGTTGATCTTAATAAAGACGACGTGGTCTGTGCCGTCCGGGTTCTTGAGCGTGAAAGCCTCTTCAAATCCCAGGAATCCCTCGTAATAGTCCCGCGCCTGTTTCAGGTCGCTGACGTAATAGGCCATATGAGCCATGCCGATGATTCGAGGCTTTTCCTGGGCATGCAGTTTGGGTGAGAACATGGTTACCGCTACGAGCAGCGCCGCTGACTTCAAGAACCTAATTTTCACGAGAGCCTCTAACTTGTCTAATATTCATGACAACTCTCGTTCGGACAGCTGACCCAAACAAGTTAATTCACGGTCAAGTGGTTCAAGAGGGTCCGACAACCGAGCATGTGTGCCAGCAAGTAGCTTTGTTGTGCGTGAGTTCGGGAGCACTTCATTTTCATATCTTTTACGTTAAGAACAGCCGTTGTCCGATTTCGAGGTAGGCCCTAGCGAGGAAGGGCCCCTCAATCGAAGGATGTCCGGCGGTGCTGGACTCTAGCGCCGGTTCTTGCTGAAGCACACTCCAGTCGTTCATCGACCATCAACCGCGTCAATTCTCGATATGCATCTTCGGAGGCACTTCCACAATCCTGTATCCAATTCGACCATAAGACACTGCATACCTTCCGCTGCCTCGAAATTCTGCCTCGAAGAGCCGGTCGGTCCTCCTAGAAATAGCAGTTCCCTTCTGATGTCTATACGTAAAAAAGACTGCCCACAAATGACTGATAATATTAGCCTTATCGTCCCATAACCGCGCTCGATAAGCCTATACAGTGAATTAACTTGCCGATCATAGCCGCCAATCTATTTAACACGGAGGACCATTGGATCTGGAATCGACGAAACGATTCACTGGCAACCGACGGGACTTAGTAGAGCCATCCCTGATAAGCACAAAGAACGGGTGGAAGAAAGCGCAGAAGGCGGCCTCTTCCTGGACCCAACAGTCACAAACGATTAGCGGCTTAGGCCTTATTTCCGGAGGATAGTTCGTAATGCAAACTAAGATCGGTACTGCATTTTTGGTCTGGCTTCTCGCTTTTTCGACGATGATGCTTGGCCAAGCGCCAACGGCGACTCTGGTTGGTCAGGTAGTCGACCCTACGAATGCCAATATTCCTGGAGCGACGATCACGATTAAGAACATGGCCACAAATGAGACGCGGACTACAAAGACCGATGCAACAGGTCAATACACTGTCTCAAATCTCGCGCCTGGAGTTTACGAAGTCACGATCTCCATGGTTGGCTTCAATCAACTCAAGGAAAGCAATCTCGAGTTGACGGCTGACCAGACCGCGCGCCTGGACGCTGCGCTTCAGACCGGTACTGCAACCGAATCCGTGACGGTATCAGCCGACGTGGGCTTGTTGAACACGGAGACCTCGTCCAAGGGAGACGTCATCACTCCCGTCGAGATCGCCGAAATTCCTTTGAACGGCAGAGACTTCAACAATCTGGCCTTTACCGTAGCAGGTGCGCAGCCTGCCGAACAGAATGCAAAAGGCGCGCCTTATGTCGCGAACGGCTCGCGCGCGGACTCCAGTGGCGTCTTCATCGACGGCATCAACGATGAGAGCCCCCGCGACGCCGGATCGCAGATCAGCCCGCCCCTCGACTCCATCCAGGAGTTCAGGATGGAGACCTCAAACTATACCTCGGAGTACGGCCGTCTCTCCGGAAGCGTTGTCAATATGGTGACAAAGAGCGGAGGCAACCGATTTCATGGATCGCTCTTCGATTACATTCGCAACGACCTTTTCGATGCCCCGCCCTACAACTTCAGCACCGTCCCATTGGCCAAGACCAAGCTTCGTCAGAACCAATTTGGCGGCGACTTCTCCGGTCCGGTCTGGATTCCCCACATCTACAACGGCCACGACCGCACCTTCTTTCAACTCAGTCTCGAAAGCCTGCGCAACGTCCAAGGCACGAATCAGTACGGCATTGTCCCAACTATGCTCGAAAGATCCGGCAACTTCAGCCAGTCCATCGCTGGCAGCCCCTACTACTTCCACAACCCCAAGGTTTCGACAAAAACCGCCTGCGCCCCACCTCCAGCGCCAGCAAAACCAACCGCAGCGCAAATCGCCGGATGCCTATACCCTGCCCCGTATTATCAAATCCCAACCCTCGATTCAGTGGCTCAGAACCTGCTCGCGTACTATCCGCTTCCCAATATCCCGAATGCCGCGCCCGGCACCAACAACTATGTTCTCGACACCGACAGCGTCAGCAACTGGAACAATGGCCTCGTCAAAATTGACCAGAAACTAACAAGCAAGGACCAGCTATCAGGCCTCTTCCTCAGGCGCTATTCTTTGTCGACGAATCCTACCTCTGGCTCCAATCTTGGCACCTTCGGCTCCAACACAACATCGCATCAAACTCTCATCGCCATTAGTGAAACCAGAGTGTTCACTCCTAATCTGGTGAACGCCTTCCACTTCGGCCGCACGCGCACTGTATCCGCGGAGAATGCCGACGACGCAGGCACTAACTACGCGCTCCAGTTGGGAATCTCGGGAACAACCACTGACCCCGCGGTGCTCGCCTTTCCAAGCTTCAAGCCCTCCGGCTTCGAGTCGATTGGCGACAACGGATCCCTTCCGATCACCTACGTCGTAAACGACTACGACGGCAGCGATCTAGTCACCTGGACCAAGGGCAGACATACCTTCAAATTCGGAGGCGACATTCTTCATGTTCAGCTCTTCCAACCAACCAACACAGACAAGAACGGCGCCTTCACCTACAACGGTAAATTCACCGACACCACCACCGCCAATGCTCTCGCCGATCTTCTCGCTGGCTATCCCGCCACCAGCATCCTTATGACCGGTGGAACCACCAATCATCTGCTTCAAACCAACTACGCCGGTTTCGCACAGGACAATTTGAAGGCGTCGCAGAGGCTCACCCTCAATCTGGGCCTGCGTTACGAGTTGCAAACACTTCCGTCCGAACAAAATGGACAACTCACGAACTTCGTCCCCGCCCTCGGCCAGATCGTCTATACCAATGCATCCACCGTTCCGAATCTGCCTGCTATGCTGGCCCAATCCGGTCTGACGAATGACTATGTCTCGTCCCAAGCTGCAGGATTCCCTGCGGCTCTCATCAAGGTAAATCCTCTGAGACTCAGTCCTCGGATTGGCTTCGCCCTGCGTCCCTTCAGCAACGACCGCACCGTCATCCGCGGCGGCTATGGCATCTTTTACACCGGCATCAGGCTCAGCGTCATCCGCACTAATCTCGCCGGGCAGTATCCCTTCTCTGCAACCGAGACCTACTCGGCAGTCAATCCCGGCTCCAGTACAGCAGGCTTGTCCTTCATCGCCTCCACCAACCCATTCCCGGCATCAGGCGGGTCACTCTCGGGCATCCTCACCCCCAACGGCTATGACCCCAACCCACCTTCGGCGAATCTTCAGAGTTACAACCTTACCGTCGAACAGGATCTTGGCTGGGGCATGGCCCTTGAGGTCGCCTACGCTGGTTCGAAGGGAACCCACCTCGCGCAGGAGGAAGACTATAACCAGGAACGGGTCTCAGGCGTAACCGCTTCGCGGCCGTTCCCTCAATTCTCCGCAATCACCATGCTTTACTACAACGGTGACTCTAATTACAACGCATTCCAGGCTACCGTTCGCCGCAGGTTCGAACATGGCCTCTTCTTCCGCGCCAACTACACCTACGCCAAGTCGCTTGACTCGCAATCGGGTGCGAACTACGCCGGCGCGGGCGGTTACTCCATGTTTCAGAATGTCCTGAATCCATCGGCTGAATACGGCCTGTCAGACTTCGACATTCGCAACAACTTCAGCGCTACTGCCGTCTATCGCGTCAGCTCGAGGCACTACGCCCTGCGGGATTGGCAGGCAAGCGGCAACCTCCTCGCGTATAGCGGGCAGCCGTTCACTGTTAAAGTATCCGGCTCCCAGGATCTTGGCCAGGCCACGCGCCCAAACCAGCTATGCGCCGGCACCCTCTCAAACCGCACCCTCTCAGAATGGTTCAACCCAGCCTGTTATGCTGTTCCTCCCTCCGGCACTTACGGCAATACAGGCCGGAACACCCTGGAGGGACCAGACAGCGTAGTCCTAAACCTCGCTGTCGGAAGGGTCTTCACCTTGCCCCGTGAGTATGGCAGCTTCGAGTTTCGCCTCGAAGGCTTCAATGCTCTGAACCACCCCAGCTTTGGCTATCCGACCGCCACCATAGGTAGTACCACGACGGCCGGTGTTATCTCCTCCACTACTGGCAACCAGCGTCTTGTGCAGATCAGTGGACGCTATTCATTCTAGGAAGTCGGCTCTTATCCCAATGAGAAACACAAGACATCACGAGCAGTAGGCGTTCGATCGACGCCGTTCTCGAATGTATGGAGAAACCGCAGATTACCGACGCCCATCAAGGAGTTGTTCGTCTGAGAGAAGATAGTCGATTGCAAAAGAGAACTAGCGCTCGATCATGACGGGCTGCTCACTGCGGCAAGAGTCGTAGATGCTCATTACACATTCAAGTGCACGGTAGCCGTCTTCGCCAGAGCACAGCGGTGGTCTTCCTTGCAGGCACGCTTCGGCGAAGTCGAGGAACTGCCGCTCGAAGGGGACGACGGAGATTGCCATTGGATCTGAAGCCCCGGAGTCGCCTTGCGTTGTGATAGGTGCAGGTTCGCCCCCGTCATCCTTGACATCCCAAGTGGTGAGCTGGTCCCCGGTAACAACGGCGCTGCCCTTGGTGCCGTGAATCTCGATGCGTTCAGGGTAGCCCGGCCAGAAGGCAGTGGAAGCCTGGATTACGCCTGTAGCGCCGTTCGCATAACGGAGTACAGCGTTCACAACGTCCTCCGACTCAATGTGGTGTAGGGTGCCCAGCTGCCACTCACCGTAGACGCGTGTCACGGGGCCGAGAAGATATAGCAGCAAATCGATCTGGTGGATGGCCTGTGTAATCAGGGCTCCTCCCCCTTCGACGTGCCAGCTGCCCTTGACAGGGCGGCTGTAGTATTCGGCTGAGCGATACCATTTGACGTAAGCGTCGGCCTGTAGGATGCGACCCAAGCGCCCCTCCTGAATGGCACGCTTAAGAAACAACGTGGAGTCGTCGAAGCGATGTTGGCTCACGACACCCAGCTGGATCCCTGCCGCAGACGCAATCGACACCATCTCCCGCGCGGTTACGAGATCGATTGCCATGGGCTTTTGCACGAGAAGGTGCCTGCCATTCTGCGCACAAAATTTGACCACCTGGAGACGAAAGTCGGGAAACGTGCACAGGTCAACGTAGTCAACTTTAGGGTGGGCACAAAGCTCTTCAACTGTGGCGACATATTTTGCTCCGTGGACCGCGGCAAACGCTTGCCCTTTGGAAGCCGTGTTGTTCGTACATGCCACAATCTCAAAGCCGCTGTTGCGATAAGCCAAGGCGTGCTTCGACGATATTGCTCCAGTACCAATGATCCCGACGCGCAACCCTAACCCCCTCTAACCCAAAGGAAACTAGACAGTGATACCGATCTTCTGTTCGAGATAGGTCTTGCTGATGATCGCCGACTCCTTCGGAGTTCTCGATTTATCAGGGACGCGATCGAGTTCGACGACTGCCCAGCCATGGAACTTGACTTTGTCCAAGGCAGCAAAAACCGAAGGAATATTGACGCGCCCACGACCGAGCTCCACGAACTCGAAGGGGTACTTCGCTTTGGGAGTGTCGGCGGGAATATCGCGAACGTCCTTAAGGTGAAGGAAGAGTAGACGATCGTGATACTTTTCAATTGCCCTCGCCGGGTCGCCGCCACCCGCGACAAGGTGCGCGGTGTCGAGTTCAAGCCCAACATATTTAGGATCGGAGTTTTCGAGAATGAGATCCAGATTCGCTGGACTCTGGCTAAGAGTATTGAGGTGATTGTGGTAACCCAGCGGAATGCCGAGGTCGGCAGTTCGCTTGCCCAGTTGGGTAAGGAGGCTGCCTAGACGCTTACACTCATCCGGCGTGGCCGATCGCGGATAAGACTTGAGCACATCGAGCACTTGAAGATACAGGCCGCCGGAATCTTTGACGAACTGCGCATTCGCAACATGCTTTGCAATCTGTTCCGCCTCTGGTTCGTCCAGCGAGACATCGCCGCTGGAAAGAGCGACGAAGGTCAGCTTGTGTTGGGCCAGGGTATCTTTCAACTCAGCAGGCTTAAAATCTGTGACGGCATTGGCACGAAATTGAATGCCGGGAAATCCGACAGCGGCGATATCTTCGATAGCCTGGCGTTCCTCGTTGCCCCAGGTCATCGCGGTGTAGCCAAAACGGATGTTGCGCGCATGGTCTGATGCAGCGTAGGAGGGCAGGGACGCCGCGACCGCGGATACGCCAAGACCCGCGAGAAAAGTACGTCGTGTGAGAGGAACATTCATAGGGGCATGCTTCCTAAATTGAATTTGTCTTGAGACTTATTGAGTGGCCCTGCCATAACGGCGCAAGGCCACCATGTGCGGCATTAGTTATGGGAGGGCGGGGGCGGGGGAGCGGTCGAAGACGGAGTCGGCTTGCCTGTAACCGTATTCGCTTCCATCAGCTCCACGCGCGTCCCGTCAGGATCATAGATATTTACCTGACGCTTTTGATTGACACCGGTAGCGACCTTGAGTTCTTTGCCGTAAGTCTTGAACGCCGGGCGAGCCTCCAGTATCTCGACTGACTTCGCAACATCAGGTACAACCAGCGAGATGTGATTTTTGGTTCCGAATTTGTCGGGCGCATTGCGGTAAAGCATGAACTCAACATAATCATCCCCATCGGGAACCTTCATGTTGATCCAGCTCAACTCTTTAGGATTGGCTCCTCCGCGCCACGTCTCTTTAAATCCCAGAACATTTCCGTAAAAATCCATCGACTTCTCACTGTTCCCGACGAGGAAGCCCAGGTGATAGATCCTGGTTGCGATGCGTGTGTCGGGCTCGAACTTGCCCGCCGCTTTTGCTTCCATCCCATCCGGAAGGCTCTGAACGAACTCGACCAGCATGCCATCCGGATCCTTGATCTCGAAGGCATAGTCACCGGTGCGGGTCTTACCGCCATTACCTGGCTTGACGTCGAAGCCTTTCGACCGTAGGTAGGTGCGCATCGCTTCGATATCGTCGACCGTAAAACAAAGATGACTCATCATGTTCGGAGGATAAGTCGGCGGCTCATTGAACAGTTCAATGTGTTGATGGTCGTTGATCTTGATGAAGGCAATGCGAGTGTCTGTGCTGTCCTTTTTGGTGAGGGAGTACTCCTCGTCGAAGCCGAGGAAGTCGTGCCAGAACGCGATAGCCTGGGGAAGATCGGAGACGAAGTATCCGACATGCGAAATGCCAGTGATCTTTGGCCGCGCGGGACTCGCTTGTTGAGCCAAAAGCGAAGTGGAGAGCAACAACACAATCGCTAAGCCAGTTGAAAGCGACGTACGCTGAAAATTTATGCGCATTGATTGATTACCTTTCGTTAGAGTACCGTGAAGGGGAATATCAGTAGAACCTAATCGATTGCGATGACTGCAAGTTTTGGTGCAAGCAGCTGGATGACGGCGATGGCGACGAGATAGGCAGATCCTGCAAGAAGAAATACTGGAACATAGTTGCCGTGGGTGAGCTGGAGAACAAAGCCGATCAGAAGGCCGAAGAACATCATAGCGAGAGAGCCGCCACACGCGCCGATGCCAACCACGGAGGCTACTGCGCGACGGGGAAACATATCCGAAGCGATCGTAAACAGGTTCGCCGACCAGGCCTGATGCGCGGCGGTTGCCAAGCTGATAAGCGTGATCGCTTGCCAAAGGGTGTGAGTCCGGCCCACAAACATAATAGGTGTAACTGCCAAAGCGTATAGAAGCATGGCAGTCTTTCGCGCCCGGTTGACCGACCAACCCATGGCGATAAATCTCGCCGGGAGCCAGCCACCGAAGATGCTTCCAAAGGTGCACACGTTATAGATGACCAGCAAAGGCAGGCCCATTCCCGCAACCGTCAACCCGAAGCGGGCGTTCAGAAATCCCGGCAGCCAATACAGATAAAACCACCAGATCGGGTCTGTGATGACCTTGCCCGCAACAAACGCCCACGTTTGCCGGTGTGGAATGAGCTTCGACCATGCAATCTTTGAATTAGCAGAAGACGGGCCTTGGTTGATGTATGCCAGCTCAGCCGCAGATACCTGCGGGTCATCGGCAGGATTTTTGTACATCGTCAACCACAAAACTAACCAGAGAATTGCGAAAGCACTCGTAGCCAGGAACGCAAACTGCCAACCAAGCCGGTAGAGCAGGAACCCTACCGCGAACGGAGCCAATGTGGCCCCGATGTTTGTACCTGAGTTAAAGATTCCCGTTGCCAGCGCTCTCTCCTTGCTGGGAAACCACTCAGCGACCGCTTTAATGGCGGCCGGAAAGTTTCCGGACTCCCCCAACCCAAGGACAAACCTTGCTATTCCGAAAGCGATCACCGCTCCCGAAAGGTCTGCCATTGAGGAGACCCAGTGCGCCGAGCCAATGCCGGGAACGTGCCGAACAGTGGAAGCCAATCCCGCTGCAAACCGGTGCAATGGCTCCGTGACGGATGGAAGACCTGCCAGCGAGTGTGCAACGGATGCCAAGGTCCAGACGACAAGCGCGACCGCATAGCCCACTCGAGTGCCGACCTTGTCGATAAAGTTGCCGGCGACCAGTAGTCCGATGGCATAGGCCGCAGAAAAAACTGACACAATCGCGGCGAACTGCACCTCTGTCAGACCAATCCCACGCGTCGGATCCTGCAGGGTTGGCTTCAGAAGACCAAGGACTTGCCTGTCCATATAGTTGAGTGTCGTAGCAAAGAAGAGAAGGCCGCAGATTCTCCATCGGTAGAACCCGACATTCGTCTTCTGGGTATCGGCCGTCCTCAAAGCCACGTCGGTCTCTTGCTTCGTGGGGCGCGATGTTGCCTGAGTAGTCATTGCGGGGCCTTTGACGGGTAGGTTGCAGAGAAAGTTGACGAAGACAAAGGGGAGTTGCGTAGACTGCTATGCCGTGCGGGCGATAGCGGCCTTCAACTCCTGAACGAATGGCGGAACGATCTGGTACGGATCGTATGGTTTGTCGGGTGTCGACAGCGTTTCTATCGGCAGATAGCCGCTATATCCCGAGGAACGAACAATATGCAGAAAACGATCAAGATCGAGCTTGACCTCGCTCGCTGCGCCGAACGCACTTTGCTTAACCTGCCAGTTCACTGCATACGGGGCGGCTTTTTTCATGTCGACATAAGGGTCTGCCGATCGAAAGTAGCCTGTGTCAACAATCGCTCCGCACCACGGCGAGTCAACCAGGCCCACCAGTTCAATCAGATCGTCGCTGGTTCGCAGAAAATCTCCGTGGTTCTGCACCCCGATAATCACGCCATGCTCCTTGCCATGTTCTGTGCATTCGCGAAGATCGTCGGCGATCCAGTCCCGCACCTGCTCCCGCGTAAAGCCTTTGGCCACATCATGCCAGCTCATGTCGCGCATCTGCGTGTCCGCGAAGACGCGAAGCACAGGAGCTCCGAGCTTCGACGCGACAACTACCCAGTCCTTGATGATCTTGACGTCTGCGGCGCGCTTTTCCTTATCGGAGGTGGTGAAGTTGTTTCGTGCGCCCGTCCCGCTGATACCTACGCCTGCCTCGAAGGCTTTGCGCTTTAGGTCGAAGATATAGGTGTCAGGGGGAACGTCAGGGAATCCCGGGAAAAAATAACCGGTAGGATCCATCCCGTCAATGTTGTACTTGGCACAAAAATCGACCAGATCGAAGAGGTCGATACCGTCTTTTCCGTGTTTGAGCTTGGCGTTCAGCAAACGGCTAAAAGAGAATGCATTGAGGGAGACCTTCAACATCGTCGCGCCCGACCTTGGCACCGGCTTGATCTCGGCCTGCGCAAAACCACTCATGACATTGAAGCCAGTTGCTGCGAATGGGAATACGGTCGCTGCTCTAATGAAGCTCCGCCGGCTGAGAGCTGTCCGAATTGAACGTTCCTTCACTCGCTCGATCTCCTGATTCATTTTTGAGAGGTTTAGCTATGAACCTCAGGGTGCCTTTGGGTCCCCATTTTGCGATGGACAGAACCCTGACTTGATTCTCACTAGAATCTCCCCCGGAGGGACCAACAAGTTAATTCACAGTATAGGAACTATCAAGAAGTGCTTTCGAAGCTGCATGCTTAGTTTCAACGATTTGCGGAGCTACTCTTTACGTTAAGAGCTATTAGAACGAATAGGTTGACGACGGTTTGGCCGTTGAGGTAGCGTGACAAACGTGATGAAGACCTTGGAAGACTGTGACCTGCAAACCCGCAAAGAGCTTGTGGGCCGAGTAGTTTCAAGCAGCACCATTTGTAAATCGGCGCGGCTCCGGGAGTTGTTCCTGTACTTGTGCAACCGAGTACTGGACGAGTCAGTTGACGACATCCACGAGCTCGAGCTCGGACATAAGGTCTTCGGACGACCGGAGCATTACGATACCGCCGCCGACAACATCGTGCGCGTGCACGCTTCGCTGCTGCGCAAACGTCTGGCGGAGCACTTTCAGACCGAAGGACGAGACGAACCCATCATTGTTGAAATTCCCCGGGGAAATTACGCCCCAACGTTCAGAAAACGCGACCCCATAGTCGCTATCACGGAGTTACCTGCGCCGAGCGAAGTCCAGGTCTCGCAGCCGGACCTCACTGCGCTGGAACCCGAAGCATCTCACCGCCAGCATCTTTCTGCGCTCCCCACCTTACCCCGGCCTGCCGAAAAGTCGGGCTGGAAACTCTGGGTCACAGGCCTCCTGGCGCTCTCCTTAGTCGCCTTGTTCGCCTTCCTTTTAGTTCGGAGTCTAGATCAAAGGCCCCAGGTCTTGGGCCAATCTTTGGCCAAAGGCACCGCCGTTCGACAGTTTTGGTCAGGTGTCTTCCCTAAGAATGCTTCTGCTTATGTTGTGTTGGACGATGCTTCGCTCGACTTTTATCAGGAAGCCACGGGACACTCGATCGCTCTAGCGGAATACTTCGATAGAAGCTATCTGCACCCGGCGGAGGAGGCCGCGGCTGTGACGCACCTCGATCCGAAACTCGTGCACTCTTTTCTAATGAAAAGACAGTCAAATTTTGCCGACGTTAACCTCGTGAACAGGTTCTCGCAGACGGCCGCGGTTCTCGATAGCAACGTCAGCATGCAATTCGCAAGAGACTTCTCATTCCGCCAGGTAAAGTCCGGAAATATGATTTTACTGGGAACCAGGCAGTCAAATCCCTGGATGCAACCGTTTGATTCCTATTTGGCCTTGCGTTGGGTCTACAATCCCGAACTCGACAGCTACTATCCCGTTGATAGCACGGCAAGTCCCTCAGCACCGGACCAATTTCGTTCAAGCCAGGGCGGCTCCAAGACCCACGAGGGCTATGCGAGTGTCGCATTTCTCCCGAATCTGGGCGGAGTTGGAAACGTTCTTATCATCTCAGGAAGCGGCGGCGCGGCGGTTGGAGCAGCTCTCGACTTTCTCAATGACGAGGCTTCCATGTCGCAGCTTCGCTCCAGTATGAATGCAAAGATGAATGCAAGAGAGAAGGACGTCTTCCCTTACTTCGAAACTTTGCTTCGAATCGAGAAAAGTGTGAACACCAGACACGCGGCGATCGTCATGTCCCGTAGTCCTCAACTTCTAACGCCAAATGGTGCTACCGTTGCAGAACGTCGCTATTGACTTCGCCTGAAGAGATACCGTCCAATCGCATCGTTCCGGGGTTGGTCAGTTGGGCGAATAGCAGCACGAAGCGAAAGAACTGGCGTAAAAGGTCTCAAACGTGAGCACACCTCAAGGGTAAATGTTCCTGGAAGACGATTAGGCTACTCTTACTGCTTCCGCGCCTTCATGATTAGCGTGCGGGCTGTACGTAGCTCTGTACGTCTTGTACAGAAATCTTACCGGCGTTCATTGAACGAACAGTTATCGTCACTTTATTGTTTGGCATTAGCGGACCCGCCAGATCTAACGCTACAACCGGAATATTGGGTTTGTCTGTGGTCAACATTCGCGGTGACGAAGCGCCGTCGGCCGACGCCGAAGTAGCTGCACAAGGGTGGTCGCAAAACACTGCAAACATGGCTGGCGCGAACATTCCGTCAACCGTAAAACTCACGGTGATGCCAGGATTTACTCCAAGAGGGCCTTCAATCATACCCATGGTGCCAATGTTAGGGCGCGGGGCGAGTGGTGTAATGGTTAAGCCCAATATCTTCGGAGGCGCCTGTTGAGTCTGGGCTGGTTGAGAAGCGACGACCAGCAGCTCGTCAAGCTTGGCATTTACAGTTGTGAGGTCTTGGTTCGCCAAGATTCTGTTCAATATTTCAACGATTTTCTTTCCCTGGTCTACTCCAACACCGTTGCAGTTTATGTTGGTCTTATTGTCTCCGATGGGCGCGGCGCTACAAGTACCACTCGCAGCAGTCGTTCCTGGTAAGGTTGTTTGGCTGAGTGCGATAGATCCTTGAAGCACCGTAGTGAGCAGGATCGCGTTTGCGGCTTTCATGGGGTCACTCTTTCTAAGTCGGCCAGCACCCCGGTCGATACCAGCGCGCTCGCTTCCTTTTAGCTCTCGCGCCGCCATTGTCCGCCGTTGCAGTCTTCCTGTAAAGCCGTGACTCTTCTATATGGGGGTATTCAAGATGCTTCGCGAAAGCACAGAGGCAACCAGTACCCGGCTATGGCGAGTCATCGCATCTCCGGTGACAGGTACGGAGGTGCAACTGACTATTGGACCAATCCGTTAGCTCGTAACTGTACCGCATAGAGTGAATTGCGGGCCAGGATGAAAAGCGTTCGCCCGTCCTTGCCCCCGAACACCAGGTCAATGGGACGGTCTGGCACGTCGATTGTGTCGATCAGTTTGCCGGACGAATTGTAGACATAGATTTGACCGGCGGCGATGTAGACATTTCCTTCGGCATCCTGCGCGACACATTCGCCACCCTGTTCCGCAAAGAGCCGTGCATTTGAGAGTGTTCCGTCGGAGGCTACGGCAGCTACATAAGTCTTCTGCCCGGATTCTTCGGTTATATAAAAGGGCTTTCCGGGTATTGCCGGGGCAAGACCGAAGGCGCGCAACAGGTCTGCCATCTTGGTGCCATAGTAGAGGGCTCCTGTGACAAAGTCCTCGCCAGCTGGAATGAAGGTAGAGCCGTCGGTCGATACGTATTGGTAAGGCCTTTTCGTGGGAACGGCCTCGATGAAGTCATTCTCGTTTCGCCAATAGTTGACTGGGAGAACGGCAGTCATGGCTGGCCTCGCTGTGGCGGGCTGCGGTTTCAGGAGAGTTATCTCTTCGTCAGGAGAGTCTGGCGAGAAAGTGTAGATAGTGCCATTGCCGTCGTACGAGACAACGATGAGATTGCCTGCCTTGTCGAAGGTGAGTTGAACCGGTGCGAGCGGACTATCGCGAACAATCGAGAGTTCGTGAGATTCTGAAGCCCAGCGATAGATGCGCTGCCAGTGGGCGTCGACGAAGTACAGCCGACCTGTTTTGTCCACCGCCGCGCCTGAGATGTTATAAAAGCCGTCGCGAAGCTTCTCCACCTTTGCTCCGGCAGCGAGGACAGTGGAAGGACGATGAGGCTGCGCGGGAACTGGAGTGTTCTCGATAGTAAGTGACGCAAACTCACGGTTGCGAACCAGCACAGGGGTTGACTGATTAATGATGACGGCGTTGTCGAACGAGACTTTGTTGTCGCCGTAGACATGAATGTTGCGAAAGCGAATGTTCTTTGAGTTGGAAACCTGAATAGCCGTCAAGAACGGCTGGTAGCTGCTGACGACGCGATAGCTGTGATAGTTGGCGACAGTAATATTACTGGAGTTGTCGATAGAAAGAGGCAAGGCAAAGGGGCCTTCGCCTCGTTCTTCCTCTGTCTGCAACGCATAGATTTGCCAGTTAGAGGCGTTCTTCAACTTCACCTCATTGCGGACGTGATGTTCGCTGGAGAGCTCATAGACGCGGCCTTCAGTTGAAGTGTTCGATATATACATTCCCGCCTGTGCAAAGGTGCTTGGCGTCCAGATGTTTGCGAAGGTGCCACCACCACCGTCTGTCACCCATAGGCTCGGATACTGGCTGTCCCACCGGCGATTGATGTCCGTGTCTGCCGTGTGGGTGTTGTTATAGATTGTGTTGAACGATACTCCCGGCAACGTCGTTCCATGACCGCCAAGAAAACGCACATCGTCCATCAGCGAGTCCTTCCCAGCCATCCACTTCGCGCCCACTGCCCTGCTGTTGATGCCGTTTGTGTACAGGCCGATCCCGGTCACGATATTCGTCCCGCCCTTCGGGGCCTCTAGCACCGCCTTCGGAGATCCCGGGCCTTGAAACGCCGGCGTAGAGTCCGGCAGATCGAGCTGCGTCGTTGTCGGGTTCAGCCCGATCAGCACAGTATCCGGTCGTAATGTAATCGTATCGGTTACAATATAGCGGCCGGATGGAATGTAGATTGTCTTGTGGTCCGCAATTGCCTTCTGAATCGCAGCAGTATCGTCAGTCGTGCCGTCGCCCTTCGCTCCCAGCGTCTGCAGATTGACCCAGGTATCCTGTCCGGGAACGCTGGGGATATCCGACGTTATCGGCGCCGGCATCATGCTCAATGCGCTTGAATCGTAGCTCGTCTTGATCTCAGGAGCGGCGCTGGCCGAAGCAAACGTAAGCCCATGGGTAAACGCCTTGACACGATATATTTCGCCATTGCCATCGACCTTCTTCGCACTCTCGCGGAAGCTCGCGAATAACGGCACATGGCGGCAAACAATATTTTCGAGATTGATCTCGGTCCGTGCATTCTTTTCATTGCTGATGACTACTGCGGGACCGCTGATGTCCTCGAAGCGTGAGTCCTTTACCCATAGCTCCTCCGCATAGCCCGGATCGATCGAGATCGCCGTCGGCGTCTTGCTGATTTGTGCGCGGATCAGTGTGAGGCCGGCCTCGTGCTCCTTGATCGCGGCCTGACTTTGGCCCTCGAACGTCGCATCCAGCAGCGTAAACTGCCAGCCCGGCGAGGGCTTTCGCGTAA
>Ga0209624_10001646_pt1 | contig 17243 bp, 15 predicted proteins | sample JacPinW_OM2H0_O1_FD_188565 | JGI IMG/M metagenome (GOLD analysis project Ga0209624, IMG submission 188565) | Forest soil microbial communities from Algoma, Ontario, Canada - Jack Pine, Ontario site 1_JW_OM2H0_O1 (SPAdes) (version 2) | ecosystem: Environmental > Terrestrial > Soil > Boreal...
AGTAGGCGCTCGCGCCACCGCTACCCACCTTCGGCGCGCGCCGCCAAACTCCGCGACCGGCTGCTCCGGCAGGACAGCCTCTAATTCGTGCCGCTAGCGCTCAGCGAGGCAACTGCCGCGCGCGCGATACCACGAGAATTTGAAAGCAAGACCCGGAGTGCGCATATTGGGCGGGAGCGCTAGATTGGCCCCATCATGGCTTCCCGCAAAGACTCACACGTGACACTCACCGACCCGCGCTGGGCCGCCATTGTGGCGCGCGACCCTAAAGCCGATGGCCAGTTTTTCTATTCCGTCAAGACAACCGGCGTGTATTGCCGTCCGTCGTGCGCCTCGCGTCGGGCACGACCCGAGAACGTGGCGTTTCATGCGACGAGCGCGGCCGCCGAGCGAGCCGGGTTTCGCCCCTGCAAGCGCTGCAAGCCCAAGGAGGCATCCCTTGGGGCACAACGTGCCGCCACCGTAGCAAAGATCTGCCGCCGGATTGAAAGCGCCGCGACACTCCCGAATCTTGCAAGCCTTGCCCGGGACGCACACATGAGTGCCTATCATTTCCATCGCGTGTTCAAGGCCGCGACCGGCCTTACGCCCCGTGCCTACGCCGCCGCCCATCGCGCCGCGCGCGTGCAGCGGGAGCTTGCGCGCAGCACCACGGTGACCGATGCGATCTTTGATGCCGGCTTCAACTCCGGTGGGCGTTTCTACGCCACCTCCAACGACGTGCTCGGCATGACGCCGACTGACTTTCGCGCGGGCGGCGCGCGCAACGAGATCCTCTTCGCCATCGGCGAGTGCTCACTCGGCTCGATTCTGGTTGCGAAGAGCGCCAAGGGCGTGTGCGCGATTCTGCTCGGCGATGATCCGGATGCGCTGGCGCGCGATCTGCAGGATCGCTTTCCGCGCGCCACGTTGATTGGCGCCGATGCGCAGTTCGAGGCGCTCGTGGCGAAAGTCGTGGGATTCGTCGAGGCACCGGCGGTTGGGCTTGACCTGCCGCTCGATGTGCGCGGTACAGCCTTTCAGCAGCGCGTCTGGCAGGCGTTGCGGAAAATTCCCGCCGGCTCCACCGCGAGCTATCGCGAGATCGCGGCACTCATCGGCGCGCCAAAAGCTGTGCGGGCGGTGGCGCAGGCCTGCGCGTCCAATCCCATTGCGGTTGCCATACCGTGCCATCGTGTAGTGCGCCGCGATGGCGCGCTTTCGGGCTACCGCTGGGGAGTCGAGCGCAAGCGCGCCCTGCTCGAACGCGAGGCATGACGCTCGATCTCTTCGGCGAATTTCCCCAGGTCAAATCAGATCCCGAGCCCCTGGCCGACGGCGCAGTGCTGCTTCGCGGCTGGGCGCTGCGCGCGAGCGGCGCGCTGCTGGCAGCGATTAAAGACGTGAGCGAACGGTCGCCGTTTCGCATCATGACCACACCGGGCGGTCATCGCATGTCCGTGGCCATGACCAGCTGCGGCGCCGCCGGCTGGGTGAGCAATGCGCACGGCTACCGTTACGACGCGGTCGACCCCATGACGGGCAAGCGCTGGCCATTGATGCCCACGGCATTTGAGGAGCTTGCGGCCAGCGCGGCGGCGAGAGCCGGCTTTGCGGGGTTTTCACCCGACGCCTGCCTCATCAATCGCTATGAGCCCGGCACACGCCTGTCGCTGCACCAGGACAAGAACGAGCGTGACATGGACGCGCCCATCGTCTCCGTGTCACTCGGATTGCCGGCAATTTTTCTGTTCGGCGGCCACCATCGCGCACAGCGGCCACGTCGCGTGCCGCTCGCGCATGGTGACGTTGTCGTCTGGGGCGGTCTCGCGCGGCTGAGCTATCACGGTGTTCTGCCCTTGAAGGATGGCGAACATTGCGCAACCGGACGCTGCCGGATGAACCTCACGCTGCGCCGGGCGCTGTGATCAAACGTGAGGCGTGCTGATGATCCGGGTCCAGCGCGCCAGAGGCTGCGGATCGGCACCGGCGATCGGCTCATTCGTCAAGACAGGCACGAGAAACTGGCGAGCCGCTGCGCCGTGGGCGAGCTCGGTGCTTCACGCCAGATGGCAAACTCGGACACGGCGTGTACGCGGGTCATGAGGCTAAACTCACGAGGCGCGGAGGCGAGGCGAATGACTACCGGCAGGCGTTCATCTGCCCCAGCGCTCGGCGCGACTCCCACATGGGGCGAGTGAGCGTCCGAATCGCTCATTCGGGCGCTTTTTGCAGATTTTGCGCGTTCTTACGGATTAAACTCTGCGCCGCCGAGTCCAAGGGCCATTTGCTCGTGGACCGACCGAGGACAAAAGATGGGAGCTCAACCGGACCTTCAACATCCGCCGGAAGACGGTGTAGCGTGGATTGGTCGCGATCATGCGCCGAACGTGCTGCATCCTGTCGGGAACGAGTCTGCTCAGCCGCCAGCGGCGGCGTCTGTAATGAAACGCTTCAGGTGGCTCGTCATCGCCGTCATTGCCGCGGTGATCGTGGCGGCCGTCCTGTGGGCGCGGCACGCGAAAACCGCGGGTCCGGCCGCGGATACCAACTCCGCAAGTGCTCCGCCTGTGGTGAGTGTCACCTCGCCGGGTACCCACGCCGTCACTGCGCGCATTAGCTTTACCGGAGCCTTAGCGGCGCGCTATGACATGCCGATTGGCTCGGATACGGACACTGGACGCATCAAGGAGATCTACGTCGAGGCCGGCGATCACGTGAAGCAGGGGCAGCTCATGGCCAAGCTCGACACCTCGGTACTCGTGCCCCAGGTGAATCGGCTTGCCGCTTCGGTCGAGGAGGCCAAGGCCGATGCCGCGCTGTCCGCGGCGCAGTACAAGAGAGGACTTGGCGTGCAATCCGCCGGTGCGCTGTCGGCCGAAGAGATTGAGCATCGGCGCGCGACCTCGCTCACCGATCAGGCAAAGGTCAAAGTCGCCGAAGCCCAGCTTGCCGAGATGCAGGCGCGCCTGGAGCGCACCGAGGTGCGGGCGCCCGCGGATGGCGAAGTGCTGACGCGTACGGCCGAGGTGGGCCAGATCGCAAGTCCGGGGGGTCCGGCGCTCTTTCGTCTGGAGCGCAACGGCGAGATCGAGATGCGCGGCCAGATCGCCGAGCAGGACATGGCGCGGCTGCGCGTCGGTCAGATAGCGCAGGTCTATCTGACGAATGTCGCGAAGCCATTCGACGGACGTGTGCGGCTGCTCGGCGCCGTGATTGATCCGATGACGCGCTTGGGTGAGATCCGCATCGCCCTCAGCCCCGATCCGCAACTCAGGCCCGGCGCATTCGCGCGCGGCGAGGTGATCATCGACAAGGAGCAGCATCCGGTTCTGCCGCAGACGGCGGTGCTCGCGGATGCCAAGGGCTCGTACGTCTTTATCGTCAACGACAAGGGTGTCGTCGAGCGGCGCGGGGTGAACGTCATCGACACCACTGCCGCCGGCATCGTGATCGGCTCGGGACTCACCGGCTCCGAGCGTGTTGTCGCGACCGCGTCAGGCTTTCTGCGTGAGGGCGAGAGCGTAAACCCGGTACCGCTGCGAGGATCGGCGTCGTGAAGAACATTTCGGCCTGGGCGATCCGCCATCCGGTATCGCCGCTGGTCCTGTTTGTAGTGCTGACCTTCGTCGGCATCGTGTCCTTCATCCGCCTGCCGATCAACGAAGAGCCGGACATCGCCTTCCCACTGGTGACGGTCACCGTCGATGAGCAAGGCGCCGCCCCCACCGAAATTGACACGCAGATCGTGCAGAAGATCGAAGGATCCATCGCCACGGTCAGCAATATCAAGCGCATCGTGTCGCTGTCCATGGAAGGCGAGTCCTACACGAGCGTGGAATTCCAGATTGGCACCCCGGTCGACCGCGCCGTCTCGGACGTGCGCGATGCTGTGGCCAAGGTGCGCAGCCAGCTGCCCCAGAACGTCCAGGAGCCTATCGTGCAGCGCGTCGACATCGATGGCGGCGCCATCGTGTATTACGCGGTCAGCACGACAAGCCTATCGGAGGAGCAGCTCTCCTGGTTCGTCGATAACACGATAACGAAGCGCCTCCTCGGCGTGTCAGGCGTCGCACAAGTGCAGCGTGGCGGCGGGGTCGATCGCGAGATCCGCGTGGATCTTGATCCGGCACGCATGCAGGCACTCGGCCTCACGGCAGTCGACGTCAACCGGCAGCTGCAGCAGCTCAACATTGACGCCCCCGGCGGGCGGGCGCAGCTCGGCAACGGTGAGCAGTCAATCCGCGTGCTCGGCGGAGCAAGCTCGGCGCTGGCGCTCGGCGATACGCAGGTCATGCTGCCTGGCGGGCGCTTCGCGCGGCTCTCCGACATGGCCGAGGTGCACGACGGCGTCGCCGAGGTGCGCAAGCTCTCGCGCCTCGACGGCCGGCCGGCGACGACCTTTGGCGTATTGCGCGCGCGCGGCTCCTCGGACGTGACCGTCCTCAAGGGGGTCGAGAAAGAACTCGCGAAGATCAACAAGGATTTCCCCCACGTGAAGATCACGCAGATCTTCACCTCGGTCGACCAGACCTATGAGATGTTCACCTCCTCGATGCTGGCGCTCATCGAGGGATCATTTCTGGCGGTGCTCGTGGTGTGGTTCTTCCTGCGCAACCTGCGCGCCACCGCGATATCAGCCCTTGCCATACCGCTCTCCGCCATACCCACCTTTGCGTTCATGCAGTGGATGGGATTTACGCTCAACGAGATCAGTCTGCTCGCGCTCTCGCTCGTGGCAGGCGTCCTCGTGGACGATGCCATCGTCGAGATCGAGAACATCGTGCGCCACATGCGCATGGGCAAGAGCGGCTTTCAGGCCGCGCTCGATGCGGCGGACGAGATTGGCCTTGCGGTGGTTGCCTGCTCAGCGACCATCATCGCGGTATTCCTGCCGGTGTCCTTCATGGGCGGCATCACCGGACAGTTCTTCGAGCAGTTTGGCTTGACGGTCGCCGCGGCGGTGTTCTTCTCGCTCCTCGTCGCGCGACTCATCACACCGGTGATCGCGGCCTACTCGCTGCGCTCGGACAGCTTGAAGGTCCATCAGGACGGCCCCGTCATGTCGCGCTACATGAAGACGCTGCGCTGGTGCGTGCTGAATCGCTGGAAGACGATTGCCTTCGGCGCGCTTTTCTTCGTGCTCTCGATCGTGGCGTTCGGCATGCTGCCGACGACGTTCGCGCCGAATGCCGACATCACCACATCCGCGCTCAACATCGAGCTGCCCCCCGGCGTGCGCCTCGAAGACACCTCGGCGCTGGCCGCTCAGGCGAGCGCCATCCTGCGCCGCCAGCCCGAAGTGACTCACATCGTCGAGGCCATCGGCGAAGGCGGCAGCCTTGGCGACGAGGTACGCAACGCCGTTCTCTACATCTCACTGGTGCCGCGCGAGCAGCGCAAACTCACGAGCCGGCAGTTCGAGCACAAGATGATCACCGAGCTGCGCAAGCTTCCGGACGCGCGCATCGACTTTCAGACCAATGGCGCGGGCAGCGGCAATGGCCGCGACATCACGCTTTATTTGACGGGTGATGACAGCCCCCTGGTGCAAAGCACGGCCCAGCAGGTCGTCCAGGAGATGCGCTCGCTGCCGCAGCTGCGCGAGCCGCGCATCAACGGCGATCTGCCGCGACCCGAGATCGTCATCCGGCCACGCTTTGATCTTGCGGCGCAGATGGGCGTGACGGTGCAGAGCATCAGCCAGACGGTGCTCATCGCCACGCTCGGGGACATACCGCAGAACGTCGCGAAATTCTCGCTGCCCGACCGGCAGATACCCATCCGCGTCAGCCTCATCGAGCGGGCGCGCAATGATCTGGCGACACTGCAGAACCTGCCGGTCCCGACAGCCTCAGGGCAAGCGGTGCCGCTCAAAGCCGTTGCGGACCTGTCCTTCGGTGAAGGCCCGACCAAGGTGCGCCGCTACAATCAGAGCCGGCGCGTCATGATCGACGCGGACCTCAACGGAGTTGAGCTCGGTGATGCGATGAAGCTGATCCGCGCGCTGCCCACGATGAAAAACCTGCCAACGGGCGTGCGCATGGTTGAAGTGGGCGACGTTGAGATCATGACGGAGCTCTTCACCAACTTCGCGCTCGCCATGGCGACCGGGATTCTCATGGTGTTCGCGGTGCTCGTGCTGCTCTTCGCGCGCGTGTTCCAGCCTGTGACGATCCTCTCCGCACTGCCCCTCTCGGTCGGCGGCGCGGCCGTGGCACTGATGATCTGCCGCATGCCCGTGTCGCTGCCGGTGGTGATCGGCTTCTTGATGCTGATGGGTATCGTCGCCAAAAACTCCATCCTGCTGGTCGACTTCGCCATCGAGGAGATGCGCGCCGGGCGCGATCGGCTGACCGCGCTCTTGGAGTCGGGTCACAAGCGCGCGCGTCCCATCGTCATGACGACGGTGGCGATGATCGCGGGCATGCTGCCGGTGGCGGCCGGCTTTCACGGCGACAACTCGTTCCGGGCGCCCATGGCGGTCGCCGTCATCGGTGGCCTTCTCACCTCGACACTCCTCACGCTCGTGATCGTGCCGGCGGCGTTCACGGTCGTCGACGACATCGAACGCTGGCTCGGACCGAAGGTGGCCAGCGCGCTCGCATCGCAACCGTCCAAGCCTGCCGCGCCGGCCAAGCCCTATCCGGCCTCCTGAGATGCGCCGCCAGGCGTGGTGGCTGCGCCCCGTGGCCGCATTGCCGCTGCGCGCGCTCTACGCGCTCGCGGCGCTCATCGGCTGGATCGCGTATCGCTTCGTGCGCCCTCGCGAGGCTGTGGTGCGTGAGAATCTCACCATCGCCTTCCCACAAGCGGATGAGGCGGCGCTGCAGGACATCGTGCGCCGCTACTACACCAATTTCGCGCAGGTGCTCGTCGAGATCGTGAAAGCCTCGAGCTGGCCGGCCGGCAAGATGCGCGAGCACGTGGAGATTGTGCATCTCGATCATGTCCGGGGGCTTCTTGCGCAGGGCACGCCGGTGCTGATCGTGGCCGCGCATCAATGCAACTGGGAATGGTTTCTACTGGCGCTCGCGGCCGAGCTCGGTTATCCCCTCGATGCGGCGTACAAGCCGCTCGTTAATCCGTGGGCGGAACGCGAGATGCTGAAGCTGCGTACACGCTTTGGCAGCCGCCTCGTTCCCGCCGACTTACTGCTCGCAGACATCCTGAAGCAGCGCGGAACGGTGCGCGCCATTTGCATGGTCGCCGACCAGGAGCCGACCAAAGCGGAGCACAAGCATTGGGTGCGCTTCTTGAATCGTGACAGCGCTTTCTTCGTCGGGGCCGAGGAGATCGCGCGCGTGACCCGCTACCCGGTCTTTTTTGGGTCGATGCGCCGTATCGCGCGCGGGCGCTATCGCGCCGAGCTCACGCCCCTTGTTCGCACGGGCAGCACGGGCTCCGTGGGCGAGATGACCGAGCGCTATGCGCAGCGCGTGGAAGCGCAGATCCGCGAATCACCGCCCGATTGGCCGTGGTCGCACAAGCGCTGGCGATTGAAGCGCTCGCTCTATGGCGCCCGCTAACGTCGCAGCTCGCGCGGCAGCGAGAAGGTCACGCGCTCTTCGCGGCCGATGGTTTCCTGCGGCATCTGACCGCCCCACTCCTTCAACTGCTCAATCACCCTCCGCACCATGACCTCGGGTGCCGAAGCGCCTGCGGTTACCCCGACCGCCTGTTTGTTCACGAACCACTCGCGATTAAGGTCCTCGGGCCCATCGACGAGATAGCCGTCGATCCCGGCGCGATCGGCAAGCTCGCGTAAGCGGTTGGAATTGGAGCTCGTGCTCGAGCCGACGACCACGAGCACATCGACCCTCTCGAGCAGCTTCTTCACCGCATCCTGCCGGTTTTGCGTGGCGTAGCAGATATCCTCATGGCGCGGGGTCGCAAGACTGGTAAAGCGCTCCCGCAGCGCCGCGACGATCTGCGCCGTGTCATCCATCGACAAGGTTGTTTGGGTGACGAAGGCAAGGCAGTCCGGATCGCGCACTTTGAGCCGGGCGACATCCTCAACGTTCTGCACCAGATGCATCTGGCCGCCGAAAGAGTCATCAAAACGCCCCATCGTGCCTTCGATTTCCGGATGCCCCGCATGGCCTATGAGGATGACGTCGCGGCCTTCGCTCGCGTAGCGCTGCACCTCCATGTGCACTTTAGTCACGAGCGGACAGGTGGCATCAAATACGGTGAGGCCGCGGCGCGTCGCCGCATCCACCACGGCCCGTGACACGCCGTGCGCCGAAAAGATGACGTGGGCGCCGGGGGGCACTTCGTCGATCTCCTCGACGAACACTGCGCCAAGCTTGCCCAGGCGCTCGACCACATGGCGGTTGTGCACGACCTCGTGCCGCACGTAGATCGGCGCGCCGAAGAGTTCGATCGCTCGCTCGACGATATCGATGGCGCGATCGACGCCAGCGCAGAACCCGCGGGGATTGGCGAGCAGAACCTGCATCATGTCGCCTTCGCCGCGCGGCGGCTGTCGAAGAACGCATCCATCAGCAACAGCACGGCGCCGACGGTAATGGCGGAGTCCGCCACGTTGAAGGCCGGAAATTCAGCGCGATGCCAGTGTGCAACGATGAAGTCGATGACGTGTCCCAACCTTAAACGATCAATCATATTTCCGAGGGCGCCCGCCAGAATGAGTGCCAGCGACAAGGACAACAACCACTGCGTCGCCCCCTTCAAGCGGCGCATCCACAGGATGATCGTGATGCCCACGGCGATCGCGAGCAACGTGAAAAACCAGCGCTGCCAGCCGGATGCACCCTCGAGGAAGCTGAAGGCGGCGCCGCGATTGTAGCGCAGGCTGATGTCGAGCACCGGCAAGACATAAATGCTGCTGTAAAGCTTGACGTGCTGCACGATGAGATACTTCGTGAGCTGATCAAGACCGATCACCGCCGCCGTCACGGGCAGCCAGCGCCAGCCGCTCGGCTCGCTCATGCGAACATCCGCCGTTCCCCGGGTAGCTCGAGGTTCGTGACGCAGCGCTCGCAGATCTCGGGATGTTCGGGGTGCCGGCCCACATCCGGACGATGATGCCAGCAGCGTATGCACTTCGTATCCTGCGAGGGCGCCACGTGAATGAGCTCTTCGGCAGCGACGCCGTTATGCAGACGCGCGGCGGATGTGATGAGCAGGAAGCGCAGCTCATCTCCGAGCGCGCTGATCGCATCGTAGGCCCGGGGTGCGGCGTACACATCCACGGCCGCATCGAGCGATGAACCGATGGCTCCGGAATCGCGCAGCGCCTCGAGCTTGTGCATGACTTTGGAGCGTAGCTCGATCAGCGCCGGCCAGTTGATAGCCGTCGCCGGTACCTCGGGCAATTCGTGCCACGTGGTGAGGAACACCGAGGCAGCGCGCGGGCCCGGCAGATGCCGCCAGATCTCCTCCGCCGTGAACGACAGGATGGGCGCAAGCCAGCGCACGACACTCTCGGCAATGTGAAACATCGCGGTCTGCGCTGAGCGGCGCGCCGCGCCGCGCGCCGGCGTCGTGTAGAGGCGATCCTTCAGGATGTCGAGATAGAAGCCGCCGAGATCGACGACGCAGAAGTTGTGCACCTTCTGGTAGATCAAATGAAAGGCGTAGCCTCTGTAGGCCTCGATGAGCTCGGTCTGCAACTCGCGCGTGCGTGCGAGCGCGTACGCATCCAACGCCACCATGTCCTTCGGCGCCACGGCGTCTTTATGCGGGTCAAAGCCGGCGAGGTTGCCGAGCAGAAAGCGCATGGTGTTGCGCATGCGGCGATAAGAATCCGCCATGCGCTTTAAGATCTCATCCGACACGCTCATCTCGTTGGCATAGTCGGTCGCCGCTACCCACAGGCGCAGCACATCGGCACCCAGGCTATGCGTCACCTTCTGCGGAGCGATGACATTGCCGAGCGACTTCGACATCTTGCGGCCTTTCTCGTCCACCGCGAAGCCGTGTGTCAGCACGCCGCGATAGGGAGCGCGCTCGTAGATCGCTTCGGACAGGAGGAGTGAGCTGTGAAACCAGCCGCGATGCTGATCCGAGCCCTCCAGATAGAGGTCGACGGGAGCGGCAATCTCCGGACGCAGCGTCCCGACGCACTCGAACGACAGGCCCGAGTCGACCCAAACATCCATGACGTCCGTGACCTTGGCATAGTGCTCGGCGTCAGCGCCGATCAACTCCTTCGGATCGAGCTCAAACCATGCCTCGATACCGCCCACTTCCACGCGCCGCGCCGCCTCTTCGATGAGCTCTGCGGTGCGCGGATGCGGCTCGCCGCTCACCTGATGGACAAAGAGCGGAATGGGCACGCCCCAGGTACGCTGGCGGGAAATGCACCAATCGGGTCGATTCTCCAGCATGCCGGTGATGCGCTGCTCGCCCCACGCGGGAGTCCAGGAGACCTTCTTGATGTCGCGCAGCGCGTGCGCGCGCAGCTTCTTAGCATCCATGCTGATGAACCACTGGGGAGTTGCGCGGAAGATGAGCGGCGTTTTGTGGCGCCAGCAGTGCGGATAGCTGTGGCGGTAGGGCTCGTGTTTGAGAAGCTTGCCGTGCTCCTCGAGCACTGCGACGACATGCGCGTTTGCATCCCACACGCTCTCGCTTGCAAATAGTGGCGTGCCGGGCAGGAAGCGCCCGTCGGCACCCACCGGATTGTTGACGGGCAGCCGGTAGCGCTGCGCGACTATCCAGTCATCAAGTCCATGCGCGGGCGCGGTATGCACGATGCCGGTACCGGCATCGAGCGTCACATGCTCGCCGAGCACGATCGGCACGATGCGCTCATAGAAGGGATGATGAAAGCGCAGCCCCTCGAGCGCTCGCCCGAGCGCGCCTGGGTGGACCGCATCGGCACTTCCTTTGGGCACGAAGCCACTTGGCGCGTAGCTTGCGATCCGCGCGGCAAGATCGCTCGCCAGGAGCAGCGAGCCGCGCTCGGTCTCGATCAGGGAGTAGCCGTATTCCGGGTGAACGCTTAAGGCCTCATTCGCCGGCAGCGTCCAGGGCGTGGTCGTCCAGATCACCGCGTAAATTGGCCCTGCCGCAAGATGACTTACGCCGAGCGCGTGGCCCAGCTTCTCGCGATCCTCATCGATGAGCTCAAAGGCGACGTCCACCGCAGGGGAGCTCTTCTCCTCGTACTCGACCTCAGCCTCGGCAAGAGCCGAGCGGCAATTCAGGCACCAGTGAACAGGCTTCGCACCGCGATAGACATGGCCATTCTCGAGCACCCGCGCGAAAGCACGCAGCTGCTGCGCCTCGTATTTGGGATCCATCGTGCGGTAGGGATGATCCCAGTCGCCCAGGACCCCAAGGCGTTTGAAGTCCGTGCGCTGCGCCTGGATCTGCTCCTCGGCAAAGGCGCGGCAGGCGGCGCGAAACGAGCGAGCGTCGAGCTTCTGACCGGGGCGGCCCTCTTTCTTCTCGATCTGCAGCTCAATCGGCAGCCCGTGGCAATCCCAGCCGGGCACGTACGGCGTGTCGAAGCCCTCGAGAAAGCGCGACTTGACGACGATGTCCTTCAGAATCTTGTTGACCGCGTGGCCGATGTGGATCACGCCGTTCGCGTACGGCGGGCCATCGTGCAGGACGAAGCGCGGGCGGCCGCGCGCCACCTCCCTTTGACGGCGATAGACTTGAAGCTCATCCCAATGCGCAACCAGCGCCGGCTCGCGACGGGCGAGATCCGCCTTCATCGGAAAGTCCGTCTGCGGCAGATTGATAGTGCTCTTGTAGTCCATCCCCGTACTCAACACTCCAGAATGCGCCGCGCCTGCTCGGCGTCCACATGCATCTGCCGCGTGAGCGCCTCGAGGTCCGCGAAGCGCTCCTCGTCGCGCAGCTTGGCGACAAACTCCACTTCGATCTCGCGGCCGTAAAGATCGCCCGCGTAGTCAAAAACATGAGCCTCGAGCAGCGGCTCAGTACCGCCAACGGTCGGGCGCGTGCCGAGGCTCGCCACGCCCGGTAGCTGCTTTGGCCCTGCGCCGCGGACGCGCACCGCAAAGATGCCCGCGAGCGGCGTGCGCCGCCGATGCAGTTTCACATTCGCGGTGGCGAATCCCAACTCGCGTCCCAGATGACTTCCATGCACGACTCGTCCGATCATCGAATACGGCCTTCCCAGCCAGGAGCGCGCGCGCTCAAGATCGCCGCGCTCAAGCGCGGCGCGCACGCCGCTGCTGCTTACTCTTTCCCCTGCCACCGTCACCGGCGGCACCACATCCACTGCGAAGCCAAGGCGCGGCCCGTCCGCCGCCAGCGCAGCGGCATTCATCTCCCCCTGGCGGCCGAACCTGAAATCGTGGCCCACGGTCACCGCGGCCGCCTTCAGGTCGCGCGCCAGAATCTGAGCGAAGTCCTCGCCCGAGAGCCTCCGCAGATCCTCCCCGAAGCGCAGCAGAAGGACATGGTCGAGCCGCAGCTCCTCGAGCAGTCGGGCGCGCTCGCGCCATGTTGTCAGGCGCGCCGGCGGTGACTGCGGCGCCAAGTACTCCTTCGGCATCGGCTCGAAACTGATGAGCATCGTGCGGCGCCCGAGCTTCGCGGCCGTTTCGTGCAGGCGGCCGATCAGCGCCTGATGCCCCAGATGCAGGCCGTCAAATCCGCCCACGGTGACGGCGCACCCCCGCTGGTGCGGGCGCAGGTTCGTGAGTCCTCGAATGAGCTCCATGACCACCCTCGCACCGCGGCACCGAAACTATAGCGCAGATCAAGGCAATTTCAGGGCGCGGGCGCACGTTGACAAGCCCGGCGGGCCTGCCCAGACTACCGCGCCCCGAAGTCCGGAAAGATCGTTGTGGCCAACACGAAGTCTGCAGAAAAGGCGGCGCGCCAGGCGGAAAAGCATCGCGCTCACAACATCGCGCTGCGTTCGCGCATGCGCTCGGCGCTGCGCAAGGTAAACGCGGCCATCGCCTCCGGCGACCCAGAGAACGCTCGCCAGAGCTTCCGTGACGCCGTGCCGATGATCGACACGCTGGTTTCCAAGAAGATCGTCCATCGCAACAAGGCGGCGCGCCACAAGAGCCGCCTCGCCGCGCGCATCCGCAAGATACCGGCAAAAGCCTAGCGACTCGCGCTTCCGGCGCCCTCGCGCTCTTCCAGAAATCTCATCACCGCCGCGCACAGCTCGCGCGTGCCGCGCGCGCTTGCGCCGGAGATCAGAAAATGCGGGCCGCGAAACCGTAAGCGCCGCACGATGAGCCGCGCGCGCTCCTCCGCCTCCCGATCCGGCAGCAGATCGCGCTTGTTGAGCACGAGCCAGCGCGGCTTCGCGGCGAGCTTTGGATCGAACTTCTTTAGCTCGCGCACAATAGCGCGCGCGTCGCGCACCGGGTCCGCATCAGGATCCGGCGGTGCAATGTCCACGAGGTGCAGCAGCAGACGCGTGCGCTGCAGGTGACGCAGAAAACGCATTCCAAGGCCCGCGCCCTCCGCCGCACCCTCGATAAGCCCCGGAATATCCGCCATGACGAAGCTTCGGTGCTCTGCCACCGCAACCACGCCCAGATTGGGGTGCAAGGTCGTAAAGGGATAGCCGGCAACCTTGGGCCTTGCCGCCGAAACCGCCCGGATCAGCGTGGACTTGCCGGCATTGGGCAGGCCCAGGAGGCCCACATCGGCGATGAGCTTAAGCTCAAGCTCTAGCGAGCGCTTTTCGCCTGGCAGCCCAGGCCCGAACTGCCGTGGCGCGCGATTCGTGCTCGACTTGAAGCGCGCGTTGCCCCACCCGCCTTTGCCGCCGCGGGCCACGAGAAGCTCCTGGCCCTCGCGCGTGAGATCGCCCAGCGCTTCTTGTGTCTCAAGGTCTCGCACCACGGTCCCGACCGGCACCGGTATGTAAAGGTCAGCCCCACCGCGTCCCGTGCAGCCGTTGCCTGAGCCATACTCTCCTGACTCGGCCTTGTGAGTTCTTTCGATCCGGAAATCCGCGAGTGTATTGATGCCCGGCGCCGCACGCAGATAAATACTGCCGCCGTGCCCGCCATCGCCCCCGTCGGGCCCGCCGAAGGGGACAAATTTTTCACGCCGAAAGCTGGTGCTGCCACGGCCTCCGTGGCCGGCCTGGACTTTCAAGCGCGCTTCGTCGACAAATTTCATGGCTGCAAATGAGAACCCCGGCAGTTGCCGGGGTTGCAGGGTCGGAACGCGAAAACGTCCGCCGCCCTAGTTCGACTCGGGCAGGACGCTGACGTAGAGCCGCTTTTCAGCGCCTGATCGCTTGAAGTGCACACGGCCGCTGACCTTGGCGAAGAGCGTGTGGTCGACCCCGACGCCCACATTGGCCCCGGCGCGCACCGGCGTGCCGCGTTGACGAATAATAATGTTGCCGGCCAGCACCTGCTCGCCGCCGAAGCGCTTCACGCCGAGGCGCTTGGAATGCGAGTCGCGTCCGTTGCGGGTACTGCCACCTGCTTTCTTGTGTGCCATTGCAAAAAACCTCGGGGTGGTTAGCCGGGACTAATGCCCGTGACCTGCACTTCGGTGAACATCTGCCGGTGGCCCTTCTGGCGCAGATAGTGCTTGCGGCGCCGAAACTTGACGATCGACACCTTGGCGCCCTTGCCGTGACGAAGCACCGTGGCGCTCACTTTGCCGCCCTTCAGATGCGGAACACCGAGCTTCACATCCGCGCCTTCGCCCACCAGGAGGACCTCGCCAAACTCCACGGTCGAGCCCGGCTCCGCATCGAGTTTCTCGATGCGAATGACACCGTCCTGGGTGACCCGATACTGTTTACCGCCCGTGGCGATGACCGCGTACATGGTGTATTCCTGAGGCCCGGGAGCCGAGCCGGAAAAGGCCGCGCATTCTACTGAGCGCCCGGGGGAGGGTCAAACCGGCCCCGCCCAAACCCGAACTACAGATACACTTCTCTTATGATCCTCGATCAGATCATGACGCTCGATCAGATCCGCGCCCTGATGAAAAGCGACCTCGACGCCGTCAACGCGGTCGTCCGGGCGCGCCTGAAAAGCACCGTCGCCCTCGTGGATCAGGTGGCAGAACATATTGTCACGGGTGGCGGAAAGCGCCTGCGACCCCTCCTGGTCACCCTCACCGGCCGGGCCTGCGGCAAGACCTCGGCCGCGCATATCGAGGCTGCGGCGTTCATCGAGTTCATTCATACCGCCACGCTTCTGCACGATGATGTTGTCGACAGCTCATCCCGCCGCCGGGGCCGCGCCACCGCCAACGAGGTGTTCGGTAATTCGGCGAGCGTCCTGGTCGGCGATTTTGTCTACAGCCGCGCGTTTCAGATGATGGCAAGCCTGCACTCGCAGCGGGTCATGGTGATCATGGCGGACGCAACCAACGTGATCGCCGAGGGTGAAGTGCTGCAGCTCATGAATGCGCACGACCCGGACACGAGCGAACAGCGCTACCTCGATGTCATCTACCGCAAGACCGCACGGCTTTTTGAGGCCGGCGCCGAGGTTGCCGCAGTACTCTCGGATGGTCCGCGCGAGGTGCAGGCGGCCCTTGCGCGCTACGGACGCCACCTCGGCACCGCATACCAGCTTATGGACGATGTGCTCGACTATCGCTCCAACCCATCTGCACGTGGCAAGAACCTGGGCGACGATCTTGCCGAAGGCAAACCGACATTGCCGCTCATCCATGCGCTGCGGCATGGGGATGAGTCGCAGCGTTCCGCCATTCGGCGCGCCATCAAGGATGGGGGCCTGACCGAGCTTGGATCGGTAGTCACCGCGATCGAGACGACGGGCGGTCTCGAGTACGCCCAGCGAGCCGCGGAATCGGAAAGTGAGCTCGCCTTGGCGGCACTCGATGTGCTGCCCGACTCATCTTATAAGGAGGGACTCGCGAGCCTTGCTCGCTTTGCCGTCGAGCATACGACCTGAGGGTACCGCACAAGAAATTGCGTAGGCTCGCGAAGCCCATGCTAGTGCCATCGTCGGGCCCATGTAGCATTGATGCCTCGTTGGGCTCGCGGGTACACTGCGCGGCCTTGCCAACGCGGGCGACGCCCAAGGCGGCCTCAATTTTCTCATTCGGGGTGTAGCTCAGCCTGGTAGAGCGCTACGTTCGGGACGTATAGGTCGCAGGTTCAAATCCTGTCACCCCGACCATTGAATCTATTCAGTTTTTTCTTAAGGAATTCCATCGGGGTGTCACGCTTTTCGCCTATGGGTGTCAAACGGGGTGCTAGTTATCGGACACCCAGACTATTACCGCTGGGGTAACGCACGGGGCTCCGAAACGCATTTTCGCCGCCGCCATTCGAGCGGCCTCTCGACGTGAGACGCGCGGTCTCGACCCAAACCTGCATCAATGTAGTCGTATGGCCCGGCGGTCGGGCATTCGCAGGAGCGCCCCATCGCCTTTCCGAACTCTGCGTTCCCAGACCCATCCGCGGGTTGAAAAAACCCCTCCAAGGCCGCATGGGGCAATGCACACAACATGAAAAGCAATCCGCCATTAATCTTCGGGAGGTCCAATGACGCTGGATGACTGTGATGCGCTATTTGCGAAAGTGCGACTCGCTACGTCCGCGGCGGATCTTTGCGGGCTCTTTCAGCAGCTCATAGAGACGGATTACACGGTAATTCGCTTTGGCATAGGACGGGGAAGCATCTTCTGGCGTGCGCGACCGTGCGCGCGGGAGGGTTACGCAATGTTCGAGACGTTACTTATCCGCCGTCACAGTTAGCCGCTTGCAACCGGCTGAGTGATGCGCACCAGCCGCGCTTTTACGCGTCGGCGCGCCGAGAAACGGCCTTGGCGGAGCAGGCGGAATGTGCACCTGGCCACCACTACCATTTGCTGGGGAGCTGGGTGAAGGTAGGCCAGCAAATCCGATCCCTTGTTTTGGGCGAACAGCACCATGTTTACAAAATGGGCTACTGCCGCGCGTTCGGGGTCGATCCGGGGAACACCCTTAACCGAGGGTTGAACGAACGCCCTTCAAATTCAGCACTGCAAGCGATTTACATCGATGCATTCTTAGGGTCCATTTTGGCAGATCCGGCGGCGCGCGACACAGAATACGTGCGCAGTCGTGCGTTGCTCTCTGTTATCGCGAGCAAGTTTCCCGTAGACGCTGTGTTCTATCCGAGCGTCAAGGACGAGTGGGGAACAAATGTGGTTATCACTCCGGATGCCGTGACCAATCAGATGGCCTATTGCGCCTCCTACGTGGTGCGAGTGAACCATGTGCGGGAATTCGGCGTAGTAGAAACGTCATTGTTGCGACAGGCGCGAGGCTTGACGGCAAGTGGAGACTTTGATTGGCAAGAGGA
>Ga0209624_10001647_pt1 | contig 17241 bp, 14 predicted proteins | sample JacPinW_OM2H0_O1_FD_188565 | JGI IMG/M metagenome (GOLD analysis project Ga0209624, IMG submission 188565) | Forest soil microbial communities from Algoma, Ontario, Canada - Jack Pine, Ontario site 1_JW_OM2H0_O1 (SPAdes) (version 2) | ecosystem: Environmental > Terrestrial > Soil > Boreal...
CGCCGAGCAGCGAGTAGAACACGAGCCAGAAGAGGACGCGGAAACTGTAATATCCAATTCCGTAGCCCGCTCCCCACTTGAGCGCCGTCGCCAGCGCGCAGGAGCCAGCGGAGGCCAGGCGCCACGCATCGGCGCAAACCGATTCTCGCTCGCGTTCGCGGCCAAGATAACGGACTTCGTTCGCGTCGTCGGGGTCGCCGGATTTCGAGAGCGCCGCCGCCAGCTGCGTATACGGGGTTGGCGTGTATTTCGGATCGAGCCGCGCCCAATTGTCCCACCATCTCATGCCGCGGGCGCGCATTTCCGTGCCGGACTCGCCCTCGAAGCCGCCAAGATCGTCAAAGGCGAAGCCATCGAGCGACAGATGGCCCGGGGGAGGCCATGCGTCGCGGGCATCCATGAGATCGCCGATGTGGGTGTTGCGCAGCACGAGGTCGCCAGGCCCGCCGTCCCGCAGCGTCCATCGCGGCTTGCCGACGCCATCGAGCCTGAACTCGCCGCCGACGACCGCGCCCGACAGGTCGAGTTTCGCCACCGTCGCCGCGCGCATGTCGAGACTGCGCTCGACATGGAGGAAGACCAGATTCAGGGGCTCAAAAAACTGGGCGCCGCGCATGAAGAGGCTCTGGCCGACATGCAGGCTGTCCGCAGAGACGGCGCCGTCAACCTTGGCGCCGGTCAGCAGGAGATTGCCGCCGACGTGCCCCCAGCCAAGCGCAATATCCTGGAAATGCGCTTCACCCGGCGGCTCCCCGACCAAGACGAGATCGCCGCCGGTCGAAAGACTGTTGGCTGTGAGATGTCCGGCCACGGTTGCGTCCGTGAACTCGATCCCCCCGGCGGCCGTCACGTTTCGCAGAGTGATATCCTTGAAGCTCGACCTCGATTCAGGAAGCGACATCAGGAGATTGTCGCCAAAATGGGCGCTGCCAAGGTCGAGAAGGCCGTTCACCTTCGCGCCGGTAATGTCGAGCTGCCCGCCGATCTTGGCGCCGATAAGGTCCACGGCTTCGAAGCTCGCCGACGAGGAAGGATCGCCTCGCATGGCGAGCAAGCCGCCAACCTGGACGCTCCGCATGTTCAATAAGCCGGTGACATCTGCGCCGGTCAGGTTTACGCCGCCCGAAATTCTCGCAGCCTTTAGATCGATGTCCCTGAACGTCGCGGGGCGGCTCGAGCAGCAAGCCAGGAGCAGGTCGGCCCCGATCTGCACGGCTTCAAGATTGAGCTTGCCGTCCACATGGGCGCTCGTCATGTCGAGATTGCCGCCGATCTTCGCGCCGACTAGGCCGACATCATGGTAATTGGCCCGGCCGAGGCCGTCGTCGCGCAACACGACATGGCCGTCGATCTGCATCGAGCCCATGTCGACGTCGCCCTCAACCGTGGCGCCGGCCATGTTGAGCGAACCTGTGAGCTTGGCTCCGACGAGGCTCACCGACTTGAACTTCGACGTCGCGTCTCCGATCGACAGGAGGTCTACCGTCGCCGCCGTCATCTGAGCGCCGTTCAACACGCCGTCGATCGTCGAACCGCCGAGGAAGGTGAGGCCGGCAATGTTGGCCTCCTCGAGATGGACGTCCTTGAAATGCGTCGGCGCCTTGTTGTCGGAGAAGGCTACGAGGGCGCCACCGAGCTGCAGCCAAATCGCATTCAACGAGTCGTCGAACGTGGCGCCGCCCAGTTCGATATTGCCGCTGATCTTGGCGTTGCCCAGAGAGACTGAGCCCTTGTATTCGCTGCCATCGCCAAGTTCGACGTCGCTGTCGGAATGGAAGTTGCCCGCGTCGACCTTGCCGTCGACCGTTGTGCTGGAGATGCTGACGAGGCTGTCGGTCTTGGCGCGATTGAGGATGACCGCACCGGCGATGTGGCTCGCTTCGATCCTTAGCGGCCGGCTGAGGCTTGCGTTGGCGAGATCGATGTCGCCTTTGAACGTCGCTCCCTTGATATCGACGCCGCTGAAAGTGAGGGAATCCCGAAAGGACGCGTTGGTCAGCACGTCGACCAGAAATCCGCCGTCCAGCGTGCGGCAGGGATTGTCCTTTAAAGGGGCGGTCGGCGCAGCGGCCGGGCAATGCTGGGTGAAATCGGCGATCTTGCCCTGCTTGATCTGCGACCAAGCCCATCCTTCGGGAGTGGCGACATCGTCATAGCGCGTGTCGGCGGCGGCAGAGACGGAGAGCGCAAAGATCCCCGCCAGGACCGCGGCGACGGCGGCAAGCCGCGGGCCGGCTCCGTCTCGATGGGCTCGGCGGGTCGGTGACGAGCGCAAGACTTCGGCCTCTTGGTTCGCGCAGCGAGTCTCGTGGCGGGGCTTCCGAACGAAGCTCGCGCGAGACGCAGAGATCGACGAAGTCCGGGCGTGATCTGAATCGAACCTGCGGCCCACGTCAACCACGGGCCTGCTGGTGGGGACGGACCTTAGAATGGATGTGACTTCTTGGCGTTATACTCGGACGTGTCCGCTAATTGCACCAGTCCGTCGTCATTAAAGTCAATTCGACTGACCGCTATCCGCCCAAAGCGGCCCGAACCCAAGTCAGAGGCGACCGGGTTTTGAACCCATACGCTTGCGCCTTCATTGGATGGCGCTGCTCCGCCTCCCGCTGCGGTCGCGGGGACCGTCGCAAACAGCCCCAAACCGACACCAAATGCGCGCAGAGGACACAATGCGATTGAATTTTCGGCGCTCTGAGCATCGGCTATCCGCGATTTTCACGCTTCTGACCGCTAGCGTTGCGCCTGCGTGCGCCTAGGGACTATGAAGTCGACGCGGCGATCCCGCGTCTCCGCGAGGCGCAGCGCGCGGGGAACGGAAGGAGGGAGCGATGACCGAACTGGGCGTCGTCAGACGCAAGGTCGAGCGCGCGGAAAGGGCCGCGGTCGATGCGCTCGGACGCTATGGCGTGGCGACCGTGCATGAGGCGATGGGGCGCGTCGGGCTGATGAAGCCTTACATGCGGCCGATCTATCCGGGCGCGCTCGTCTCCGGAACGGCGGTCACGGTTCTCCTGCACCCGGGCGACAATTGGATGATGCATGTCGCAGCCGAGCAGATCGAGCCCGGCGACATCGTCGTCGCGGCGATCACCGCCGAGTGCACCGACGGCTATTTCGGCGATCTCCTGGCGACGAGCTTCATGGCCCGCGGCGCCAAGGCCCTCATCATCGACGCCGGCGTGCGCGACGTGAAGACTCTGACCGAGATGGGCTTTCCCGTCTGGAGCAAGTGCGTGAGCGCCAAGGGCACGGTGAAATCGACGCTGGGCTCGGTCAATATTCCCGTCGTCTGCGCCGGCGCGGCGGTGAACCCGGGCGATGCAATCGTCGCCGACGATGACGGCGTGGTCGTCGTGCCCGCCGAATGGGCGACCAAGACTGCCGAGGCGGCGAAAGCGCGCGAGGCCAACGAGGGCGACAAGCGCGCCAAGCTCGCTGCGGGCGTGCTCGGTCTCGACATGTACAAGATGCGCGAGCCGCTCGAAAAGGCGGGGCTCAAATATGTCGACTGAAGGCGCCGTGAAAGCCACGGCTAAGCCCGTCACCGGACCGTTCGAGAAGACCAAGGGCTGGCTCGACTGGTTCGAGGGGCCGAGCAAGCCGAGCTTTTCGCTTCCCGCGGGCGCGATCGACGCGCATTGCCATGTGTTTGGACCCGGCGCGGAGTTCCCTTATGCGCCCGAGCGCAAATACACCCCTTGCGACGCCAGCAAGGCGCAATTGTTCGCTCTTCGCGACCGTCTCGGTTTCGATCGCAACGTCATCGTGCAGGCGACTTGTCATGGCGCCGACAACAGCGCGATGGTCGACGCTCTTCTATCGAGCGACGGCAGGGCGCGCGGAATCGCCACCGTCAGGCGCGACGTGACCGACGCGGAACTGAAGCGGCTTCATGAGGCGGGCGTGCGCGGCGTGCGCTTCAATTTCGTCAAGCGTCTCGTCGACTTCACGCCGAAGGACGAGCTCAAGGAGATCGCCGAGCGCATTATCGAGCACGGCTGGCACGTCGTCGTCTATTTCGAGGCGGCCGACTTGGCCGAGCTCACGGATTTCTTCTCCGAGCTGCCGGCTGACATCGTCGTCGACCACATGGGCCGGCCGGACGTCACGAAGCCGGTCGACGGGCCGGAATTTAAGCGCTTTCTCAAATTCATGGACGATTACGAGAACGTCTGGTGCAAGGTCACCTGTCCCGAGCGCCTGTCGGTTTCCGGTCCGCCGGCGCTCAACGGTGAGAAGAACGCCTATCGGGACGTCGTTCCGTTCGCGCGCAAGGTAGTCGAGGAATTTCCGGACCGGGTGCTGTGGGGCACCGACTGGCCGCATCCGAACCTCAAAGACCACATGCCCGACGACGGGCTGATGGTCGACATCATTCCCCATATCGCGCCCGCAGCCGACCTGCAGGAGCTGCTCACGGTCGTCAATCCGATGCGGCTCTATTGGCCCGAGGAGAGGACACGCTGAATCATGGCACTCGACAAAGAGTTCACGCAGATTCCCGGCACGACCGTCTTCGACGCCGATCAATCGCGCAAGGGCTACTGGCTCAACCAGTTCTGCATGTCGCTGATGAAGGCCGACAACCGCGCCCGCTTCAAGGCCGACGAACGGCTTTATCTCGACGAGTGGAAGATGAGCGAGGAGCAGAAGCAAGCCGTCCTGGCGCGTGACCTCAACCGCTGCATCGAGCTCGGCGGCAACATCTATTTCCTCGCCAAGATCGGCGCGACCGACGGCAAGAGCTTCCAGCAGATGGCCGGCGGCATGACCGGCATGACCGAGCAGGAATACCGCGACATGATGATCAAGGGCGGCCGGAAGATCGACGGGAATCGCAGAATCGGAGAGCACGGGGACGCGCAGCGACCGCGAAAGGACGTGTGAACATGGCCCGCATCACCGCCTCCCTTTACACGTCGCACATTCCCGCCGTTGGCGCGGCCTTCGATCTCGGCAAGACCAAGGAGGATTATTGGAAGCCGGTCTTCGCCGGATACGATTTCGACAAGCTTTGGATGAAGACGCACAAGCCCGACGTGATCGTCGCCGTCTACAACGATCACGCCACCGCCTTCAGTCTGGCGATGATCCCGACCTTCGCGATCATGACCGGGCCGGAATTCAATCCCGCGGACGAAGGCTATGGCGCGCGCCCCGTGCCGACAATCATCGGCGACCCCGAGCTTGCCTCGCATATCGCCTCGGAAGTGATCCAACAGGATTTCGACTTGACCATGGTCAACGAGATCGACGTCGACCACGGTCTGACGGTGCCGCTGAGTTGCGTCTTCGGCGAGGTCGAGGAATGGCCGTGCAAGATCATCCCCTTCGCGGTCAATGTCGTGCAGCATCCCGTGCCCTCTGGCGCGCGCTGCTTCGCGCTCGGCCAGGCGATCGGCAAAGCAATCATGAGCTACCCCGAGGACATCGACGTCCACATCTGGGGCACTGGCGGCATGAGCCACCAGCTTCAGGGGCCGCGCGCGGGCCTGATCAACAAGGAGTGGGACAACAGGTTCCTTGACCGGCTGATCGATGATCCCGAGGGCCTGTCGAAGACGCCCAACATCGAATACGTCCGCGAAGCGGGATCCGAAGGCATCGAACTCGTGATGTGGCTGGTTGCGCGAGGCGCGATGGCCGATGTCGTCGCGGGCGGCGCAAAGCCGAAAGTCGCGCACCGCTTCTATCATGTCCCCGCGTCCAACACCGCGGTCGGTCACCTCATTCTGGAGAACGCGGCCTAATGCTCAAACCTCGTCCTGAGCTTGTCGAAGGACGCTCCAGTCGACGCAAGCTGGATCATCCTTCGAGGCCCGCTTCGCGGGCGCCTCAGGATGAGGTGGTGAGCGGGCACAAGATCATCTCGCCGTGTCGTCGCCGAGAACCCGCATGACAAAAACCCTCAAAGTCGCGCTTGCGGGCGCCGGCGCCTTCGGCTTGAGACACCTCGATGCGATCAAAGAGATCGACGGGGTCGAGACGGTCTCGCTGGTCGGGCGCGAGCTCGACAAGACCAAGGAAGCGGCGGCGAAATATGGGGTCGGCCACGTGACGACCGATCTCGCCGACACTCTCAGGCTGCCGGCGCTCGATGCGGTGATCCTGGCGACGCCGACGCAGATGCACGCCGCGCAGGCGATTCAGTGCCTCAAGGCCGGCAAGCATGTGCAGATCGAGATTCCGCTCGCCGACAGCCTAAGGGACGCCGAGGCGGTGGTTTCGGCGCAGAAAGAGAGCGGCCTCGTCGCCATGGTCGGCCATACCCGCCGCTTCAACCCGAGCCATCAGTTCGTGCGCCAGCGCATCCTCAAGGACGAATTCCATATTCAGCAGATGGACGTGCAGACCTTTTTCTTCCGCCGCACCAATATGAACGCGCTGGGACAGCCACGCTCCTGGACCGATCATCTGCTGTGGCATCATGCCGCGCACACGGTTGACCTCTTCGCCTACCAATGCCGCTCGCCGATCGTCAAAGCCAACGCGTTGCAAGGGCCCATCCATCCGACGCTCGGCATCGCCATGGACATGAGCATTCAGCTCAAGGCCGAGAGCGGCGCGATCTGCACGCTATCGCTGTCGTTCAACAACGAGGGCCCGCTCGGCACGTTCTTCCGTTATATCGGCGACACCGCGACCTATATCGCTCGCTACGATGATCTCTTCACCGGCAAGGACGAAAAGATCGACGTGAGCAAAGTCGATGTCAGCATGAACGGCATCGAATTGCAGGACCGCGAATTCTTCGCCGCCATCCGCGAGGGCCGCGACCCCAACGCCAGCGTCGCGCAGGTGCTGCCTTGCTATCGGGTGCTGGATCAGCTGGAGAAGCAGCTTGCGGCCGGATGACTCGGCCACAGGCGCTCACTTGGCCGCCCTATATTAGCCGGTAGAGCCGACTTAGCTGCTTATCGGCCCTCCACTGGCTCGACCAGGGCGTCTCTCCAGGAACGGGCGTAGCTGGTCGCCAGCAACTGCCACGCTGTCGCCTGATCGCGGACGAAGCGGGCAATGTCAGGATCGAGGCCTTCCCGAATCGCGTCTACCCAACGGGATGCGCGGCGTCGACACAGCGTGGCCAATTCCTGTTCCTTGGCAATCCGGGCGGCGCGCCGGGACGAAGACCCTTTGGCCGCGATCTCGGAACACGCGTCGACTTCATTCGCCGCGGCCGAGGTGGCACGCCGCTCCGCCAACGATGTTTCGCTTGGCTTCGGAGTGGGCATCTTCGCCCGAGACATTGCGGTGATAGGCGGGCGCTGTGCCGCGCTCATTGCGTCGCACGCCGAAGCAGCACCGGGCATGTGGTAGGAGGTTTCGTAAGCCATCATGTCCGCTCCAACGGGTGGGCTAACGCCCTATTCGCGCGCGTTTTCGTATGGGCCGGACGCGACGAACGCTGTGATCTTCGTCACATAACGGGGTCACATCAGCGTGAACGCTGTCGAATTGCAGGATCGCAAATTCTTCGCCGCCATCCGTCCGACTACTCCTCGCCGAGATTGAGGAGAGCGCCGAACGCCCGACGGTGGGCGAACTGCGCGCCCGGCTCGTCGGGCGGAGTCCTGTCTCTCCCGCGCGAACGCCCGCCCTCATCCTGCGCGAGGAACGCGACTCCAGGTGATCGTCGTAAACGCTTCCGCCATCCTCTCCAGCGAACCGCGACCGTCGTTGCGAGCCATAGGGCGTCGAAAGACGCCCGTCCTTCGGACACGGGCTATGGCGAAGCAATCCAGGGGAACGAAGGGCGGCCCTGCGACTCTTGGATCGCCGCGTCGGCGTTCGGCCTCCTCGCGACGACGGCTTCGGCTACGCCATCGCCTTCTTCAGGTTCTGGTCGACCTTGTCGAGGAAGCCCTCGGTCGAGAGCCACTTCTGGTCCGGACCGACCAGAAGGGCAAGATCCTTGGTCATCGCGCCAGCCTCGACGGTGTCGATGCAGACCTTCTCGAGCGTGGCGGTGAACTTGGCGAGCGCCTCGTTGCCGTCGAGCTTGGCCCGATGCGCCAAGCCCCGCGTCCAGGCGAAGATCGAGGCGATCGAGTTGGTCGAGGTCTCGCGCCCCTTTTGATGCTCGCGGTAGTGGCGGGTGACCGTGCCATGCGCGGCCTCGGCTTCGACGGTCTGGCCGTCGGGAGTCATGAGCACGCTGGTCATGAGGCCGAGCGAACCGAACCCCTGCGCGACGGTGTCGGACTGGACGTCGCCGTCGTAGTTCTTGCAGGCCCAGACGTAGCCGCCAGACCACTTGAGCGCGGCCGCGACCATGTCGTCGATCAGGCGATGCTCGTAGGTGATGCCGAGCGACTGGAACCGGCTCTTGAACTCGGCGTCGTAGATCTCCTGGAAGATGTCCTTGAAGCGGCCGTCGTAGACCTTCAGAATCGTGTTCTTGGTCGAGAGATAGACGGGGTACTTGCGCAGCAGCCCGTAATTCAGCGAAGCGCGGGCGAAATCGCGGATCGAATCGTCGAGATTGTACATCGAGAGCGAAATGCCGGCGCCGGGGAACTTGAACACTTCCTTCTCGATCACCGTCCCATCATCGCCCTCGAAGCGGATGGTCAGGCGGCCTTTTCCGGGAACCTTGAAATCGGTCGCGCGGTATTGGTCGCCGTAAGCGTGGCGGCCGATGATAATCGGCTGGGTCCAGCTCGGAACCAGACGCGGCACGTTCTTGCAGATGATCGGCTCGCGGAAGATGACTCCCCCTAAGATGTTGCGGATGGTGCCGTTCGGGCTCCGCCACATTTCCTTGAGATGGAACTCTTTGACCCGCGCCTCGTCCGGGGTGATGGTCGCGCATTTGACGCCGACGCCGGCGGCCTTGATCGCATGCGCCGCGTCGATCGTGACCTGGTCGTTGGTCGCGTCGCGATTCTCGATCGAGAGATCGTAGTACTTGAGATCGACGTCCAGATAGGGATGGATGAGCTTGTCGCGAATCAGCTGCCAGATGATGCGCGTCATTTCGTCGCCATCGAGCTCGATAACCGGATTCGTGACCTTGATCTTGGGCATCTCAGAGGGACTCTCGTTGGCGGGAGACGCGCGACGTGCGGGCGACGAGCCCCTATAGCATCGGCGCCTTGGCGGGCAAAGGCATGCACGACGCGTGCCGCATGCGGGGTTTGACCGGCGCCGGGGGGAAAGCGATTGCGCTCGCCGCGCTTGTGTTTTGCCTGGCCGGCGAAGCGGCTCGCGCCGACGCCGGTCCCGAGATCGATAGTGCGCTCACGACTTTGTGCGGGATCGTCGAAGCGTCCGCCGAGGCGGAGGGGCTGCCTGCCGGGTTCTTCACCAAGCTCATCTGGCGGGAGAGTTCGTTCCGGCCGACCGCGGTCAGCCCCGCCGGCGCGCAAGGCGTGGCGCAGTTCATGCCGGAGACGGCGAGCGAGCGGGGGCTCGTCGATCCCTTCGATCCCGCCGCGGCGATTCCGGCGTCGGCCAAGTTCTTAGGCGAACTCAAGCGCCGCCTCGGCAATTTGGGCCTGGCGGCGGCGGCTTATAACGCGGGCGAGACCGCGGTCGCCCATTGGCTCGCCAACAAGGGATCGCTTCCGTTCGAGACGCAAGACTATGTGCTCGCGGTCACCGGTCATGACGCCGAGGAGTGGCGGAGCGACAAGCCGCCGGCTGACGCTACGACCGATACCGGACCGTCCTGCTTGAGCCTGATCGCCACCCTCCGCGTGACCGCGCCGTCCTCCGGCGTCGTTTCGGGCTGGTTTGCGCCCTGGGGCGTGCAGATCGCCGCCAGCTTCTCGAAAGGCTCGGCGCTGCGCGCCTTCGCGCGCGCCCGGCATGACTATGCAAGCGTGATCGGAGACATGAACCCGTTCGTGCTCGGCTCCGTCCTGCGCAGCCGTGGCTGGCGCCCGTTCTACCGCGTCCGCCTGCCGGCCCAGACCGGCGGCGAAGCGAGAAAGCTTTGCGCCCGGATCCAAGCCGTCGGCGGCGCTTGCGCCGTGCTGAGGAGCTGATCCGGCGCGCCAGTCTGCGGATTAGGGCGTCCAAACCAGGATGCCGGTCACGACACAAGCGCCGACGGCGAGACCCGCGCCAATCCAGCGCCAACGCGGAACCGCGCCGATCGGCCGAGCGGTGCGGTCGCAAAGCATAAGAGCCGCAGCGGTTGCCGTCATGGCGAGATGGGAAGGCCCGCCGGTCATTGGCGCAAGCATCAGCGGCCAGCAGGAGGCGCAGCAATAGGCGGCGGACTGCGCGCCATAGCGTAGGACCGCCGTGTCCGCCCGCCCCCCGCACGCGGGAAGCGGCGCCCGCACATGGCTTAAATTGCGGGCGATCACTTTGTAGGGTGTGCCCTGCCAGACCAAACCGGCCGCCACCGCCAAGCCGGTCGCGGCGACCGGAAACGAGACCAGGCGCCCGAGGCCGAACGCCAATCCCATCAGGACTGCGACCGAAACGGCCCAGGCGCAGACATGACCCATGAGGAAAAGGGCGACCGCGCGGGCGCGCCGCTCATGAAGTGCGGACTGACGCACGTGGCCCAACGGGGCCTGGAGCAGCGGCGCCGTCATGGCGACAGGCATAGCGATCAGCGCCGCAAACAGGGTCACGGGGCCGGTCCATGCGGCGAACGAGGAAAGCCAGAACTGCGCCAACACAATCGGATCGACGGCCCCCGTGGCGCAGACGGGTGGCGCGCCGGGGATTCGCTCAGCGACCAGCAGGACCGCCCAGGCCAGACCGGCGACGGCGAGTAACGGCCATTCCGGCCCCTCCGCGAGAGTCCGGATCGCCGCCGCTGCCGCTCTCATTGGCCAGAGCGGCGAACGAGGCTGACTTGGCCGACAGAGATATTGCCCGCGCTCCAGTTGCCGTCGCGAGGAACGATACGGATATCGAGTTTCCCGCTCCGGCGCTCAGTCGGCGTCATCACGTCGACCGCGTTGGTGACCTCGAGCACCTTGGTCATTCCGGCGCCGCCATGGGGCCCGCGGGAACTCGACGCGGCGGCTACGCCGAAAAGCGAAACCGAGCCAACGTCGACATAGGGGGCGTGCGCCGCGGGCCGCACCTCCACGTCAAATACGCCCGAGCCCCTGTCGGTTCGAATGTTCTCAAGCTTGAGAAACACCCGATCCGGCTCGCCCGGCGTGTCCGGTCGCATGGCTTGCGCCGTGAAGCTGTTGGCCACGGCGCGCGCCGGGGCTGGCGCGAGCGACAATGTCAGGCTGACTGGCTGATCGCCGACCGTCACTTGTCGACCGTTGGAATCGAGCCGCTCAGTGTCGGGACGCTTCGTCATTTGAGCCGCCATGATTGTCGCATGGGCCGCCGCGACCTGCGGCGCGAGCGACTGAAGCCGGTGCGACCGTCTGAATTGGCCGGGTAAGGGATCGGAGATATCGTCATAGGCGTAACCTAATGTCTGTGTCGAAAGGACGTCCTGGGGATTAGAGGGGCGATCGTTTCCTTGCGCGTCGTAGAGCCGGAAAGCGCGATCGGTCGGACCGCCGAGCCAGTCTGTGTTTGTCGGATTGGCGTTGTGGGTTTTATCCCTATTGAGCCACACCTCCCAAAGGCGGTCGATATTGCTGTGATGCACCCAGAAGATCGGATCGATCGCGGCAGTCTGCGGATTCGACATCAGTCCGAAGCCGACATCGCCGCCCTGGCCGCCGACATCGACATGAACGAGGTTATGTGGATAGTCCTCCACAAGACCGCTGCTCTCGCCGCTGTTCGAGAAGGGCGTGCGCGGCCCTCCGACGCCAGGTGGCACGGAGTCCGCGTCGTTCCCGACAAATGTGCCGAGGATGATGCTGCGATTGAGCGCGGCGTCCTTCGCTGGCACGCTGCGACCGAACCGAGCACTGACGAAGAGCGGGTTCTGCGAGCCATCCGGCATCGTCTGATCGGTGAATTCCTTGGGAATGGCGGTCGCATCGGCAAGTTTGACGTCGCTGTAGTTCCAATAGGGCAACCCCCAATCCGAGGGGCCATTGAGCGAGACGATCGCCGCGCCGACGATCTCCTCGAAGGTGCGAAGATAGGCGCGGTGCCACGGCCAAAAATACCAGGACTGATGCTGGCACTGGTTCCAGTAACTCGGATTTTGCGGATCTTCCGGGAGCTGCGCCCCGTTCGACAAATAGCCAAACTGCGTCCAAGCGTCCGCGTCGATCCCGTGGATCGCCGCAAGGAAGAGCCAGCTTGTTTTGTCCGAGATTGGACGCTTCTGTAGAGTTCCAACGCCTCTCGCGTACCAGAGTATGGGGTCGCTCCAGGGCGCGCTGTCAGAGCGGATTTCCTGTCGTGTCCGCACGATGAATTCCTCCTATGAATGATTGAAAATTGAATTCGGACAAAAAATGAGCTTCCCTTGAAAAAAACGGGAATCCCGAGCCGAATTATTCCCCTGAGTTGAGTCGGTGTCAAGAAGCGCGGTCGAAGGGTGCGAGCGCCGCATGCGCCCACTCTGGTCGCGCCGATGTCCCTGGATGCGCGACTTTGGCAATGCTTGCCGGCGCGTTGTTCAACATGTCAAAATCGTGCAGGGTGGCCCTGGAGACCGAATGGGCAATTTGCCCTGCGCCAAGGGAGGGGAATCAATGCTCGGATTGATGCAGCGCTACCCGTTGTTGATCTCCTCGCTCATCGTCCATGCCGCGCGTCATCGCGGCGGAACTGAAGTGGTCTCGAACCTTGGCGGCCCGACGCTCCATCGAACCACTTATGCCGAGGTCGAACGGCGCAGCCGGCGGCTTGCCCGGGGGCTGGGAAAGCTCGGCGTCGGCCTCGGGGATCGCGTGGCGACGCTCGCCTGGAACGATTTCCGTCACCTCGAACTCTATTACGGCGTCTCCGGCAAGGGCGCGGTCTGTCACACGGTGAATCCACGCCTGTCGAAGGAGGACATCGCGTTCATCATGACCGACGCGAAGGATTCCGTTCTCTTCGCGGATCCTTCCTTTGCGGCACTGCTCACCGAGATCGCGCCTGCGGTGAGTTCCTGTGTTCGCGCTGTCGTGCTCCTGACCGACGAGCCGGGCATGAAAGATGTCGCACTCGCGCCGGGCATGCGCCTCTATTGTTATGAGACGCTGTTGGCCGAAGCGGACGAGGACTTTTCTTGGCCGGAGTTCGATGAAAACACGGCGAGCGCGCTTTGCTACACCTCGGGCACCACGGGGCAGCCGAAGGGCGTGCTCTACAGCCACCGCGCGACGATGCTGCACACCTACGCCGGCAATTCCGCCGAGACGTTTGGCATTCGCTCGGTCGATCGCATATTGCCGGCCGCGTCGATGTATCACGCCTGCGCGTGGGGGTTGCCCTATTGCGCAACCATGGTGGGCGCGGCGCTGATTCTGCCGGGCCGGCATCTCGACGGCGCTTCTCTCTACAAGGTGCTCGAAAGCGAGCGCGTGACGATGACCGCGGGGGTGCCGACCATATGGCTCGGGCTGCTCGCGCATCTGCGCAGCTCGAACGAACGGCTCACGCACCTCAAGCGCATGCTGGTTGCGGGTTCGGCTCTGCCTCGGCTGCTGGTCGAAGAATTCACGCCGATGGGCGTCAATGTCGAACAAGGCTGGGGCATGACCGAAACCAGCCCGATCGTCACGTACAATTCACCGACGCCGGCAAGCGCGGTCTTGGCCGGGGAAGACGCAATTCGCCAGCGGCTTAAGCAAGGCCGCGCGTCTTGCGGCACGGATATGAAGATCGTCGATGCCGAGGGCAGCGAATTGCCGTGGGACGGCAAGGCTTTCGGCGACTTCCTGGTGCGCGGTCACTGGGTATGCCGCGAATATCTCAATCGCGGCGCGGAGGGCGCGGCGGATTCTGAGGGCTGGCTGCGGACCGGCGACGTCTGCACCATCGACCCTGACGGCTGCGCCGAGATCGTCGATCGCTCCAAGGACGTCATCAAATCGGGCGGCGAGTGGATCAGTTCGATCGCGCTCGAAAACATCGCCGTCTCGCATCCAGCCGTCGCCGAGGCGGCGATCATCGCCGCCCGCCATCCAAAATGGCAGGAGCGGCCGTTGCTGCTCGTAGTGCCGCGCGCCGGAATGCGAATCGACAAAGGCGAGTTGCTCGCAATGATCGCCGGTAAGGTCGCGAAGTGGTGGCTCCCCGACGACGTGCTGATGCTCGATGAGCTGCCGCATACGGCGACCGGCAAGCTCAACAAGCTCGCCCTGCGCGCGCGCTATCAGGACCACCTGATCGAGAACGCGAAAGCGCAGGCTTAGACGAAATTAGGCCTTCGCGCGTCCCGCGCGATCGAGCGCCGCGAACTCCTCGTCCGTGAGCTTGATCGCGGCCGCTCCAACATTCTCCTCCAGATGCGCGACCTTGCCAGTGCCGGGGATCGGCAGCATGACCGGGCTGCGCTTCAAGAGCCAGGCGAGCGCGATCTGGCCGGGGCTCGCCTTGTGCTTATGCGCAATCGCGTCCAGGGCCGAACCCGGCTTCGCCGATGCGCCGGCATCGAGCGGCGCCCAGGGGATGAAGCCGATGTTATTCTTCGCGCAATAGTCGAGCGCCGCCTCGCTGTTGCGATCGATGAAGTTGTAGCGGTTCTGCACCGTGGCGACGGGGAAGACCTTCTGGGCCGCCTCTATGTCGGCGACGCTGACTTCCGACAGACCCGCGCAGCGGATGACCTTGTCCTTGATCAGCGTGGCGATGGCGTCGAACTGCTCCTTCGCCGGCACCTTCGAATCGATGCGATGCAATTGCCACAGATCGATGATCTCGACGCCGAGCCGCCAGCGGCTCGTATGCGCCTGCTGGATCAGATATTCCGGCCGGCCGACCGGTATCCAGATGTTCTCACCAGTGCGCGTGAGGCCGCCCTTGGTCGCGATATGGATCTTGCCATAGGGCGCGAGCGCTTCTTTGATCAGCTCCTCGGAAAAATTGGGGCCATAGGAATCGGCGGTGTCGATGAAATCGACGCCGAGGTCTGGCAGCCGGCGCAACGTCTTCAAAGCTTCGTCGCGATGCGGGGTCGGACCCCAGATCCCCTTGCCCACGATGCGCATCGCGCCGTAGCCGAGGCGGTTGACGTCAAAAGCGTCGCCAATGCGAAAGCGGCCGGATTCAGCGGCGTTGGTCATGCGTTCTCTCCGAGAATTTTTGTCTGAGCGCAGTCAGGGCCAGCTGGCCAGCGGGGGCATCGATGATAGGATCGAAGCTACGTTGCCGCCGGTCTTCAGGCCGAAGATCGTACCGCGATCATAGAGCAGATTGAACTCTACGTAACGCCCGCGGCGCGCCAATTGTTGCTCGCGCTCGGCGACGCTCCATAGTTTCTCGGCGTTGCGTCGGACAATGTCGGCATACGCGGCAAGGAAGCTCTCGCCGACGTCGCGGACAAAGGCGAAATCCGCGTCGAACGCGGAATTGCCGGCGTCGCCTGCGCTGTTGAGATAATCGAAGAAAATGCCGCCGATCCCACGTGGCTCCTTGCGATGCTTGAGATAGAAGTACTCGTCGCACCAGGTTTTAAAGCGATCGGCCTCCGCGACGCCTGGGTGGCGCTTGCAGGCCGCCCGCATCGCCGCATGAAAGGCGATGGCGTCAGGATCGTCCGGCTTGCGGCGCTCATCCAGCACTGGCGTGAGGTCCGCGCCGCCGCCGAACCATGTCTTGGTCGTGCGTACGAGCCGCGTATTCATATGCACGGTCGGCACATGCGGGCTCCAGGGATGAGCGATCACGGAGACGCCGGCGGCCCAGAAGCGCGGGTCGGTGTCGGCGCCGGGAATTTGCGACGCGAACTCGGCCGGAAAGGCGCCGTGAACGAGCGAGCAATGCACGCCCATCTTCTCGAACAGACGGCCACGCAACATGGCCATGCGCCCGCCGCCGCCCGGCGCGCCGCTCGCGTCGGTTCGCTCCCACGGTTCGATCGCAAACCGCCCCGACGGGCGATCCGCGCCAACGCCCGCGAACTCGCCCTCCAGTGCCTCCATCGCCGCGATGATCCGCTGCTGGAGGGTCTCGAACCAATCGCGGACGCCGGCGAACCGCGGGTCGTCGGCTGAAGCTGTTGAATCGTTCATGGCGCTCGCTGGTCGCGCACCCGGGCGACCAGGCGCTCGACATGCTCGACAGGCGTTTCGGGCAGGACGCCGTGGCCGAGATTGAAAATATGAGGGCGGCCCTTAAAGCCGCTCAGCACGCGCTCGATTTGCTCGTCGAGGCGCCGTCCGCCCGCGACCAGCGCCAGCGGATCAAGATTGCCCTGGAGCGTGACCCGCTCGGGCAGAGCGGCGACGGCGGCTCGGGGATCAGTGGCGGTGTCGAGGCCAATCCCATCGATTCCAGCGAGGCCAGCGAATTTGGCAAGCTGTGCGCCTGCGCCGCGCGGAAAGGCGATCAGCCGCGCACGCGGCGTTTCGTCGCGAACTTTGGCTGCGATCGCCGCGATCGGCGCGATGCACCAGCGTTCGAATTCGGCCGGCGGCAGCACGCCCGCCCAGGAATCGAAGATCTGCGCCGCGTCCGCGCCGGCCGCGAACTGACGGCGAAGGTATTCGGTGGATGCGTCAACGAGCCGGTCGATCAGGCGCGCAAACAGCTCGGGATGGCGATAGGCGAACAGCCGCGCAGGCGCCTGGTCCGGCGTGCCGCGGCCGGCGATCATGTAGCTCGCAACCGTCCACGGCGCGCCGCAGAAGCCGATTAGCGCCGTCTCCTTCGGCAAGTCAGCTTTGAGGCGGTCCAGACTTTCGAACACCGGCTGAAGCCGGCTCCAATCGGGCTCGCTCCGGAGCTTCGCGAGTCCCTCCGCGTCGCCGATCGGATCGAGACGGGGCCCATCGCCGCTCTCGAACGAGACGGCCTGACCCAAGGCGTCGGGGATAACGAGAATGTCGGAGAACAGGATCGCCGCATCGAAGCCGAAGCGGCGGATCGGCTGCAAGGTCGCCTCAACCGCGAGGCGAGGCTCATAGCAAAAATCGAGAAACGTCGGCGCCTTGGTTCGAAGCTCGCGATATTCGGGCAGATAACGGCCTGCTTGGCGCATGAGCCAGATCGGCGGCGTTTTTTGCCGCTCGCCCGCAAGCGCCGCGAGAAAAGGCTTGGCCAAGCTTTTTTTGGGCTCCGAACGGGATCCTATTCCGCCGCGCGCTTCATCTCCGGATAGACGCAATGGGCGTCCTCGCTCGCATGGGCGCGGAAGAGCGGGATGACGCGCGCCTCCTCAAACTTGAGGCCGAGCGTCTTCCATACGTCGACCAA